>Ga0302280_1001699_pt1 | contig 17777 bp, 20 predicted proteins | sample III_Fen_E1_1_FD_198771 | JGI IMG/M metagenome (GOLD analysis project Ga0302280, IMG submission 198771) | Peat permafrost microbial communities from Stordalen Mire near Abisko, Sweden - III_Fen_E1_1 | ecosystem: Environmental > Terrestrial > Soil > Wetlands > Permafrost | place: Sweden: Abisko... | reverse complement strand
CGCGAGCTTGAGTTGACCAGCATCGGCTTGGGCCAGCAGGAGGAGGCAGCGCGTGATGGTTTTCAGCCGCTGGGTTTCATCGAGGAGATTGCTGAATAACCGTTGCTCGGCCGAGCCGGGCGCGGCGGACTTCAGTGCGCTTTCCAATTCACCCTGCATCACGGTGAGTGGCGTCTTCAATTCATGCGAGGCGTCCGCACTGAAGCGGGTCGCCTGCCGGAAGCTCTTTTCCAGCCGGTCCATCATGCGATTCAAAACTTGAATGACACGTCCGGTTTCCGGGCTGTCGCCAGCGTCGAGAATCCGCTGCTCCAACCCGCGTGCGGTGAAACGCTCGGCCGTTTCGGCGATAGTCTTGAGCGGACGCAATGCGCGGCCCGCGACCGCCCAGCCGCCGAGGCCGACGAGAAACAAAGCCACCGGCAACGTCAGCCAAAACGCGGCGCGCACACGATTAAGTTCCTGTTCCACTTCCTGCTGGTTTAGGCCGATGACCAGCGTTACGTCATCATTGCCCAGCACGCCCATCCGCCAAGTGGAATCCGCCGCTTTGACCGTGGAAAATTTTGGGGCCTTGGTAAAAACCACGTTGGGTGGCGGCCCGCCACGGCCCTGTCCGAAGCCTCGTCCGCCGAAGCCTCGTCCCATGCCGGAATCAGCCGGTGGCGCTGCGGCGACGGAGATATTCGTCCCGCCATCTTGCGCCATGACGATGTGGTTGGTTTCCTCCAAACGCAGGCGGTAATTGTCCGGGGCGATTTCTTTCGGCCAATATGGCGAACAGTAGGAAGTGCGTCCGGCGGCGTCCTTGATCAGGAGAATGATGTGGTTGGTGTAATCGTCGCCGAAGGTGGATTCCAGCGAGCCGGCCAGCCGCTCGTAGTTGCCGCGACCGGCAAACAAGCCGGGATGTCGCGAGCCAAGCGAACGAATTTCACGATCCACCGCCTCGATGCGCACCTGATAAATGAGCAGCCACATCGCCCCGCCAAACACCACCAGCACCAGGCCGGAGATGCCCGCCGAGAGCAGCGCGATCTTGAGGCGTGAGGGCAGCGCCTTCATGCGCCGGCCTTGATGCGATAGCCCACGCCGCGAATGGTCTCAATGAGCTTGTTGGGGAAATCACCGTCCACTTTTTTACGCAGGCGCTGGATGTAAACCTCCACGAGGTTCGTGCCCGGATCAAAATTGTAATCCCAGACCCGCTCGCAAATCTCAACCCGCGTCAGCACCCGGCCCGGCGAGCGCATCAGATGTTCGAGCAGCGAAAATTCACGGGCGGTCAATTCAATGGCCTGCTCCCCGCGCGCCACTTTGCGCGTGAGCAGGTTCATTTTCAAATCCGCCACGACGAGGATGCTCTGACTGGTGCCCGCCGCGCGCCGCGTGACGGCGTGGAGCCGGGCGATCAGTTCTTCGATATGAAACGGTTTGGTAAGGTAATCATCCGCGCCGAGGTTCAAACCTTCGAGGCGCTCGTTGAGTTCGCTGCGGGCCGTCAGCAGGATGACCGGAAGCGCAATCTTTCGTTCACGCAAATTGCGCAGGATGCTCAAGCCATCTTTGCCCGGCAGCATGATGTCGAGCACGAGCGCATCGTAAGGCCGCGAACACGCCAACACATATCCCTCATCACCGTGCGGTGACACCTCGACGACGAAGCCCTGCGCCTCCAAGCCTTTGCGGACAAAGGAGGCGATCTTTTTCTCATCTTCGATAACCAGGACTTTCACGGGGCGGTTTCACTGGCCGGGGTGTTTCTCTTTCCATTTTTTGCGCAGCGTGTCGTGCATCCTTTCGCGAAATTGAATCGGCATCGCATACGGCTGGCCGTCCTTGTAGAGCGTGATCGTTTGGCGGATGTTGTCCACGACCACCTGACAGGGGTTGCACCCCGCCATGTGCTTCTCGAACTCCTCGCAGACCGCCGGGTCAACCGTGCCGTCCACGTATTCATTCAACATCGCCAGTAGTTCTTCGCACTTCATGGTCTATATCTCTTTGATGACCGAGCCGCCAGCCGGTCAAAAGTTACAAGGTTTGTGGCAAAATGGGTTTTCATTCGTGATGGTGATGCGTCCGGATTAACTGCTGCGCCGGATCGCCCAGCACGCGGGTTAAATCCTCGCGCAATTGCAGCCGGGCGCGGAGCAACCGCACTTTCACATTGGCCTCGCTTAGATCGAGCGCGGCGGCCGTTTCCTGAATGGACAAACCTTCCACGTCGCGCAGCAAAAAAACCAAGCGATGCTTCTCATCCAGCCGTGTCAACGCGTCATCCAGCAAACGACGCACTTCGTTCCGTTCCACCAAAAGTTCCGGCGACTGCCGCCAGTCGGCGATGAATTCCGGGTGCGGAATGGAATTCAAATCATCGGATGGTTCCGTCGCCTCGTCCAAGGAAACGGTGTTCAGCCCTTTGCGTTTGCGGATGATTTTCAGCGCCGCGTGGCTGGCGATGCGCAGCACCCAGGTGGAAAAACTGGCCTCGCCGCGAAAACCTTCCAGGTTTTCCAGCACGCTCAAAAACGTCTGCTGCGTCACATCCTCGGCGTCGTGTTCCTGCCGCAGCATCCGCATGGCCAGCCCAAAAACCCGCTGCTCGTGCCGGCTGGTCAATGCCTCAAAAGCGTCCAAGTCACCAGCTTTGGCGCGGCGCACCAACTCGGCATCGGTGGTTTCAGGGGTGAATTGATTAGTCATGTCAATTTGACAATGTGATTATATTTGCATATCAAGCTGCAACAAGCCGCAACTTTTGAATCACATCACCATGCCAAAGAAACTTCCATTTCAGAACTTGACCGAAGAAACCATCGGCTTGATGGCCGCGCACTTTCGTGCATTGGGGGAAGTCAGCCGCCTCAAGTTGATTTTTGCCGCCGGAAAGGGTGAGAAAAATGTGACTCAATTGGTCGCCGCCACCGGCTTATCACAGGCGAATGTTTCCAAACACCTTCGGATTTTGACTGAAGGCGGTTTACTCGTCCGGCGCAAGAAGCGAATTTATGTTCTCTATTCCACCAGTCACATGCCAATCCTCAAATTCATTGTGAAATTATGCAAGTAGCCAGCTTGCCTACTTTGAACCATTTTGCGATGGGGATTCCAGTGTTTTGGCCTCGCTGGCCACAATTTCGAGAATCACCGGTTGGCCTTCCGTGATAAGCTTTCGCTGATTGCTTGGCAATTTGGCGAGCAGCGACAATTCCATCCGCTGCAAAACCGTTTCAATCCGCCGCAAATGATGGCCGCGAATGGAAATCTCATGCGTCGTGAAGACGAGCTTGAGGTTTTGCTCGTCGCCGCCACTGTCGAGTTCCGCAAAGATGAAATGGTTGTGTGGCAGCAACAGAGAACGATCTGGCGTTGCTTCAATGCGTAATCCGCGTGCCTGTGGGTCGCTGGCCCAACATTCGGGTGTTTTTGTGCTCATGTTTTTGTATGGTTTGATGTTTCGGTTGATGTTGTTGAGCCAAATGGAGACGGAAAATTCGTTCGGCGGCTCGACGACCGAAGCGAATAAGATAACCGTGCAGGCGATTCCAAAGCCGATGCTGTCCGCGCGGGACTAAACTGGACGCAAATTCCATCGCCAGTGGCCGATGACCGGAGCGGGTGATATTCTCACGAAGTTGCTGCTTGTCCGGCGTGAAAATGCGAATGCCGCGCCGCCCGCGCGAAATGGTCACATACCATTGTTGCGCGTTCGTCGCCGGCTTGACCGTCGAATCGGAAAACAGGACATAATCCACGGTTTTGCCCTGTGAACCGTAGGACGTGACCGCGTAGCCGGGCAGAAATTCACGGAATGATTTGTCCAAGACGCGGCCATCCGTCAGTTCAACGCCGCCATCGGCGCGGACAGATTTCACGGTGACGAGTTCACCGTTGGTGACGCGCCCGCCGGACGCCAGCTTGCGATTTGCCTTGAGATTCAGCCGGTCGCCGTTTGCGAGAGAAAGCTCGCGTGTCTGGCAGACCGTGAGGCGGTCGAGTAATCGGTTCGAGACCGTTACGAACTTCCCGCCGACTTCGACGAGCACGCTCGCTTTCAAAATGCCTACCAGCTTGCCCTTCGCGCCCGGTTCGGCATCGCGAACATTCTGATTGAAGACAATAACGGCATCGGGCGGATAGAAACGCTCATCGCGTTTCTGTGCGTTGGTGAGGTCAATTCTTTCCAGTGCTTGAACCGCCGAGTCTGCCGCGCCAAGCAATCCTTTTCCTTTCAGCGCATCGCGCACGCGCGAGTTGACGCGATGCACTTCGCCCCAAGTTTGCGACACGACAACTGCGGAAGCGTTTTGCTCCGCGAGACGGAGATATTCGTCGGCGAGCTTGTCGGCTTGTTCGCCGATGCCACACGCAACAATTGCGCCCATTTTGTCGAGCCGTTCAAACGAATCATCCAACTTGCCGGCCGCAGCCGACTCAACGGCCTTGCGATACATCCTGATGTGCTTGCGTTCCTCGACATCACGACCGAGCGAAGGGTCTTGCCGGCGAATCTTTTGCAGTTCGACCGGCTTCACTCCGGCATGGCGTTCGATGGCGAGCAGGGCATCCGAAGCCTCGACCGCCCCGTGTTGCCGCGTGTCGCCGGAGAGAACCAGCCGTCCGTGGCGCTCATGGATCAACCGGACAAGCTCCAACATCTGCCGCCCGCCAATCTGTCCAGCTTCGTCCACCACGATGACTGCGCTGTCAGGAAGTTCACGCTTGATGAGAAAATTGGCGACCGTCGTTGGTGACGGGAATCTGGCCTTCTCCATCTCGACGACTTGCTGTCGTTGTGGCGCGAGAACAACCACGCTCCGGCCAGACTGCCGAAGTTGCTCGACCAGTTCGCGCAGGACAAAACTTTTGCCCGTGCCCGCGCCACCACGAAAGACAGAAACGCCATTTGTAGAACGGAGCAAGGCATCGAGAGCATTGCGTTGTTCATCGTCGAGTTGCGGATTCGCCGGACGAGGATTCGCCACCAGCGGGAGACAATCCCCGACACCCTCTTTCACGGTCTGAACGATTTCCCATTCGCGCAGCAGAACTTCCCGCAAAGTCACTTCACCTGGCCGGGCAGCGTCCCGGATGTAACCGCGACGGTGGGTAAAATCCTTGAGTTCGGAAACGGAAAAACTCTCACCCCGCGCCCGTCCCAATGCCTCCTGCCACAACTGACATTCCAGCACGACCGAGTTTCGGTCGAACAAATGTTCCTCCGCCCACTGAACCGCTTCACCAACACTAACGCGGTTTTCCTTTTTCGCGTCATTCTGCGGCTGCTCTGAAAGCTGGCGCAACAAAGCCTGCTCGGATTTGCTCAACTGCGCCTCCCACAAGGCCCGCAGTTCATCCCGGCTCAAATCTTTCTGTTTTCGCGTTCGCTTTTCAGTAGCAAGCTTCGCGCGGAGTCCCGCGATATTCGCGCCGCCAAGTTCCGGGTGATCCGCCAGTAGCTTCGCCAGCGCCTTGTCAATCTCCGCATCGCGTTTAGAAAAGCGTTGACAGAGTTCTTCGGGAACACCTTCCACTTGAAAATCGCCGCGCGGCAGGTTGCGAATCCGGTAGCCGAAATTCCGCAACTCACGGGCGAATTCGTGATAGTAGGCGTTCTCGGCAAACTTTCGTGCGCGCAACAGTTCGTAATTTTGCAGCGCCTTCCAGCGATTTTCCGCCGCGTCAAAAGTGGCGTTGAAGACGATGCAGTGCGTGTGCAAATGCGGATCGAGTGCGCGTGAAGTATCGTGGGTGAACAAGGCGGCGGCGAAGTTGCCCGTGAGGCGGTCGGTCTGCGCGCCGCCAACCCGGATACGAGTCGCCGCGAACGACTCGAATTCCGCGAGCGCCGTCCGAACGGCTCGCGCGTGGGCTTGAAGAATCCGTTCGTCTTTGCCCAAAAATCCCGCGATGGAAACCGACTTCGGTGGAGAGAAGGTAAAGTCGAAGAAAATCCGCCGATTGGCCGCGTTTTCGCCGCCTGCTGTCCGCGTCGTGTTTAACCGTTGAGTCAAAGTCTCGCCGGAAGACGGATGCTGATTCTCGCACAGGCGGAGAAAATCATCCGCGCGGACTTTCCCGGCCAAACCGAGCCGTTGCGCGCCGAGGCCGAGCCATTCGCCAGCCACACGCTGGCCTTCATCGTAGTAATCCCCAACACAGAGATTTTCTTCAAAGTATTCCCGCGCGTTTGCCAGGTTGTATTGTGTCTTGGCCGTGACCACGGCAAATACTTTGTCACGTCAACACGTTGAGAAGATGTATCAGATACACAACAGGAAATAGTCGCGAACCTCAACAATATCGCCGCGCTACCGGCGCAGCCAGCCCGCCGGTTGGCGCGGACTGGTCACAAAATAATACCCATTGCTGGCAACCAACGAAAACCGCTGGCGCGGGCCGCTCAAAATGTTCTGTTGGATGACTTCGATGAAATTTGTCGTGACCTGCGAGACGATGGCGACATGGCCGAATTTTGTATCCGTGAAAACCAGCAAGTCATCGGGACGTGGTTGGTTGGTTGAACCATTGCGGTATTGAACCAATCCACGCCGCGAATTGAGCACGCCATCGGGAAGGCTTTCATCAAAAAAACTCTTGGCGTGACCCATCACGTCCGGCATCCGGTGATTCTCCGCTTGGAAATAAAATCGCTTGATGAATTCAACGCACTGCCATTTTTGGCCGAAGTAGTAGCCGTCCGCGCTGTAATTTTTTCCGTAGCTGCGAAAAAACAAAAGCCCGTTGTCATAAACCGGAACGCCTTTGTAGCTGTCCAGCACCCGGCCAATTCTTTGAGCGTTCCAGAAAAATAAAATGGTGATAGCGATCCCGGAGGACAGCGCAATGCCAGTCAGAAGGTTGATCCGTTTCATGGCGAAAGCGGCTCGTATGCAACTGATTTTGTTGTTTTCATATTTCCTTTCTTGCGGTCTCCCTCTGCCAATATTTCCAGCTTTGTGTCGGACAGCAGCCGAAACCGCAAATTTGTAATTTGCTCACCGATTTTGCGAAGCTGCGCGTTTTCTTCGTCCGTCCGCAAATGTGTCGTTTGGTGAGGAAGGCGACTTCTCATCTGGTCGCCTCCGAAAAAGTAACCGTCACCCCGGCAACATTCGTAACTGCTGGAACTTCACGCCGCGTTTCAAAACTCAACTTGACCGAAAGATTGGTGGGGGATGCCCATGAAACCGTAACGTCGTCTCCGACTGGCACAACGTAAACATTGCCGGGGTAGCCACGTTTCTCATTGGCACGGTGCAAGTCAATGTGCTGCGGATACCCGGTTGTATCATAGAAAATCTCTCCGAACACGGTGCAAACATAACGCTGATCTGGCGATGGAATGTTTCGCACGGCAACGATGTCACCTCGTTTGGCGGCTGAACAGCCAGACAACACGAGATTTGCAAATCCGAGGATGAGGAGCAGTTTTCTCATTCGCTTTCAAAACAGATTTACTTGCTGATTGGAATATGCGCGGCAGAGAGGATGCGATTGAGAACTGTGGCTGGTGTTCCATTGACCGACAATTTTCCTTCTGACACACCATAAAAATAAATCTGACCGCACTCGAAGCAAATTACCAAGTCTTCAACTTGGTTTCCCATTTTCGCGCGAATGCCGTGCCGGGGATTAAAGCACATGGCTTCAGGGCCATCCATTGCAATGCCCGCATACAACGCATCAAGGCTCGCATGTCTTTCACTTCCGTCTTTGATTTGAACTTTTCCAAAGACCGAGTATCCGTGGAAATTGTTTGTGGCTTTTACCCCCGGTTCGGGGTCAAGAGACAACAGGGTAAATTCATCGGCATTTTCCAGAACATTCAGACCTTCTTTGGGAACTAAAGTTCGTCCAGACGCCGACGTTTTAATTTCCGATGACGGTATCGCGCTGACTGCGTTTGTGGAAAGAATCGAGCACTCAAGATTGGCAATTAAATTTGTGTAGCCATAGTCAACCGAAGTTGCCAACAGCGTGAAGGGTTCAATAAATTGTTCATCGCTCTCCCCTTCTGCACCTCGGTAAAACAACATGACTTCCGTAATGGTGATTTTTTTTATGTCCTGTGGATTGGGAATAGGCGATTTCCATTTTGATTGTCCCCGCTGGATCGCATCCATCATTTGTTCTGAACTCAAAGTGCGGTGGAGTTCAAACGGCTCTAAACCTTTCCAAACGATTTCAAGGCCGGCAATTTTTCCATCATTTCCAAAGCTGATATGAACGCCGCCCAACGGACCGATTCCGCTGAAATCTATTCCATCAATACGCCGGATGAAAAAAATGCCGCGTAAACTTACTTCTTCGACGTTCGTGCCTTTCATTTTGTCAAACCATCCGTGATGCCCGACTTCTTTGAAAGTTCTCAATTGCGTGCTGTCTCCTTTTGTGGCGAGTTGCGAGCGGTCAATGCCGAACAAGCGAAGATAGTCCAGCGCCAACTGATAAGTTTCTTCTTCGCTGGGAACGCCAGAGGCTTGTTTTTTTGGGGCGACCTCGGCTTTTCGGTCTTTGTAATAAATCCAACCATAAGGCGGAAAAATTCCGAGGTATCGCGTGCGGTCGCTGTTGGCAAAATATAAAAGTTGTTTGTCTTTGAAAGGCGGCTGCCCTTCAATGTTCGTAAGATTTCCCATCGTGAATGTCCCCAAATGCATCAGGTTTGAGATCACTGCTGGCGAAAAGTTTTGTGGAACGATTTTGTAAATCCAAAGACCCGAAGGCCAATGGTTCGTTGGAACATTCCAGATAATTTTAACTCCGTTTGTGCCAGATGGGGTTTCTGATGAAGAAACCTCATCGGCAAAACAGCAAGTTGCAAACAGGAAAAACTGTATGGTTTGAATCAATTTCACGGATAAACTTGCTTATCTCGAAAGTCCAGCGTGCCGCTTGTGGAATCGGGAGGGCTTTTAAGCGTATCATCTAAACAATTATCCCATCCGGCGACGCGAAAGGTTATTGTCGTGCCTACCAAATTTGTTGCGTATTGATACTGGCCTACTCCCGCGTCAAACCACGCGTCTTTAACCGTTTCGGGTGAAACTAAAAAACCGCCAGTCATTTTCTTCGCCCAAATTTCACCGAAATCCTCGCCGATTGCCCCGATTGTCGTCATGCCACATAATAGATGATTATCGCTAGTCAGCGGGAAAAACCCATGATTCACGATGCTTTGATAATTGGCGTCGTGTAAAGAATTGCAAGCGAGAATCCCTATCCATTTCAGATTGCCAGCACCGCCAAAACCAAACTCGGACAAAGCAATCCAAGGAGCAGAACCGTCAGCCGGATTTGCGCTCGCAAAATAAGTCTGTTTTGATTGACTCATATAGTTGTGCTGCTCAACCGAAGTTCCGAAGCTTCCGTGGTCAATAAACAAGCCTAGGTTGACTCCGCCAAACAAATCGCTTCCGCCCAGCGAACTTTTTTTGAGGTCATTCACACTAAAGTCCGTGCTGCCTTTTTTGAATCCCATTTTCCAGCCCTTCTTTTGCATTCTTGCTATAAATTTATCCGCACACACCGCAGCTTCCGGGATTGGGTCAAATTCAATATTTCCATACGAACTCTCGATTTGAATTTTCCCGCTGTTTCCAGGAAGAGGCAGGCCATTTTTGGGAACGCCGTAAGTGTTGGTCGTCAGGTGATCAAAATAAGCAACGCCAACAATGCCCACACCATTTTTTACCGGACTTGTTGGCGGCCTTGTGGGCGCAACGGTATTTTGAGACGGGGCAGAATATGCTGCGGCTGGTGACATCCCGCCACCGCTACTCTCGCTTTCCAGCAGCATCGCGGAACTTGGCATTTTCACGGGTTGATCTACGGACATCACCGCTTCGACCAGAGCCTGAACTTCCGATTGCGAAGCTTCAAAAATTTCAAAGCCATTCGTGTTAAATCCGGGCGGATAAATTGCGAGGGGAAGCGGCGGTCCTGAACTTTCTGGCGACAACGCCCATAGTTCCGTGGCTTCTTCGGAAGCTACCGAGAATGAAGAAGCAGAACTCGAAAAGCCGCTGCCCCCGCTACTCATCATCGAAAATGCCTGACCATTCGTTTGAGCCGTGATTGAATAATAATAGACGCCATCGGGTATATTTGTGCCGCCGTCGCCCGTTCCATCCCAATTGAACTGCAACGAAATTCCGCTGCCGGTGACAGTCCGAACTGCATTGCTGGACTCATCAATCATTTTAAGCGTCCAATCCACATTGGCTGTAAAAGCGGCGGTAACTTGTTGCGTTTGACCAAGAGACGGTTCAAAAAACGGCTCACTGAATGCGACTTTCTGAATCAGGTTGTCAAACGTGACTGACTTGTAAGCCGAAACTCCGCGCCCGATGTCTATTGGGAATGATCCACTTGGGCCAGATAATCTTGACTGTGCTTTCGCTGTCGCGAACAAAATGTGCGGGCCATTTGGCCACTCGCAGGTGTTGACTATGTAATTTGTTCCGTCATCGCTGCTGTCCATAAGCTGTCCGTCAACATACAAAGCCGTTGTGACAATCGGCAGGCTGCTTGTTGTCCCAACAGAAACAGTGACGTAACCCGAAAGGCTTGCACCGTTGGTTATTGAAGTAATCGTGATGGTTGGATTTGCTCCCGAATTCGCCCCTTTGTCCGTGATGCGATAAAAACGCATCGGCATTTTATTCGGATTCAAAATTGGAGGGGTGAGAAAGTAATTTCCAAAGTCACCAATAAAAGTGTTTGTGCCGTGAGACGGATAATTGTCGTAAAGTTTTGCCCATGCCGTGCTGCCGTCATCGTTGCCCGCCAGTTGATCCGCATAATCCACCTCGTAAACTTCATTTGAAACGCTTGCCCAATGAAGTTGAATTGCGTTTTCCAGTGTGGTGTTGACGCTGGTAAATTTGAGCGTGTTTGTTTGTGCGTGGCAATGAAACGCAGCCGCGAGCAAAGCAAGCATCCCGATAATTTTCCGTTTGGTTGTTTTCATATTTTCCTTTCTTGCGTTCCCGTCTGCCAACGATAGGGGCGTGACCTACTCACGCCCCGCGACAGGCACTGGTATGCCTTTACAGGAACGCTTTGGGGCACTCCCGATGTGGGCGTGCCTCGTTGCGTGTCCTGTAAGTGAAATTACCAGTTTCGTCGCGGACAGCAACCGAAGCCGCAAATTTGTGATTATCTTTTGGTTTCCATATTTATTCTTTGAGAACGTTTCAATTGAAACAGAAACGCTCGGTTTCAGCTACACCGATTTTCATTTTTTGTATCACGCACGGTCGCCAGATGCGGCAGGCAGAACGCCCACGCTGGATTCAAATTCAAAGGATATATTCCACTCTCGACTTCATTACATTAGCGGAAATGGCGCGACTTTGTCGTGACCACGCATCGGACGCCACACGGACTGTCCGCGCATTTTGTGTAGCTGATACATCTTCGCGCGTTTGGTTTCTGGTGAACTGTCGCCGTGAAAACGATTGCGACTTTGAAGTCCGGCGAGCAACTCTGGGGCATTTACCACACCGACCGGGAATATGCTCGCGAGTTGGGTGATCCCCTTCGCACAGTCGTTGAAGCACCCAATAAACTTATCGCCGAGGAAACCGCCGCGCAACTTGGCTTTGGTGATCCGTGGGCGCATCCGGTCAATTCTGAAGAAGTGAGACACGCACAGTGGCTTCACAAACGCCGCCCTGGACACCGGCAAGAACTCGCGCACAAAACCTCACGCGGCATCCGCATCTGATTATGCAAACACCCACCACCGCTCAATTACGCACCGCCATCGAAGTGCTCACAAAGCTTGGCGAACGTCTCAACACCCACGCCGAACATTCCGTGATGCAACTGTCGGAATCGCCACTCGGTGCTCACTACGCCGGGCGCATCGAAGTGGGGGCGATTGAACAAACCAGCCGCATCGAAGCCGTCGCCACGCAATTGAAAAACTGGCGCGACGAGTTGTTGCAACAGGAGAGGCAGTGTGTTTCTCATCATGTTTAATACAGGACAAGCCTTACCCCTTCGTGAACGAAGGACTTGGTGTCCGCGAATGAGTCGCGGCGGGCACGCGGAATATCCGCGCGAGATCAACCGTTCATGGACATGGCATTGGCCAGTCCACGGGCTTGATTCAGCCGGGGACAGGACGCGGACAGGAACTTTCCGTGTCCGCGAACAATCCGTGTCCGCGTTCAGTCCACGCCAACAATCATGTCCGCGAACAATCCATGTCCATGCACAGGCAACAGCCTCAATCGTCCGTGAACAGGCAACGGCCACTGACTTGGACTGGCCACAGACAGTCCGCAGCCGTGATCAATCCGCGTCCGCGAACTGGTCACGCACGCGATTTGTCCGCGACCGTGGACTGGCAAAGAATCATCCGCGTCGTTGCATCGTGGTGTCCATCTTGCCGCCGATCCATTTCCCGATTCACGTCCAAATTATTCCAGCACATGTCCTCATTTGATCCAGCCACAGTGCGTCAAGCGGTCGCAGAATTTACGCCGCTCCGTCCGCAGAAGTTCCAAGATTTGATTCCGGCCAAGGATGTCATCATCGAATTGCGCCAACGGCGCGCTTCGTATCGGGCGATTGCCACTTTGCTCACGCAACATTGTCTGCCGACGAGCAAGACAGCCATCGCCACTTTCTGCCATCAGATTCTTGGCGAGATTGTCCGGCCACACCGCCGCCCCGGACGAAAACGCTCGGCTTCTCCTGCCGAGCCAAATGGCCGAATGGCTACACCTACTCAAACAGAGCCAGGGGAAATTCGTCCGTTGCAAGAACTACCGGCAGACCTTAATGGCAGCGGAATTCCGCAAATCCGCAGCCGTGGGCCACGCATCGCACAAGTGCGGATACTTAAACCTGAAAACACATGAAACGTCTCGACCTCATTCTCAACGGTAAAGGCGGAGTCGGCAAAAGCTTCTTCGCCGTCAACTTCGTTCAGTATCTCAAAGACAAGGGCATCGCCCATGTCGCGATTGACAGCGACAACGAAAACTCAACCTTGAAACGGTTTCATCCCGACACTCGCTTCCTGGACTTGTCCAAACGACGCGCGCTTGACGAAATTTTCGCCGCGTTGGAAAAGGCAAATTTAGTCGTTATGGACTGCCGTGCCGCGTCCACCGACCTGTTCATTGAATTCTTCGCCGAAATTGACCTGTTCGCCGTGCTGTCCGCGCTCGGCGCAAAGCTCACGCTCGTCATGCCGGTGAATCACGAGTCGGACAGCGTGGAACAAATCCAGCGGCTCACGGACGAGTTCGGAGACAAGTGCGGCTACGTCGTTGTCCGCAACGCCGCGCACAGCGACAGTTTCACGATCTTTGAAACGTGCGAAGTCCGCGCGCTGCTCAAAGACAAGCTCGGCGCACGGGAAATCGGCATGAGCCGGATGCAGGACTGGCTGGTTGAAGCGCTTAACGCCGAGAATCTGACGGTCACAGCGGCGGCGAAACATCCCGCGTTCAGCCTGCTCGACCGGCAACGACTCCAAACGTGGCAACGCAGATTTTACTCTGAAGTTGAGTCTGCCGCCAACCTCCTACTCTCTTCAAAGTGATGTCCAAGCCCAGCACACAGCCGCCGGACTTCGACGAGGAATTCACCAAGGCCGTTGCCGAGTGGCGCGATAAACATCGGCTACGAGAAGACGACGCGGTGATATTGCTTGTCGAATTGTTCCGAATCCACCAGCAGCATTGGGATGAAATTCGCCGCCGTGAGATTCCGTCCTTCGAGCAATTTCGCGCGGACATCACGAAGCTCTTCGGCGCGGCGCAGACATTTCAACAACAGTCGTCATCCTTGATGGAACTGCTGCGAAGCCAGCCACCAGCTCACCGTGCCGCGAGAATCACCCGCGCCGCCGCGATCTTCGCCGCGCTCGCCGCCTTGCTGGCTGGCTACCTCATCGGGAGGGTGTGGCGATGAAACTCGGCCTCATTCCGTTCGACCCGATAATTCTGCCGCCAGACATCATGCTCGCGTCGCGGCATCCGCAAAACTTCTTGGCGTTCGGCGGAATTTTTCTGGTGCTCATTGCAGCTTGGCTATTGTTCGTTCCTCGAAATCGCAAAGGCTGCGTCGCGCGGCTCGGAGGTCTGAAGTGGAAGCGAAATCAATTTTGTCGCGGCTGGCTTATCACCGGCGACACCGGCTCCGGCAAAACAAGTTCCGGTATCAACCAACTGGTGCATCAAGTTTTTCAAAACGAGCCGACATGGGGCGGGCTGTGCGTTGATGAGAAAGGAGTTTATTGGGAAACACTGGCTGCGATGGCTCGTCACTACGTCCGCGAACACGATCTGATTCATCTGCAAATCCGCGCAAACGACACCGATGCGCAGTGGACGCCGCCGAATCGCTACAACCTGACCGGCGACCGCAGTATTCCGTTCTCCACATACGCCAAGTTCATCGTGGATACCGCCACGAGTCTTGGCCAGGGCGGGGACAAAGGTTTTTTCAAAAGCCAGGCACAGACCCACATCGCGCACGCGCTCGAAATGCTCTTTGAATTGAACCGCCCCGTGACTTTGCTGGACGCCTATGAATTATTGTCCAATCGCGACCTGCTGGAAGAAGAAATGGAAAATCTCGAAAATCTCCTCGAAACACCACGCCGTGCCGCCGTTTACGCCCACTTTTTAGATCGTTTTCTGACCCAGCCTGCCGAGCAATTTGGTGGCGTCCGTGAAACCATTGGCAACTATCTGCAATACTTCCTGACGCCCGAAGTTGCCGAGGTGTTCTGCACCGGTGAAAGCACGTTTGATTTTTCCGCCATTGACCATGGCAAAATCATCCTCACGACGATGCCACAGAAGTTTCAGACCGAACGGCGTTATGTGAACACATTTCTGAAGCTGCTGTTTTACAACCACGCCTTGCGACGTTTTGACAAGGCAAAGGCAGAGCGTGGCAAAGACAATTTGCTCATTCTCTGGGCCGACGAAGCCCAACGATTTATGACGGCCAGCGAAGACGGCACGAGCGATTACAACTGCGTGGACGTGATCCGCGAAGCCGGCGCGACCGTTGTGGCCGCCGCACAGTCCACAACTTCGCTTGTGCCACCATTGGGCAACGACAAGGCGAAGGTTCTGACCTTGAATCTTCGTAACCGGATGATTTTCCGTTCCGCCGACGAAGCCGATGCCGTTCAAGCCGCCGACTTCATTGGCAAAAAGCGGGTCATAAAACGGTCATGGGGTCACAGCGCCGGAAAACGCAATGTGAATTACAACGAGACCGAAGAACACAAAATCAAGCCGCACAAGCTCCGCAACCTCCGCGATCACGAGTGTGTGCTCGTCCACTGCGAACGCGGTTTTCATCGTGTGACATTGCCACCTTTGGAGTCAAATGGGGCAGTGTCACCGTGGTTTCCGTGGTGGAGGCGATTGTGTTCATAACACTATCGCAGTTCCAAACGCGCGGCTTGCTCCAATTCAAAGCTGCCATCAGCGCCATCCATTTTTCGATCAAGCCTCGTTTGTTAGCGACATTTTAGGACAGAAGACTTTCTTGCTCCAAAGCTTTGCGGGCCTTTTTCAGTGTTCGACAAATTTGGGTGAGTTCGGCGTAATCATTCAGCGCAGGTAGATACTTTTCATGTTTCAGATAGAGTTCTCGATCCCCACGAACTTCGAGGATTGACTCAAAGTTGCGGGGAATGAGGAGGCGGGCGTTCGGACGATACGGCAAAACTTCCGTGGCAAATATTTTCAAACCGGCAAGGTCGTAATCTGGGAAATAGAGCAAATGCCCCTTCCAAGTATCAAGCCATCGCCGCCAAGTTTCGCCCCAATGCCATCGCAGCACGACGGCATAATCAAGCTCCATCAACTCCGGGAAATATCTGGCTGCCTTTTCAAAGTGCCAAAGACATTCGGCATTCTCAACGGCGACAAGATGCGAAGATTCAACCCGCAGGTTGGGAAGTTCGCCAAGAGTAATTAAAACAGAAGTGCCCGGAGGGCTTGAGTTCAAAGGTTTGCCAGCGACATAGCAGTTCCCAAACGACCGGATAAAAATGCCGTCAAATGGACGGTTTGGCAGTGCTTTCGAGTTTCCTGCCACATCTGCCATCAAGCTGCGACTGCGATTATCTGGAACAGCCTGCGCATACCGCGCCAAGTCCCGAATCCCCCATTGATGTTCTACAAAATCCGCCAGCTTGCCGGGAATGCCGCGAACAACGTAACTTGATCCTGCCTTCTCCAGGCTCACGACGCCCGCTTTCTGCAAAGGAAGCAGCACGCTTTTCGACAGTTGGCTCTTGGGCAGTGACTCGCCCGCATCCAGCTTAACGAGCTTTGCCGCTTGAGCGATGGTCAATCGCATTTCAACACCTTTCGAAGAACGGTCTGTCCGGCAAAGCGTTGGCCGCGTTTGCAAACCCGAACCCAATTCTCGAACCCGACCGTCTGCTGGGAGTGTCCCGCTGTAATCAGGATTATTCCCCTTGTCTTGGCATATTCGAGCACGCTACGAACGTATTTCGGCGCAAGCACGCCGGTTTCATCCAAGACACAATGGACGGTTGACCCCGCTTTGGAATCGATCGCGCGCTCACGATAAACCTCGATGAGGGATAAATAGATCAACATTTTCACGAGATAGTCAGTCCCGGTTGACCCAATATGATCCAGCGATTTTCTCCAGCCCATATCATGGCCGTTCTCATGCACTCGAATGAGAAAATCAAAATAATCCGCCAGCCGAAGGCGCTTGTCGCTGTAGTTCTCAATTTCACGCACCAAGCGCGAAAATGTATCAATGGCCTTGTCAATTTGCTCCCGGTCCGCGCGTTTTCCGAAAAGGTCACGGTCGGTGTTGAAAGCCAGCCCACCGAATGTTTCGATTTCAGCCAGAATCTGGGTCAGATTGTTGTCAACCCGCTCGACCTTCAACTCGATGGAATCCAATACATCCACAAAGTTGTTTTTTTCCAGATTGGTTTGAACCATTGTTGCTGTCTGTCTGACCTGCCGAATTCCTTCGCGGAAATCAGCGTTTTTGGCACAGATGTTCCGAATGAGTTGTTCAAATTCTTGGATTTGAATTTGCTTCATTCCCTGGATGCCCCGGTTGTTGACGAACGGACGCAACTCCGCGCCAACGAAAATATACCAATTGAAATGCTCATGAATGGGGGAGAAGCCCAGAACCTTGCGTTCGAGGGTTTCCGCATCGAAGTGATTCAGGAACGAGCGTGCGCTGGTGTTGCCTCTTCGATCAATTTCACCGCGGCGCTCGTGAGCTGCCTCTGCCGCATCCGCAAATTCGCGGGCAGCACCCGGACGATAAAACGGAGATGGATCAATGTCATCGCGGTCAAAAAGTCCCCATTCTTGAAGAAAGCGCATGTCCTGCCGAAACCGGCGGACCGCCTCCTCATCACGGTTCAATTGCGAGCTTTGATTTGTAAGCTCATCTTGGCGAGTCTTGAAAGCCGCGATTGATTGTTGATGCCGACCCTCAAGTTGTCTGCGGTGTTTTGTTTCAGAATCTAAAGATTCTTGGATATTCCTGCGTTGGGACTGGTGTGAATCCAACGGGGCAATGAACTCCTGCTTCATTCGCTGAAATTCAACCACCTCATTCGTGTAGCTTTCAATTTGTGTAATCGCATTTGCAGCAGTTTCGGCGCGTTGTTTGGTTGTTTTTATCAAAGCCGTATTCACACCCTGATCTGCCAGTGACTTTTGAAACATCTTTTCTATACGTTCACGGTCAGCATCGCGGCGGCGGACGGCTTCACT
>Ga0302280_1001698_pt1 | contig 17782 bp, 19 predicted proteins | sample III_Fen_E1_1_FD_198771 | JGI IMG/M metagenome (GOLD analysis project Ga0302280, IMG submission 198771) | Peat permafrost microbial communities from Stordalen Mire near Abisko, Sweden - III_Fen_E1_1 | ecosystem: Environmental > Terrestrial > Soil > Wetlands > Permafrost | place: Sweden: Abisko... | reverse complement strand
TGAGGGAGTCCATCACGGTGAGGTACCTGTTTTAGGGTATTGTCCACTTGTGGCTCATTATGCCGCACTGTGCCATTCTGACTAACGTTTATTCGTAAGTGCTGTTGGTAAACCACAGGAATTCTTAGAACCAATCTTTGACGAATTCACTGTCCTTGTCAGCCGCCAGGAAATTGCTCTCGAATGCCAGATGCCACTGGACCTTGGTGTTGTACTTCTCGTTTATCTTCCAATCGAAGAGTCCGCCTTCAATCGGGTGAAATTGCATGAGCACTTTGGGAACCTCCCCAAACCTGTTGAAAATATTCTGAGTCTACTCGTTGGCAATTTCGTTTACCCACCTAAAGTCCTCCAAGAAAATGTATGAGCAGTCGAGGTATATTCCGCCGTGGGTGGAGATCAAGGCCAACCGATGGAAGTCTGACTTGGTCGGAGGCATGATTGGCATTTTGTTGGACTCCATGACGCTTTTGATCCTTTTCAAAGTCGTGGGGGGAATATAGCGATAGGAGTTTTAGTCGCTCACTTTGATGACGTTGTAGCCGCTGCTCTCCGCCTTCTTGACCAAGTCCTTTAGGGTAAAGTGGATGGAGACGGGAATGTTATCAAAGCCTCTGTCCCAAAACAGCCAAAGGGTTTTGGGTAGAGTCGTCCATTTTTTGTAGGTGGCAAAGGAGTTCCGCTTTTCCCTGTTCTCCTCAATGAAGTCGTGACTCTGCCCCAGGAATAAATACTTATGGACAAAGGACCCTTCGACAATGGAGTAAATGCCTTCCCTCTTTGTGGCGCTTTCAATTCTGCTGCTGAACTACTGAAAGGGATCGGGGTTGGAGATGTACCTCATTGGGCCGATTGAGTCCTAGAACTCGTCGAGCGGCAGCTTCGCGAGGTAGTTGTAGAAGTTGTCGTAGTAGTGGAGTCGGTTGTTGAAGTAGAACTGAATTTTGTCTGCGAAGTAGTTGGCGTTCATCGTGAAGAGGCCGTACTCGTCAATCGCAAACTTAGACACTCCCGACTTCGATTGTTATTAGTTCAGCGCTCTCTGCTTGCTCTAAACCACCAAATGAGAGGCAACGGTGAAGGTGTTTGCTAAGTCATTGATGTCAGTCTTCCCGCAGTCGATGCCCTTCTCCCTCAGCGCCTACAACGTCATCGGATTTTGAATGAGTTCGATATACTGGGCCAGCAGGTCTCTAATGTACTGTCCCCCTGCGACTCCCGCTAAAAAGTAATCCTTGACTGCGGGGGAGGTAATCATGTATCTATCGACCTCATTCTCCGCCTCTTTATTTTCCTTTCGGGGAAGAGGGCCCTCTAAAATGGAGAAGAAGGCGAAGTAGGAAGGCTTCGCCCCGGGGTTTCCAGTGTTGAGGAGGATGTTGACTTTGATGTTCTACAGCCACTCCAAGGTTTCAGTGAAGATGTAGTTCTTGTTGATGACGACTCCTCCGAACTGTTGGAAGAGGTGCAGCAGAATCAGAGTTTCCCTTACCTTTTAGAATTTGCTGTCCAGCTCCGCGTCCTTTTATCTTCCCTTCTAAATGTTCGCTATGAGGTTGGTGAGCTAACGGCTCGCATCTCCAGACAGGTACTGCAAGTAGCCATTTTTATCAATGACTCTTAAATCAAATCCGCTGAGATGAGCGTAGTATCTGATGTTTTCTAGACAGCGATGGACTATATATCTTTTCGTCTTCACTGGTTCTCCCAAGTACATCCAAACAATTTTGGGTATAACAAACTTGTCTTGCTCTACAACGACTCTTTCCTTCCTTTCTGGATGTACCTTTTGGGTGACTTTAAAGTTGGGAGTTTTGTTGATAAGTGACCTTAGCTCAATTAGTTAATTGGTCAGTGAATCAATAGTTCGTGTATCTTATGCTTGGATGAACTGGTAGTATTCTGCCTCTTTAAGTTGCTGTGTATTTTATATTTGGATAGACTGGTAGTATTCTGCAATTTTAAGTTTTGCTTCATGCTCTTCCATTTTGACTATAATTTTACAGTACATTGCAATGAGTATCAAACATAATATTGCGAGAGCCACCAACCAAATTCTGCTTTTGTTCACTGAGATTTTAGTATGTCCGATTTAATTTACTTCTCCATTAAACTCCTCGGTGGATGGTATCATCTAGAATTATTTGATAATTTGTGTCATCTAGATTAAGATTATAATGTTAATTAGTTCAACAGTTCCATATTATAATTACCAGCAAATCCCAATGCTGCCCATAAAATAGAAATGGACAGAAATGTGATGGCCGGTCATTGAGATGCATGATTTTGGGTTTATTTCGATATTTGCAGAAATATATTTGTTAATCTGAACTGCAGTTAGATTCACGGGAGTGCGACTGCAATGGACCATCCAATAACTAAAAAATACCAATCGATTAGATGACCAAAATCATATTTATAACTGATCTTTCATCGATCCTATTAAATATTGATGTTAACATATCGTTTCTTCAACAAAATATCTGTCTTCCTACTCATAACCACTCTTCTCGTAGCAGAAGCACATCTTTAGCATAAACCTGTCGTCACCATAGTCACTGGACTGTGGGATACCAAACGAGGACACATTTCATCCAATATTGCTAACATGAAAAGAACCTTCGAATACTATCTGAATTTCTTCGGACAGATGCTGGAGACAGAATCGAACCTGATTATATTTGGAGACAGGGAGTTAGAGATCTTTGTTCACAAACACCGCAACAGGTCCAACACTCTGTTTATTAATAAAGAAATAGATTGGTTTAAGCAGCAGTGGTACACTGCAAAAATGAAATAGGTTATCGACTATCATTTGGCCATTCCTGAACACCAATTCTACAATGAGTACGTCCAATACCAACTCGAACTCTACAACCCTGTCCTCTTCTCGAAACTGTTCCTCATGACCTAGGCCCTTTCATACGATATCTTCCAATCTGACTACTTTGTGTGGATGGATGCAGGACTCATTCACGTCGAAGACAAGAATCTTTTTGTGCCAACGAATGTGCTCTAAAAACTGCCAATTTATTTCCAAGGTCCGTGGGTGCATCACTCAGTTCCGGGGACAGGGGAAATGAGACATGGATTTAAGGATGCTGGCCGACAGTATGTGAAGAACCTTTCGATTACCAACTTTGTTTGGGGCGGGTATTACGGGGGGCGTGTGGAGGCGGTGAGCACAGTGCGCAACATCTTCTAAAACATAGTTCGCATAACGCTGTAGGAGAAGGAGATGTGGACTGAGGAGAATATTTACTCGATCATGGTCCAGCGGTATCCGTACATGATCTCCTATGTCCACAACCTGGCGCTCTCCAACCTTGGCAGCATTACTTTCAACAACATGCATAGTCCTGCTCTTATTGATACAGCTCGATAATTCATCTTTGACATTAACTCATAGCAAAAAACGTTAACAGTAATATAATCCCACTCAATTCCCACCAAAATTTTCGAATCTATTGAAAATATGAAAATGGAGATTACTTTGAATAGAGATTTATTGAGTGATGTAGGTTCTAAGAACGTAACTCATATTGTTGTGGAAAGTATATTGTTGGGAGTATTACTGATGATTTACTTGCTGATACGATGGAGTTTGGCAGATCTAAAGTAATGGCTGAATAGAGAATAAAGAGGTAAATCAAGAGGATGATTGTTTCCATTTAAATTTATAATAATTTTGAGAATGTCCACCTGAAAACATAACTACATTTTGTATATGCAATCGACATTAAAGATATTTAGAATATATAAATATCAAGCTATTTGCGATAATTAGTTGCGTAGAATCAACTGATCATCACGTCAATGGCCGAAAGAGTAGACAAGAACCAGATCGAATCAAGAGTCACATGATAGTCAGCGGATCGCTAAAGACTCCAATAGAGATACAAGCAATCCAAAATAACAACAAGGATTCAGAGGGTGAATCGCTAATAATGCGCTGCCGTAGAGGTCGGTACATACTTGCATATCAGGTGGTAGAAATTAGCGATGAGATGGTAAAAATCTGATTATTCACGTAATTTATTCTACACAATGAATTGAGATCTAAAGCAACTAAATATTGAAATCTCATTCTATTTGAACTAATCTTCCACCAATATGATTACTGAATTATAATTTGTATTATAATGCAATAATAATTATAATTTAAATTATGATTATGATTATGGCGTTTTATATTTTATTGGCACAAATTTATTAGTTAGCAGGAACATTGGACTCCATAGACCAAAAATAGGATGGTTTTATATTGATTACATTCTTCATTATTAATTATTGTACCATTTTGAGCAGAGAACAGGTTAATTAAAACTAGGCGGTGACTGAGAAGCATGTTTAAATAAGAAGTCTATTAAAATAATTAAATATTAAAAATCATCAGAAAATGTTGGTTCTGGAATATTTAAATAGGTTAATTTTTTAATAGCTTACCAACGGGAAATGACTAACATTTATTAGGATGAGAAAGAAGATGAGTGGTCGGCGTTCCAATAACGTATAGTCAAGACTGTTATCTCTTGCAAAAAGGATAATTTTGTCTATGCATCATTGGAGTACTTCTCTTCGAGCAGATACAAGAATAAATGGATTACTTTGGTTTTAATCTTTCTCTTAATTTTGACAATTTTTTCTATTATGAGCTTCGAACAAGTATTCGTGATTTAGGCACAAGATTTGTCTAACCTCAAAATGAGCGAAAATCAGATATAAAATAATGGGAGATTCATACAGAATCAAGTTGAGGCTGTTGAGGCTGTTGAGCAAGACATTATTAAGCTTCACAGACACATCAGAAGTTGGCCGCTTGATTTACATTTTACAAAACTTGAGGGTAATAGTAAGTAGACAGATTTTGTTTCAGTTGAACAGGCTCTTTACCCAAACAAAGCAATGCAGAAGTGGCGAAGGCAATTTCACCAGCATAGAATCGAGTTTATTAACTAGAATAAACATTTTCAAGGGCTGCATCTAGCCAAGTATAATATGATTTTGGAACCCTTCTCATCCAAATAATTCTATGAAGCTAAAGTAGACTTCGATGCTGAGTGGGAGAGACTTGAGAACAAGTTTCACCTCTCAAGTATCACGGAATAGCTACCAATGTGTGTGGTAGTCCCGAGTTTCAACAATAACGCCAACTTTCGCATTGAATACAATCTTAACTCTATCTTCACCCAAAACTATTCAAACTTCAAAGTTGTAGTCGTCAATGACGCCTCTAATGACAAAAGCGAGTATGTATATCACAGGTACTTCGACTTCTACGCCATCGATCCTGAACACTATGTTTACATTGAAAATATTTTTAAAAAGAATTCCCTCTAAAATGTATACTTAGCAATAAGCAAGCATTGTGGCAAAGATTCCATCGTCATCACAGTTGACGGTGATGACGAGCTTATCGGCAGAAACGTGCTTAAAGTCTTGAACTGGGGCTATCAGACAAAAAAAGCGGGGGTCTTATACTCTAACTTTTTTTTCTACTATCAACCCATTGAAGTTAAGGCCGGATTTACTCAATAGTACACAGGAGAGTAAAAGATGTCTTCTTCATACAGAGACATCGATATGAAGTTCAGTCACTTGAAATCCTTCAGAGCATAACTTTTTCTAAAGATTCAACCCGGCGACTTGAAGGATGAATTCGGTAACTTTTACAAAGTTGTTTGCGACCAAGCATTTTTTTTTGCAGTGATGTAGATGGCCTGCGGTCGAGTCCACAAAATCTAAGAAGAATATCAGTATCTCTATAGCATGGGTACTGGTTTGAACGCTTACGCTAAAGGAGATAATTTGGGGAAACAAGTAGAGGAAAGAATTCGAGCCTCTAAAAAATATGGATGTTTAAGGGATTTTGATGATCGAATGAGGCTGCTTGAGTGATTCATGTAACAAATTTATGTCTAATAATGATAGTTTATTATCCATCAATTAGAACATCAAAAAATTAAGGATATTCATGCATTTGATCTTTAGATGGATTATTCTTCTATTTTTTAAAATTACTTGGCTTGGGCGCAATACCAAGGAAAGGAATAAATTCTGTAGGCAAATAATGATAAATTATTAACAATTGAACGGATTTGCAACTAAAGTCGAGCAAATCTCAGCCTTAATTAAGCGACTTCTTCACATAAATATATCCATAGATATTGATAAGATTATAATGCCAATTCTATCACACCTTGGCCGTTACAGTTTTCTTATGTAGCCAACTTTTTAAATCCGAAAGCCCGCACTTCATCGTCAAATACACCAACAAGAGGAATCCAAGAACGATACTTTCCAATAGGATCTCTTTTGTCATATTTGATTAGAGAATCAACAATAATTTTTTATTAAATGTTATCTGGTTTCCCATGATATCCATTTTGTTTTTGTTGAAGACCGATTACTCGAAATTATTTACGACTACTTATCTTGTTTAGACTGTGGTTATTATGGGGGAGGTTTTAACTTCATTTGTTTAGACTGTGGTTGTTATGGGGGAGGTTTTAACTGCATTTACAGTGAAGATAATGTGTCTTTTTGTTTCAATTATTGGGGGACTATGCACGTTGTTGAAGGTAATGCTGCCGAGGTTGGAGAGCACGAGATTGTGGACGTAAGAGATCATATACGGATACCGCTGGACCATGATCGAGTAAATATTCTCCTCAGTCCACATCTCCTTCTCCTACAGCGTTATGCGAACTATGTTTTAAAAGATGTTTCGCACTGTGCTCACCGCCTCCACACGCCCCCCGTAATATCCGCCCCAAACAAAGTTAGTAATTGTAAGGTTCTTCACATATTGTCGGCCTGCATCCTTAAATCCATGCCTCATTTCTCCGTTTCCAGGAACTGAGTGATGCACCCACGGACCTTGGAAATAAATTGGCAGTTTTTAGAGCACATTTGTGGGTACGAAGAGACCCTTGTCTTCGACGTGAATGAGTCCGGCATCCATCCACACAAAATAGTCGGATTTGAATGTATCATATGAAAGGGCCTAGGTCATGAGGAACAATTTTGAGAAGAGGACAGGGTTGTAGAGTTCGAGTTGATATTGGACGTACTCTTTGTAGAATTGGTGTTCGGGAATGGCCAAATGATGGTCAATGACCTGCTTCATTTTGGTAGTGTACCACTGTTGCTTAAACCAATCTATTTCCTTATTAATAAACAGAGTATTAGGCCTACTACGGTGCTCACGCACGAAGATCTCTAACTGCTTATCTCCAAATATAATTAGGTTTGCTTCGGTTTCCAGCATCTGCCCGAAGAAATTAAGGTAGTAATCAAAGGTTCTCCTTTGGTTGCCAATTTGAGACTGCATTTATCCTCTCTTGACATCCCACAGTCCAGTTATTATGGTGACAATAGGCTTATGAGATAAGTGAGCTGATCCTATATACAGTAAAGTAATGAGTAGAAGTGTTGTTGCTTGGCTCATTGATATAATCCTCATCAAGTTAAATACCAATAAAAGATCTGATCTGAGAATATCATCTTTAATAACCAATGAAATATTGGCAAAAGATTGCCCAATTGATTTCTAAGTTATCTTATGAAGGTAACAATAATAATCCGATTTTGTTATGAATCTCAAGATTAGGTATGCCTTGCTTTGATAATTAATGGAAATTTAAAAACGATAAAAAAAGATTAGGCCAAGTCCAACCATCAATTACATCATTAACAATAATCATCACCTTCTCTAGTATTTTCAAGGCTACTGCGAGGAACAAGATTATGGCAAACTGGCAATTCAACTCATGTAATAAGCCATCAAAGCACGGAAGGAGCAATCTGCCCATAAGCATTATAATGTGGCTTATATCAAACATAATAGATTTTTAAGTCCCTCTCAAAAGCATAGTGTTACTGCCAAAATTACAGAGATGATACCAATATCACCCGAAAAAATAATTATCTTTGGAAAACCTAAAGTTAGGTTAGGAGATGGGTAATTTTGCGTTGAACACGGAAGGAGATAACCTCAAGTTATAGAAAAAGACTCTGTTGACTAAAACCATAAAAAATCATCGCCCAAAAATTCAAAAGACCAAAGTGATATCTAAAGAGGCCTAATTTAAAATGATAAAATGGAGCAGTAAGTATAAAAGTAGAAAAAATAGGATTCTTAAATATATCTCAGTCCAAAAGCTGGCAAAGTAAAATAAAATAATCCGAAGCCCTTCCAAAACTAAAAAATAAAGAAAGGCTGTGCTTCCAAAAAATAGTATTCTAAATCAACCAAAAATTTATTAGGCGAATAGAATTTCAAAAGTAATAAGGGTATTAACAAAATTGAAAGCAATTAAAAATAGATGAAAAGTCCACACCCGAAGCTGCACTCACCTCATGAAAACTATGATAATGTCGAGAGCAAAATTAAATTTTTAATTGAGCGGGACAAGAGAAACAAAAAATTGTAGAATCAATTTGAATAGCAGAAGAGGAAGCTGGAAAAACTTGAAGAACGACAGGAGCAGTTACTTTTGAAACAGTACAAACAAGGAAAGGAAATTGAAAAGCAAAATATTCCTGTTAAAAATAGCTAAATATGTTGCTCCTGCTCCTCAGATTAAGAAATCAATGATAAATTGATTGGACTACGGGAGAGGCTGAGTCGTAATGATGTAAATTTTAGCGATAAGATAAATAAACTTAAGGACAAGACATACAAAATCTCAAGTCAGCCGATCTACCCGATCACAAGTTCATCATCTTCGCAGAATGATTTATAAATGGAAGATGAATCATCTGATTTTTGACATGCATGATGTATGATACGTGCTGCCATTAAATCTTGCAGTGAATACGTTTATTATTAATAGCGAGGTGGCTTTATATTGGTTTAATAGGTTTCAGCTGATAAATTTTAATAATTTTTATTAGATATATATATAAAATGGAAAGCAAATTCATCAGTGTTGTCGATTTAGGCAACGGGGATAGTTATGAAGGAAGTGTTAAAGGTAAAACTAAGCAAGGACGCGGAACTTATAAGTATGCCAATGGAGATACCTATGAGGGAGAGTGGGAAAATGACGAACCCGAAGGGCATGGAGTCTATACATTTGCAAACGGATCGTATTACGATGGAGATTTTGTCAAGGGACAGTTTGAAGGAGAGGGAAAACTTGTCTACCAAGCACGTGAAGATGATGATATCATGTAATATGTTGGGTACTGGTCGCAGAGCCAACCTCATGGCAAGGGGAGAGCTCACTATAAAAATGGGGATTACTATGAAGGAACTTTTGAAAGAGGACAAAGAAGCGGGGAAGGATTTTATTTATTCAACACTTACTATAAATACGAAGGCTAATGGAAAGATAATGGTTTTCATGGTTTAGGGAGGCTGTTCAGAAACGATAATTTGTTTTTTTAAGGAAAATTCTAGATTGGTCTCAAGCATGGTCATGGAAAGTACAAGTACGAAAATGGAGATTACTTTGAAGGTATGTACTTCAAAGATGAAAAAAGGGGGCATGGATGCTATCATTTTGCTGAGGGGAGAGTTCTATAATCGGAATTTAATCCCTTCCCAGCTCAAATATCTAAATTGATACTTTCTAATGGTTCAGTTTATGAGGGAGAACAAAAGAATGGAAGCCGATAAGGTTCAGGCAAAACAACGTATATGGATAATAGCTTTTATGATGGTGATTGGAAAAATGATAAAAAGTGTGGGATGGGACAATTCCAGTATATTGACAAGACAAAATATTATGGGTAGTGGGAAAACGATGTCAGGAAAGGGCATGGGACGTATCACTATTCAAATGGAGATCGGTATGAGGGTGATTGGGAAAAGGATTTGCAAAATGGAGCTGGAATTTATTACTACGCCAATGGAGATATTTATAAAGGGGAATGGCTGAATGGCAAGCAACATGGGGAAGGAAACTATATATATAATCAAGAACAATCCGTGTATAAAGGCAGTTGGAAAGAAGGGAAAAAAGAAGGATTTGGATAGTTAGTGATTGAGGATCAATATGGGTATTCAGGAGATTGGAAAGATGGTAAGAAATAGGGCCACGGGGCATATATTTATTCCAACGGATAAAAATATGAAGGAGATTGGTACAAAGACAAAAAATATGGTAATGGCATCTATAAGTATAAAAATGGAGATGTTTACAAGGGAGGATGGAGGGATGATAATAGGCATGGAGATGGAATCATGACTTACAGCAATGGAGCATCCTATAGTGGACAATGGTAAAAAGGAAAGCAGCATGGCACTGGAACCTTTGTTTTTGCTCAAGGTGACAATTACAAAGGTGAATGGGAAAGTGGAAAGATGCATGGTAAAGGAATTCTAACTCGAAATAGCATTTCCATCTAAGTCTAGTGGGACCATGGCAAACTGATAAAATCTGGATATTGATTGTTTATAAATAATCGAAGATATCACCTAATATCACAAATGAATAGAGTTCTGAATATTATATATGATTAATAAAGTTAGGCCCGATCATCTGATTTGATTTTCGATAAATAGCTGAAACTCTTCCATCCTCTCAAGATCCTCAAATCGAATTTTGTACTCTTAGATGCTGTCGGTAAAAAATCCTTTAATTTTTTACTACAGAAAAAGTGTCTTGCCTTCTATCTTGTTAACTTTCGAAGAGTTTGTATTAATTTTTTTCAAAAGATTTCCCTCCATATTATAGATGAGCATAATGTAATCATAGGTCATGTAGAGAACAGCAGCAGTGTACGACTAGATGAGCCAACCTTGTGCGAGTGATATGCCTGGCCAGCATCGATAAGACATGTTTTTCAATAGGTGTGAGATCTCTTCATCGGCTTTGGCGTACTTCATGATCTCCAACTGACTTAACTCCAAAAAATTTACAATTACATGCCAATTGCTCTTAAATTCAGGTACTTTGAATAACAGTTTTAAATCTGCAATTCTGTCTGCTTTCAGCAACACTGAGTTGTAGTACTTTAGTCTTTCCTCCTCTATCTTATCTTATGCGAGAGATAAAAAGCCCCAAATTTATTACTAGGCTCGAGATTCTCTGCCCATGTTTTATTTTTTGTAGGTCAAATAGAGAGTTAACTGCTCCTTAATCTTCTTGGAAGTCACTTTTTAATTTTTAATGATCAGCTGAATCATTTTTGCGATCACCTTATTCCTCTCAACGAAGCTTTCAAATTACCCGTTGATATACACCTACAACTTCTTTAACTAAGGAATGAAAAACGCAGAGTCCTTCAGGCTTTCACCTCGCCCTTACTTGATTATCTTACCCATTATCTTCGATTCCTCCTTTTAGCACTCATCCAGACGATTAAATAAACGCTATAATTATTTTTCATCTTTCTTGAGCTCCAATCTATACCTTCCTTACTCTTTTGTTATATTTTAATGGATGTTGTCGAGCAGCTTATAGGTAGCTCTGATTTTATTCTGCCTCTATTTTTGACCGCGAGACATTGAGACGAGAATTCTATCAATATTGTTGCTCCAAGTCGGCAGTTATACCTTTATTTTGAAAACTCCTTTCGGATCGTTTGGATCTATCTTTTCCTCCGTTTTGGGTGCGAAATGAGTTTCGTCATTTAATATATTTTTTTAGTTTTTCTCGTAGATGGTCGCCTGTATTTCCTTTTCTTGCACTACAAGCTGGGCGATATCCTTTAATCTACTCATGGTCATCTCCGGGGCAGCCATGAGCCTTTTGATTATAATCAACTGAATAGGTACGTATTTCTTGAAAAATTACTCCTTGGACGAGTACCACTCTATTAACCGGTCGATAGTCTGCTTAGTCTTTTCAATCTGGGCGTTTTTCATTAATGCTGAAGCTTTGGCTGACATGGATATGCTCTATTTTAATGATTATCTTAAATAATAAAATGTAACCAATTATTGATGCTTATCTTAGTAGTTTTCCTCATCAAAATTGCATTAATGAAATCTATCATATGGGATCTTTTATTTTAAATAAATATATTCATGTCATCATACACCAGTTTTCGGGTAGAGGAGATCGATTAGGGCAAAATTATTCGAGTTAATATATCCAGAATCAAAGCCCTCAATGCTATGAATATGCCTTTCTTTACTGAACTGACTGAGATCTTTACCAAAATCAATACACAATAGCAAGTACGAGCCGTCATCTTGCAGGCTGACGGGAGAATGTTTACTGCTGGATTGGATCTTAAATAGATGACTTCCTTGTTTACCCCTGACGACTCTGAAGGTTGTAGATCCTTTAACTTAGATCCCTCTCGATTTTCCGTCAAGATATACACCAAAATTAAAGAATTACAGAAATCAATAATCAGTGTCTATGAATGCCGCGTTCCAGTTATTGTGGGAGTTCATAATCTATGTATTGGAGGGGGCATCGACCTCATAGGGGCCACAGATATCAGGTATTGTACAAAAGACTCGTAATTGGTCTATAATTTAGTCAATTTTCTATTAAGGAAATAGACATCGGAATGGCTGCTGATTTGGGTACACTGCAACTGTTTCCAAAAAACGTTGGAAATCAATCTACGTTTAGATAGCTTGCGTATACTGGAAGAAATATGAACGCTTAGTAAGCACTAAAAATTGGACTTGTGAGCAAAATATTTTAAGATAAAGCTCAATTAGAAGTGGGCTTGCTGTAAACCGCTCGTTTGATAGCATCAAAGAGCCCAGTAGGAATACACACAATAAAGCAAGTGATTAAGAAAGGATAATCAAAGCAAATTTATGAAGGATTAGAGTATATTGCCCGCACAAATAGCGTTATGCTGCAAACAAAGGATATTATGGAGTCAATTGGCTCTTTTTTGCAGAAGAAAAAGCCGTAGTTTGCCAAGTTATGATTAAAATAAGAATTTGACCATGTATTATCATTAACAATTAATTGCTGATCATTGCTTTGAGGTCCATTTGTCAAGCCCATCAGATGATGCCATTTCCAGTGAAGTTACTTTGCCTCCCTTTCCACCATTGCCAAAGATGTTAACTTGATCTATTTGCGGTTTAATGCTACTTCTTTGATTGATAAAATCATTGTACATTTTGAGATATTTAGGCGTTTGATCTTCTGAGAGAAGATGTTTGAACTGGATATTAAATTCTTTAAAGAATTGAGAAAGTGATTGCCGAATCCATTAATACTTTGTATGGGGTAAGTGAAACATTTTTATTAAAAGTTTCTCTAAAAATGCATAAATATTCTTGCCAACTGGTTGATGTGTGGTCAATTTGAGCTCATAGTAGCCGTAGAACCTCTTCTTAAACTCACCTAGAATTTTATTAAATGTGAAGCTGTCATCAGTGTACATTTTGCAGTATGATAAGTGCATTTCGCATGTCTCGATTAAATCACTAACTTTATTGCTGAACTATTCTCCAAATTCTTATTTTTCAGGCTATTTCTATTACTTCAATTATTGCTTGACTTATATACCATCATTTAGGAACTTTCTAAGCGACACAAGAAGGAGTTCGAACAGTTACACTAAGCATTCGATTACCAAACTAACTTCGCTAAAATTGCCAACCAGTTTGTCATCGACTTAAAAGAGTTTACTGGCTAATGCAAACCACTACTAAAAGACATTGATTTAAGCGTCGCTGACAAAGGATTGATCATTCATACATTTTTTCAAAATATTCAAGGGCTTTAGTACTTTGACTGCATTAAAATTGGCATCAACATTTCTAATTATCTTTTATAGAATTTCACGGTGAGTGAGAACTGTATGTTCTTCTTTAACTTTCTTCTGCAATGGCCTTTCTTGAATTATCTGGTCTGCTTGTTTAAATCCCCCAACCGCTCTATCCAAAAGCTTTTCAGAGGCGGTTCTCGTCTCATCGAGCCCCATTAGTTTTTTATAGTCGTTGTGGTAATATTTTTGATGTTGACTCATTCTATTTTAAAATTAGTTATAAGTTCTTAGCTTGCATTTATAATTAACGATAAGGAATGCGGCCGAAGCGAGAGGTTTACTTGTCAGCTTTCCTTACAGAGTAGACCAGCATTGTTGGGAAGAGTGCTACTCTGTAAAATAAAAATATTTCAGTGATCGACCAGGTTTCGCCCTTTCTCTGCGGCGAAATAGAATCACTGAATCTGCATAAAAACAAGTTGTCGAGTTTGAAGAATATATCGCAATTCCATTTTCTCAAGGAACTGGATATCTCATCCAATAAAATTATTAATTGCAGCGAACTTACGTGTCTAAAGGATCTGCATCATCTCCGCAAGATATATGTTAGTGATAACCCTTTTCTGAGTGAGCCGCTCGACGAAAGGATACTTGATTTTTTACTTGAGAGGGAGACTGACATTGAAATACTATCTTTTGAGGTTTTGAATAGTATCAAAGAGGTCGAGGAGGAAGAGATCAAGATTATTTTTTTGAAAAACTACCTCAGCAAAATAGGACTGCATGAGGAACTTAAACAGAAGGAGTTAGTTCATCAAGGAAGACCCAAGATGAAAACAGAAGAACTGATTGACAAGATAATCCCTCAATTTTACACGATTATCGAGGATCCAAAAATGACCAGCAACATCAAAAGGTAAGCTATCGATCTGAAGAAAAAGAAGAATGCAACGATTTAATATGCTTTAAAATCTACCAAAAAAGATAAGTCAACGAAGATAAATCAGCTGATAGGAGACATCGTTCACCTGCTGCATTAGAGTGCATCATTCAAGGAAGAACGAACTTTCTTGCTCTAGGTCAACTACGATTAGAATACAATCAGCTTCAGTCCTGGCAGATAAAAATAGCTGGGAAAAAGTATGAAAGTTGAAGAATCTGAGCAGTTCAGCCCAGTCAAATATATGGAGCTGAGCAAAGAAGACAACACTCTTTAATAATTTTCATTGGTGAATTCCAAACGAGTGGCTCCATAGCTGACCAATTTAAAGGAGAAAGTGCCAATGACTCCAGTGACTGAGCAATTTTCGGAAACCAACCAGAAAGCAACCCCAATAAAAGTACCCTTAGTTGAAAAACTCAACAATTTTAGCAATTTCAAGCACACCTATCAAACATAATTAAAGAAAATCCGAGAAAGACAGTCAAGCTCTATAAAAAATAATCAGTTCGAATCAATAAAAATGTAACAATCGGCTATCCCTGCAAGATCGGGTGAATCGAATCATTCTAAACAAAAAATAGTCCCACCACTTTAGTTGATTAAAGTTATGGAAGAAAAGGACAGCATATAGACGAAGAAAGAGGAATAGTCCTTTAAAAAAACTTCAAAAGTCTATAAAAATAATGAGGACTCAAATATTTATCGAAGTTTGATGTTGGGGAGTCGAGAATCGCTTACTTCATAACTTTTATAAACAATTTATTTCCGAAACTTATCCAAGGTCAATCCCATGTTCAATCTTCTTTACTCTCCCGCCAATTCCTTGACTGAGGAGTAGAAAAACAACATCTTAGAGAGTTTGAAGATTGACCATAAATAGAAATCGATCTAGTTGATGAAGTAAAGAAATAACAACCAAACTCTCATGAGAGAAATCGAGCAGGCAAGGGCGGAGTTTCATGATAAAATGGAAGATGTCGTCAGTAACAGCAGGTTCGCCTTTTAAGAGAACATCAAACTGAAGGAAGACTATTAGTGGATTCAGCAACGATACAAAGATCTGCAAGCTGATTATTATTCAATTTTTAATAAGCTAAAGGAGGTATAAAGCAGGTAAAAAAATAAAACAGCGGCTATGACCAACATGGAAAGCAGTTACAAAAAGATTAAAGACTCGTACAAAGAAAAGGTTGACGAGTTGAGTGAATGGGCAGCATTGTAGTAAAAATAATAGAAGATAATTGAAAAGCATAGTGAATTTGTAAAATTAGCGTATTTGAAACTATTGAAGAAGAAAGGACAAAGATGGAAAAGAATATTAAAAACGATCGCTGACAACACTACTAAAGATCAGCAGAGGCTTAAGGCTATTGGAATTTATAGTTTCAAGCTTTGCAAATAATTTAAGGATTCCTTACGACAAATTGAGAAAAAGAAGGAACAAGTAACTATTCAACAACACTTCAAATAGTGGGTGTTCTTCAAGGAGACTGAAACAAAGCAGAAATTATTGTTTATTTGGCTAAAGAACAAAAGATGCTAAATATCCATTGATAACATCAAAAAATATTAAGCCAATAGCAAAATGAAAAAACTAAAACAGATTTGGGCCGATCGATTTCTTCATCAAAGGATATTGTAGAAAAACTTTGTAAAATGGAAAGAGCTTAGAGTGAGAGCGTTGAATAAGCAATAAAAATCTATTAATTTCTATCAAACAAAAGTTCTATCATGCTATTTATAAAGCTTGAAGTTGTTGATAAGCAACAGAAAGGAAAGAATAGAATGCTTTGCCTTCCAGCATTTACAAAAGAAGAAGGAGAAGTAATTTAAAAGAATGGTCAATTTAATACGAAAATAGAATTTTTAAGTACAGGAAAAATAGAATAAAGTTTAACGCCTTCATGAGTATACTCAGAGGAAGACATATATTCAAAAGCTGAAGAGAGAAACCGGACAGATGAAACAAGTAAAACAAAAGTATCACGCTCTTATTGTCAAAAAATAGCAATAGTTTTGTTCAAATCTAGCAAGACATAGACAGTAAAACATCACCCTTTACGAGAAGAAAGGCAAATTGATGATTATGCTTAGACATAAAGCATCAATGCAAAAGTTAAAACTAATTAAATATCTGCAAATCGCAAGGCTGCAAGGCAAAAACTACATCAAACATCGCACCATTCAAGAGATGAATACTCAGATGGATCAAAACGATCGCACAGCCTTATAAATTGTTCGCTTCACTCAAGAAGAAGTTGACATATATAAAAGAGATGCTGCCCATCTAAAGCAGCTGATATTAACCCAGCAACATCGGTAAAAAGAGCTCCTTCTCAAAAATGATAGTCTCCTTTTAAGTATCAAGGAGACTTTAGATATTGTCGATGAAATGAGAGCGCAAATCACCAGTTTAGAGAAATAATACCTCAATCAAATACAGAGAAATTAAACTTTGACGGAAATGTACAATGGACTCGCTAATGCTTAAAAACAAAAACATTGATATCAATTAAACGCTTTGACTATCATACGATTTAACTTAACGTCTTATACATACCCCTCGAGTTGACTCTTATCCAAAGTCGATCTACGCAAACAATACTACCCCGTCAATACCCTCCTAAATAATGATGAAAAGACAATTTGGTTAAATCTAAATAAAATATGATGTTGGCTGATCATGGTAAAGATCGCGTTATTGTGGTGTTTAGGGTTATTGGCATTATTATATTGGTTTGTTGAAGTAGTTAAGATATTAACCTTAATATATATATAGATGCAATCAAGTATCACATAATTTATTATGTTACCAGGCGAGGATGAGGACGAATAAGTGCCGCAAATTAAAGTGACAAACAAACCAGTTTAATGCGGCAAAATTTATCAAGTGGTACTTGTAATATTATGTTTAATGCTCATCTCTCTGTTCTTTAGAGTTAACACAAAAATAGAAAAGAATGGACAACAACTTAAAGAGGAAGAATACTACCAATTCATGCAAATATAAAATACACGAACTATTGATTCACTGACCAATTAACTAATTGAACTCAGGTCACTTATCAACAAAACTCCCAACTTTAAAGTCACCCAAAAGGTACATCCAGAAAGGAAGGAAAGAGTCGTTGTAGAGCAAGACAAGTTTGTTATACCCAAAATTGTTTGGATGTACTGGGGAGAGCCAGTAGAAAAGGA
>Ga0302280_1001697_pt1 | contig 17783 bp, 13 predicted proteins | sample III_Fen_E1_1_FD_198771 | JGI IMG/M metagenome (GOLD analysis project Ga0302280, IMG submission 198771) | Peat permafrost microbial communities from Stordalen Mire near Abisko, Sweden - III_Fen_E1_1 | ecosystem: Environmental > Terrestrial > Soil > Wetlands > Permafrost | place: Sweden: Abisko... | reverse complement strand
GTCAAAAATGATATCGTAAGAATATGGTACGAAAATAGGCCCATTCCCGTCTTACGAATACAGAAATTGTTAACGGATATATATCATGATTCCATACCGAGATCTCTGATAACGAATATTCTTAACGAACATACCATCAAATCAGAGGAAGATCAATTATTTCGACTGGAAGTAATGAAAGACATTCGGCTTGCACAAATACCACGATCAGACACAGTGTTGAGAGAATCCCTAATGACCAATACATGCAACATAAATGTAGTTATCATTAAGAAGACGAATTTGTACTGTCTTTTGAAAAGAGATGATATGTTTTCTAGAACTGATATTGCGATGAATGGTTTGGAGAAGGGTGATTGGTCGATTGAATGCAATATCGATGAACGATTTCAGATCATTGTCCTAACCAAAACAGATGTCAAAAAGGTAAAATTTCAAACGACGTCTTATGTACACAATATCGGAAAACATATTCCACACATTATGTTCTGTCAAACCAATATCGATAATATTAAGATATCTGAAGAAACTGTTCTTGCTCATGGCTGTCATATAACATCAAAGGGTAATATGATAATCAGAAATCATCACGAAGTGCGAAGCATGAGACTGAAGATCTCCAAAACCCCAGATACACAAGTAATCAAAATAGAGATAATACTTCGAAAAAAACCGTAATACCATAAATATCGTGATTGTAGAGATCACTCTACGAAAGAAACATCAATCATGCAATCAATAACTTGTGGATTTTGATTGTGAACTAAATTGATATCGGTGTTGTTTGTTGTTATCAATATCAGAGAATATGATATTTTTTATGTATCAAAATTTCATTAATTTTAATTTTTGTCAAAATATTGAAATTAAAATAACTTAAACAATGTTCAATTAAATAAATACATACAAAACCATTCCGCACACCGATGAGCAAAAGTGATAGTCAAAAACAAAAAAATCAAGAAGTCGAAGATTCACTAGATGAACACATGGCCGAGGTTCAAACTGAAATTGAGACCTGGATCAAAACGGGTACCGCATCGGAATCAACATCCAAACTAGTATCCGAATCAATGGCTAAGCCAACACCCAAACTGGTATCCGAATCAATGGCTAAGCCAACATTCAAAATTGTATCCAAAAAAGCAAAATCAAAAGCCAAATCAAAGGAAAAAGCGAAACATGAAGCAAAGTTAAAAGTAAAAGCCAAAGCTAAAGCTAAGACTGAAGCTAAGTTAAGACGCAAGTTAAAACGCAAATCATCATCTGAATCTGCATCTGAATTCACGTCTGTATCATCTTCTGAATCATCATCCGAGTCAGAATCGGAATCAGTATCCGGATCTGTATCTGATGAAGAAATTGAGGCAGAAGTCAGAGCCAAGACCAGAGCAATCAGAGCCGCCAAGAACAAGGCTGACAAAAATTCTGAAAAAATCAGAGTAGCCGAACACATGGCAGACAGATTGGTAGAGAATCGAAAGGTCGAAAAAGAAAGAAGGGACGAAGATGATGCCATAGTAGTTGCTGCAAGAGAAGCAGAAAGAACAGGCAACTATAAGGACTACAACAAACTTAAGAGAGAAAAGGAACAAACATGTCGAGGTAGAAGTAACAAAGGAGCCAAATGTAGATACGCCGTAAAAGATGACAATACATGTTGTATTAAACATGCCGATATGGAAGAATACACTGATGAAATGTTTCAAAACTTGAGATCCTGTAAATCTTGCAAGAGATGGAGATATTGGGACGTTGATGATAAGGATATATGCATGGATTGTCAAAAGATCGAACCAACGGACGATAGAGAACGATGTCAGGAGAAAGGATGTAACATCCGTGTCACTGGCAACAACAAATTCTGCGACAGGAATCATTCATATTTGGAAGGATACACAAAAGAAATGCTGAAAAATCGAAAGAAATGTCACGGGTGTCCAAAAAGCCCGCACATAGCCTTGTTCAACGGCCATAAAACGTGCAATTTGTGTCAAGAACGTTGTGCTAAAAATCGGGAAAAGAACCGAAAAATTGCTAAAGCCGAAAGGGCAAATTGTGGACACGAGGGTTGTCCAAATAAAGTGAAAGACATCACCAAGACATTCTGTAATATTCATGTATCAGATCAGAGAAAACTTGATGCTAAACGAGAGGGAAAGAAACTATGTGCACGTTACAATAGACGTTGCCCTAATCTTCTCGACATAAACGATCCAAGAAGTCATTGTGAAGAATGTCTGGCAATGGCTCGTCCAAAAGATAGAGCAAGGCATCAGAAGAAACTGGATGCTGTCAAAAGCAAAGCGACTGATACACGCTGTTGTTGCATAGGTTGTAATAATTTGCTGCCATTGGATCAATTCGAAACTCATGTGGGAAAGATGAGCAACAAATGTAATACATGTCGTAAAATAGACAATGAACATGATGCTTACAGGATCAGAGCAAACACTCAAACAAATGAAAAGGAAATCGAAGAAATCGAACGAGTGGCAATCAGGCGAGGTTACAAATTTGAATTGACATTCGAAGAGGCTTTACAACTCATCCTACGCCCTTGCCATTATTGCGATAGATATTATGAATGTACTAATGTTTATGGAAAAAAGTACAGTCAAATGGGTATAGATAGACTTGATAGTAAAGGTAATTATACGATGGATAATGTTACTACCGCATGTGCAGTATGTAATCGAATGAAACATGCATACGGATACGAACAATTTATTGAAGCCTGTTACAATATTTTTTGCAATTTCGGTTCTGAAAATGATTGGGAGGATATGTGTGATGTTAAACATTTTCCTCTCGATAACTACATTCGTGATGCAAAAAGGCGTGGACTTCAAATAGACTTAACAGAAGACGAGTTTGAAGACATCATATCGAAACGATGCTACTACTGTGATAACATGAATCAACAAAATCAGATAGGAATAGATCGAGTTGATCCAGCATTAGGATATACACATGATAATACGTTGGTGGCATGTTGTGGTATGTGCAACAATATGAAGGTAGATACATCCATTGATGAATTCTACAACAACATATTGACAATCTTATTGTGTCACAACCGTATTACACAAAATGAATATGACACAAATTTCAGAGTAATTGAAAACTCACCAGATTTCGAATTAGTTAATGAAACACTAATGAAAATATATGGATGTGACAGACTTGACATTCATGATAGAGCCGATATATATGACTTTCAACAACCAAGTCAATACTACATTGATAACACATGGAGTGGGTTTGATATTACAAGATTTGAACCAGAATTAGAATTTTGTACAACAGTAGATCAGATTTCTACCTGGATGTATTATAGACTTGCCATAAGTCATTATTTTCCTAATGAATATTCTTCAACTGATATTCTTATTCTTATTCGAGATAAATTTACGAAGAAGTATGTGGGGATTATCGGCTTGAGTAAAGTACCGTTTCGCAGATGGAATGATAATACATCGCTTGATAGGATAGTAAGACATAGCAATATCTACTTCATTACGACATGTTTAACCATACCAACATTTGCCTGCAACTTTGACGGTAGAACACTCGCAACCATGTTAACTTTATCACGAGAAGTGTATGATTATATGGCGAGCAAAAACATAATTGTCGCAGGACTAGTCACGTTCGCGTTGACCGACGAGTGTTTTCAATACGATCAAATCGCAAGCTTCGATATGGTCGGGTATACAAAGAATAGATCCGATGCACACAGTGTTAAAGTCAATCATAAGATTTACAACACAATGAAAAATATCATGAAGCAAAAACGATATCCTATCACAACTAATAAGATGGATAATATCAGAACATATTCTGTTCTTCAAGGCATAATTGATGCTACTGTACATGAAGTCAAAAGAGCCATATATTTTGGTACGATAGGAGAAAACGCCATGGAATACTTGACAGGTAAAACAAACGTATTTGTACCAGGTACTCTTCCCACGGTAACTGATATTACAAAAGTTTGGTATACGACCTTTGTGATCCCCATGATTAACTACCACATAGAACGAAATAATTTTATGATACGATACGATTATGATACGTATTATGTCGATGAAACGAGCCATGAGCGTAACATAATGAAGAAAATTGAACGTAAATCAAACCCCAATCTTGAACAATACAATAATGAGAAACAATCTATTGTGACATACTGGTTTCAAAATCCAGATATGTCTTGGAAAGAGTTAGAGAACTATCTGAAGAAAATTCTTCCGATACCTTTGACTAAAATCATCAGTAAAGGGTCAATCGAAAAGTATATCTTACAAAATGATTACACAAAGCTTGATTCCAAAACTAAAACTTGTATGGAAATGTATATCAAACAGAAACGACAACTTATGGTTGATACTAAACTCGTCGCAGATCGGAATACAAGAGTTGATGCAATTCTTGATCGAGAACATAGATACATTGAAAATATGTTACGGGATTCCATCATGATAAATATCAAGAAATCGAACCTATTTATTACAACACAAATGTACGATAACATCAACACATTCGCACGATTTGCGAAAATTGACAGTATCGCAACAGGTACATGGATCATTGCACCAAATAGTCCCGATAAGAATGTTCTAATCGATATGGTGCATTGTGATTGCAACAATCCAAATATTTTTAAAGACAAACGTATCAAGGTTTCCAATATCGAGTTCGAATCACTCGACACTATATTTAAGATAGGCATCACGCAAAATGACGAGGAACCTCATCATCAAGATATCAGTGTATTAGATGCTTCGATAAAGGTTACTAGAGGAGATAAAATATTTGTTGATGTAAATCATGTCATGCAAACAAATAAACTATGTGTGACCGTTTATCGAGATAGACGAAAACCTATCGAAAGTATTATCAGAATAACTATTGCTCCGATGAATGTACTACACAAAAATTCCATAACAAATTCTCAATGTACTTGCGACTCTTGTATGGAATTTTTATTGATGAGTACTCCACAACGTAACGTTTATAAATCTGCCTATGATAATTTACAGGCCAAGAAAGATAAACAGATCAAGAAGATTAATGGACGATATGACTCAACTACGACAAATCATAATGAACATGATAATGTCTCAATCATAACAGCTGATGATAAGTCCGTCAAAGAAATCCACAACGAACCGATTGAAATGTTCAATGGTAAAATTGTCAAAAGAGGGAAAGACCAAAAAATCAAGAAAAAAACAGATACACTTCTTGAGAAGGATCAGGGTAAAAAATACGTCGTTGTAAGGAGATTAAAATCGTCATGATTTTTTATTCATCTTCATCTTCATATGCAGCACAATAGATACATGACGGTCTATTGCAAGGATATCCCTTTTCGTGCAACCATTCTATTATTTCTGGGTAAGCAGGATAATCATCATATTCGCATATATGCTCATCCCATGGACATTCATTTTCATCTAACCACTCTAACATTGCAAAATGACCGTTTGCTGCTGCATTAGCACATGTATGTGCATTCCAAAGGCATCCATTTCTATGTAACCATTTTAGAACCTCAAAATGTCCCCCTTTGGCAGCAACAGCACAAGCACAAGCATCCCATGGACACACAAAAATATATAAATACTCCAGAATATCAAAACGTTCGTTTTCGATAGCATTATCAAAAGCTAATCCATCCCAAGGACATCCATATTCATGTAAGTATTTTACAATATCGAAATGTCCATTTTTGATAGCTCCATCAAAAGCACGCGCATTCCATGAATATCCATTTTCATGTAGCCATTTCAGAGTATCAAGCTTCCCCGCTTCAGCAGCAAGTTCACATGCATATTGGCAGCAATCGCAGTCGTGCTTTATTAGATATTCTAGGATATCGATTCGACCACTCATTGCGGCTCTTGCAAAAGTCACATTATTCAATTCACATCCATGTTCGTGCAAATATTTCAATATTTGGAAATGACCGTGTTCGGCAGCGGCATAACTTGCTTCATCGAATCCTGGGCAGTCATTTTCATAGAGATACTTTGAGATTTCGATATTTCCAGAACAAGGTGCTTCGAACCACGTATCTTCATCCCATGGACAACCATTTTCATGTAGATATTTTAACATCTCTAAATTACCGTTTTTGGCTGCATGCATACACGCATGTTCATTCCAAGGACACCCAAATTCATGAAGAAATTGTAGAATATCTAATCGATTGATTTCAGCAGCATTCGAACAAGAGGTTTCGTCCCAAGGGCATGGTTCATACCATTCTTCACCTTCATATCCATTCCCATCCCCATCTCCATACGTTAAAATCCATATTAGAATATCGAAATTACCTGTTTTGACAGCTGCCGCACATGTATTTTCATCCCGAGGACAACGATTGATACATAACCATGGTAAAATCTTGTACTGATTGTTTACTTCATCATAATTGAAAGTATTTATCATACACGGATAATTAATGACGTCGGGCCATGGTAAAATGTTGTATTGATTATTTTGTACCGCACTTGTGAAGGTCTCCGCATTCCAAGGACAACCATTTTTTCGAAGCCATTTTAAGGTCTTGTACCGCCCGTTCTTAGCGGCAGCATTAAATGTTTCTTCATCCCACGGACAACCGTTTTTATGTAACCATCTTAAAAGCCCAAAATAACCTTTTTCTGCAGCACTAGCACATGCACTTGAATTCCAAAGACATTCCTTTGTGTGAAGATACTTTACCATTTCGAAGTGCCCATTCTTAACAGCCGCAACCATCACATCTGGTGTTAATGTTGAAATCCATCCGAATTCGTTTTCAAGTATGTGTTTCAAAATCTCGATACTACCTGATGATGCAGCTTCTTTACAGAATAAATGTGCGACATACTGATTGAAAAAAGTTTTCATGATTGAGATTGGCATTATCCATTTTACTAAACTTGTATATCCATTCGAAATGGCATTGGTGATAATATCGATTGCTGGACTCTTAAAGGAGTTGAACTTCTTTATGGGAGTATATTGTGTGTAAAGTTTCGCCACACAACTGAATGAAAAGAGTGAAGTGATGTCCAAAAAACCAAGTATTAATAAAAATAGTTCTATCGGAAGGTATATACCATTTAATACTGTTTCTTCAAACCTTTTCAAATTCACAGTTGGTGTTTTTTTTACTACAATCTTCTTCGAATTCGAACTTTTTTTTGGTTTTCTCGAAGTTGTTGCTTTACCTTTTGGTTTTGGCACCTTATGTGTGAACACTTCATAGGGATCATCTAGATCTACCTGACTGATGCGTACTTTTGTCTTTCTCATATTTTTGTGTATAATGCACATTATTTCATGAAGTAATCTAACAATACATGATAGTTTCAACTTTTATTTAATGTATGCACCTTGAGGAAAAGAATAATAGTAAACAAATTAACTTGAGCAATTATTTATGAACATCCATGTGGGCGGGGAGCCTTCGCTTCGCTGCCCCAACCTGTCCACTCCCGGCAAAAATAAAATAAATTAAGTGTACTATTCATCATTCATATTTTTATTTACATTAACATGCACATTTTAAAAGTTGAATTTATCATATCAGACCATGTATACAAAATAATGATTGTCTACTACTCTAAACAACAACAGAATGACCTACTACAATATGGACAACGAAGCCGACAGAAACAACATGGCACAAACATTTGCTGAATTCCTGAACGAACACATCATCAGAACAACCGATATGAATGACACCATATCTATTAATTCATTATTTACTCAATACGGTGATTTTCACTACCGCACATACTGCTTCAAATATCCTGCAAAGAGATACTTTGTAGAATATATCAAAAACAATGGATATCATATCGATCGAAACACAAATAACGTATGTGGTATCACAATAAAATCTTAGTTTATACGTTCATAAGTCGTAGATAGTCTCGTTTATTAGTTACATACATATCGTAGTATCCCTCAGATTTCACGCCACTTCCACTCATTTCATCACCCTTGCGGAACAATGTGTAGTAGTTACGAGATATAAAACTCGGTTCAATATACCTTTTTCTAACACTACCTGTAAATACACTATCCATATTCACAAAACCTAGCTCCTCTAACATACCACCCAGTTCTTCTTTCGACATAAAGTTCGCCACATATGTATCATAGAACTCCCAATTACTCTCCTGTTCACATATCAACTCATAAAAAAAGTGTATCCAACCGATATACTGCCGTTCTATCCGTTTTGTCACATCATGATCCCTTATCAACAACAGGCCACCCGGTTTCAATACATCATAGATTGATTTCAACAAAGTATCAATACTGTCTTTCGGTACATGATGTAACACCATCAATACTGTCACCAAATCAAACGTATTATCATCATACGGTACATTAATACCATCATAAATCTTAACACAGCTTGTATCGGTATGATAGTTGTACTGATCAAACGACTCGATGTTTATCCCTTGGGCTTGACCTAATGTATTGAGATTTGCAATAAAACCACAATCCATCGTACCGATATCCAGGATCCTTGCATCATCAGGTACCGGGATGTTGTCCCTGATGAACTCGAACTTTGATTGTGCTAACTTTTTATTATCATCACTCTTTGCTTTGATCAGATTCTCTGCAGTATTAGACAAAACATAGAGATCATGCAGTTTCTTGTAGATCGATACATCATCCATCCTCATGATAGAGTTTAAATCAATATTATTAGTATCGATAACGGTTGATAGTTGGTTAATGATACCCTTTCTGTAAATACGAATCCCCCATAACGTTTTCAAATCCCATTTTTTTGACATTATTTTATACGGTTTATACTTTGATTTATATGGTTGCGGTTGCAGTCCCGGTGATGGTACGATAACATACACGACGAAATTCGGGATTTACAAAATTTACCGCATCTCTATCCTGTTTGACAGCCATTATACACAGCTCTTCAGTCTGATGATTAACATATTGTATGGTCAACCCGTTTCGTTTGATCGCCATCTTATACAACTCATTCATCATGGAGTCCGATAGATATCCTGTTGTATTATCGACGTATCTTAGAGCGGTACCACAACAATCGATAGCGATAACACACAGTTCGTATGTAGGATTTATCACAAATTGTAAAGCCAATCCTGTCTGTTCAACGGCTAGCCTACATATTGTTTCGGTCTGATTCTTAACAAACTCTAAAGCTAAACCATACCTCTTGACAGCCAGTTCACAGATCTCATCAGTCTGATTAATTACATACTGTAGAGCATAACCATTGTCTTTAACAGCTAATCTACACACCTCTTCTGTTAATAAGTTCTGTGGTACGAACTTAAGTGCCCCACCGGTTTTAGTGACAGCTGCTCGACAAATGATCTCTGTAATGTTTTTGATATAGGATAACACATATCCATCATGTGGTAGAATTCTGTACCAAAAATCATCAGGTACATCGACGAAATCTAAGATCTGTGTAATGAACAGTTTATCCGCTTTGAATTTGAATCGTTCGATGTAGACTTGTGCATCGTCCGGAATCTCAACAAAAGCTAGTTTCTTTCCGTAACTCCTCCAATGATAACGACAATCGGATTCTTTACAGAAATAGAGTCCAGGTCCACAATCACCACTTGAATCGAATGTTAAGTTATCAACATTCAATCCTTTTTTGTATTTTAAACCACGATGCACGAAAGAATCGTTCAAGAATTTGTATAATTTTATCCCTTTGTACAGGACATTAAACTCAATACCAGAGAATACCTTACCGATATGATCAGGATTAGCCATGAACTGTAGGGGTGATTTATGATATACCATTATCGACGACAGTAGTTTAAATTTTCAACTTTTACATAATGGTTGTAACGTAAGGAAAAATGATAAGATACGAACAATTTCATTATGAACATACATGTGTGGGGGGCTGCGTTTCGCTATGGCTTCACTACCCCGAACTATTTTGGGACTGTTGGGTCACTCGCGACAAAATGAAATAAATTGAGAGTTGCGTTCATTATTCATATTTTGTGGTTGAATGAATAGGTTGGGGTAGTGAAGCCATAGCGAAACGCAGCCCCCACGCATGAATATTCATAATTAATCGTTCTAATTAATTTTGTCCATACTCTGTCTTTTTCCTTACGTTACAATCATTGACTTTTACATAATGCATGCATAACATCGGGGAAATATTAGAATGACAACAAATGAACACGAACAGATTATCGTTTATCATTCATTATTTTATCGTTCACTATGTTGCATCACATTAACTTTTAAAGAAATTTCAACAATAAACAATATACAGCACTTCACCAATTTCACAAAAATTCTACATATCGTTGATACTCAGAGTTCGTTTGGTTACGTTACTGATGAAACTCTCACGATACGGATCATCATCGATATCTAACTCGATACGTGCTAAACTTCTTCTGCGAACTAGTTCAATCCCGATGCTCATGAGATTTATCATAAGGCCGAATATCGCAAAACTAATAAGAATGTACCAGACATAATCGATGTAATAGATGTATGTATGGTTTGGATTAGTAGTGTTATTTATGGTTTCTTGTTGATGTACTGAGTAGAGAAACCCTGTCAATGATGATACAACCATCATCAAAAATACGTTGATGAATCTTATCCAGTTCTGACAACAGTAGATATCGCACATGAATAATGGTATATTGTAATGTATATTGTAATGTATATCAGACTTTGTACAGTCAGGATGTTTTATCTATCAATTTTTATTTTTATTATTTGTACAATATACAAACATGACATCTGTTGTTAAAACGTTCCAGATCAAAATTCCAAACATCGATAACAATCAACCGATAAACATACAGTTTACATCGTACGGAGACAACAAGGAACCTGAGGTCATCTGGACCCCTCCACCTAGAGATACGAAAGAACTGTTACTAATCTGTTACGATCCGGACGCGACAGCACACACCTGGATTCACTGGTTGGTCAGTATCGTACCGAATAACGGGAAATATGGTAAGGTCGTATTAAAAAACGATAACGGTCATAATCGTTACGATGGACCTAGACCCCCGGCAGGTACAGGTGTTCATCACTACTATTTCAGAGTCTTTGCACTAGACATTCATATGAACCTGGATAAAAATAAACAGTATTCGTACCCAGAGATAATGAGAATGATCAAAGGACATGTGATAACTGATTCAACTATCATAGGAACATATAAAGTAGACTAACCACCTAACCCGACATTCTTTTCTAGACCTGCTGCATGACGTAGAGTGTAGATACTAGATTTTTTCCAGTCTCTACCCACAGCTTTGTCCGACATGAAATACATATCACCGTGATTCAATACCCTTTTCAATAGATCACCATGAGTCGTATTGTTCTTGTACCATTGGAAGTACAAAGGGAAATCTGCACCTAGTCTACATGCCACCACGATCTCTCTTTCTGTATCGCCGTGGAAACCGATAAAAGTGTTGTTGACATCGTAGTAGTAGTTCCCTTCACACTGGAGGTTTTTAAGGAGAGGGTTCAGTTGGCCTATCTTGGATCGTAGTCTATTTAGTGTTTTAACACTAGTAAAATTGTAAACCGTTCCCTTCTTATTAGGATAATCGGCTTCTTGACTAAAATCGCTGAAACACAGATTGTAACGGGCTTTCTTGTTGACAACCCTACCGTACATAAATGCTTTGGTATCCTTTTTAAGAAGTTTCTGTTCTTTGAATAGATCAGCAGTGTTCACAAAACGGTCTAATCCTTTTCTTACGATTAAAAGTTCTGCTGTTTCTCCTACACCGTATGTATCGTCGTCATCTCCATCATTATCACTTGTATTGAGAAGGTTGTTTAGATTGATCAACTCTGTTTCGTAACCTTCATTATCGAATCCATCTCGAATCTCAATCAGATCGTCGTGTGTTAGACCGTGATCGAGTTTATTACCGATGATCTGCATTCCTTTGTGGTTCTCTGCACGATTACCGAAAGTCAGTGTGTATGTTTGTTGCATTTACTAAGTTTGTTTAAAAAAGCTGTGTTATATTTACAAATGTGTGTTATTATAGTTCAATTTTTCCCGCACCATCACATCTGGTGCATGTTTCGTAAGGATATTGCATTATACCTCCTTTACACATCATACAGCCGAATCTATTGTATTTTTCACATTCGGTGCATCTGACACACTCTGTCTTGACAAAACCCGATCCACTACACATGCTGCATCTGTCTTCCATATGGTCTATGTTTAATTTTGATAAAGAAATACTGTTTCGGACTGGTGACGAGTTGTATTATACTATTGAACTTTTTTATGTCGTCTTTCCATGTACATTTTGACATAGCATGCAATCAATCCTAGGATCACACCACCGGGAATCACTCTGATGGTATGGAGATTAGCCATAACCATGAAATATGCTGTTAGCATGAAAAACAGACTAAAACAGCAAGCCTTTGCGAGATCATCATACAATGCCATCACATTCATCGCATTACCGTAATGTTCACAATCATTTTCATAAGATGCTACGCACAATATGTTTATGGCGAGAGAGATACAACATGAAAATGCTGCACAACTCCACACGAAAAAATTATCAAACAACATGAATGGTGCACTGATCAATGCTACAGCCAACATTTGTAGAATAGAGTTTAGTATGAGTGCATTATCTTTCTCGGTGAATCTATCGATGTCTTTGTTTGAGTTCATTTCGTTAATATTTATAATTAACTATCATATCTCATATATCTTACAGAATATTTCCAATTCAACTTTTTTAATAACATATAAAACGTGAACAAATGAACATGAGCGATTAATCGTGACCATCATACGAGATCATTGAATGGAGCCTCCGTTGCTGCGCTAAAGCTACGCTGCACTGCCCCTACCCGCCCTCTACCATATTTTTTATGACGAAAACTAATTAAGTGCACTATGCATCGTTCAATAAACAACTAGACAGATGATAATGTTCGGTGGTTTTTCTTTATCATTGCATCGTATTCAGATCTTCCGGTAAATACGATCCACATAAGATCTTCAAAATGAATCTCATAGTTCACACAGTCAACGAAAGATCTACATGTCATATTGGATCCTCTTATCACCATTTTGTTAGAATTGAGACCGAATACGTTTAGATTAGCATAAATATGTTCCCGATTAAGGGGCTTTATCGGATGCATCGGTATCATCCCAGCATGATCGAACTCGGACAGTGCATCTAGGACATACTCCGAACATGATATTGGGGACGCACACAATGGTTCGGATTCCGGTACGATGGAGAGACCAGGAGTCAGTCCTACAACCAGATAGAGTGGATCGTCCAAAGACATGACACATATTATGAACAACATGAACAACATAAGTCTGATAGATAATAAAAGATAAAAATTCAAAGGATTTCACAGACTATCAAAATTCCAATAATTTTTCAAAAGATTTTAGTAACAATGGCCAGCCAGTACATGCCACATGGTTCTGCTGGTTGTTATCACGTTTACGCATTTTAAGAAGGTGTTACAAGCAATCGTTGAATCGTTTATTATCACGAAGTTTTCATCGATATCAAATGCCATCATGTTAGCTCTAAGCGGAAGATTATCCCATGATGAACCACCGAATATCGGAATCACAGCAGTAAATGAATGTGTTTTAACAGTTTGACAAACTATGTCGTAACATGCCAAAGTGTTGTTACAGCTAATGACCGAATCGATATCGACATCGAACTCATTGTTTAGTCCGACTATGCGGTATTGCGGGGTACAAATGTATGCGGCTAAAAAGAGGAGGAAGATGAACATTATTGATAATCGAAGGCTAATGATGGTAACAGTTACAAATAGTTTAAGATTCAACATTTTAAACAAATTTGCATTCATGATGAGAACAGTTACATCCATTTTTATGAAGATATTTTAGAATCTCTATCTGATCATGTTCTTCGGCAGCATATGAACAAGTATACTTATCCAAAGGACATCCATTTTCATGAAGATACATTAGAATCTCTAAATGACCATGTTCGGCAGCATACTCACAAGTATGTTTATTCCAAGGACATCCATTTTCATGAAGATATTTTAGAGTCTCAATATGACCATTTCTAGCGGCATGATTGCAAGCCCATTCATCCCAAGGACATCCATTATCGTGTAGATACATTAGAATCTCTAAATGACCATTTTCGGCGGCTCCAATACAAGCATAATCATCCCAATGACATCCATTTTCATGAAGATATGTTAGAATCTCTAAATGACCATGCTCGGCAGCACCAGCACAAGCATATTTATCCCAAGGACATTTATTTTTATGAAGATACATTAGAATCTCTAAATGACCATTTTCGGCGGCTCCAATACAAGCATAATCATCCCAATGACATCCATTTTCATGAAGATACATTAGAATCTCTAAATGACCACCTTTGGCAGCACCAGCACAAGTACGAGCATCCCAATGACATCCAAGTTTACGGAAGTATTTCAGAATCTCTAGATGACCACCTTCTGTAATATTTCTTGCAAGATCGATGTCCCAATGTATCGAACTATCATCATAAACATGTTTCAAAATTTCAAAACTACCATAAATTGCCGCTGTCTTACGATATTCTTGTAAAATATATGACGACACTAAATTTGTATTTGTTTCGGGCTCTAACCAACTGAATAAATTTATGTGATCGTTGCAAACTATGTCGATCAGAATAGAATGTCTCGAAAGATTACGTGGTTTGTGAATGTAAATCAATAGATATCTACAAACCCTGCTCAATGAAAAGATAGATCCATCATTCAATAGACCTACTATCAATAATAACAATTCACGAGGAATCACAGATAGATGGTCGATCTCCATATGTATTGATCTCAATTTTTAGTGTAATGATACCAATATATTTAAATATTCAAATTTTAATTGAGTGTTAATACGTCAACATTCAAATACAGTGTTCATTGATCGATTTTCAAAAATGATTTATTATCGTCTAGCGGATCTTTTCTTTCCTTTTGATTTGGATTTCGATTTGGACTTTGATTTGGATTTTCGTCTCTTAGGTGCAGGCATCTCCATATCGGCGGATTTCTTTCCCTTTGATTTAGATTTCGATTTAGACTTTGATTTAGATTTTCGTCGTCGTTTAGCACCACCCATCTGTCCACCTTGTCCAAATTCTCGATTGACAGCCTTTTTAAGGTGAGCAACATGATCTTGATAGATTTCGGCTTCACGTTTAGCATCAGCACTTGAAGCACCATGACTTGAGATCTGGGCAGCAAGATGATCGAGACATTTGTTTAACCATTCGACCTTTCGTGCGATGTCCTCAGGTGATTTTTGCATAATTTCATCTTTGCATATGAGCATTTTGCCGATATGTTTTTCGAGTTTTTCATAACAGCATTCAATCTCTTTACAAGATAATTGGTGTTTGACCTCATGAGGGTAGTCAGGTTGTTCGTTATCCATTGATATTGTAGATAACTAATGTTCGGATTTTTTTTGTACAAAAATCTATATATTACTAGCGCACTCTCAAACACATGTTTCAACTAAGATAAGTGAATATATTGACCATCTTAATCATCCAAGCCTCAAATTTCCACCCCCGATCATAACAACTTATGAAATCTCATCGTAAAAATTTGATATTCGGAACATGTTAGGATGTCCATAAGATCCTTCGACCATCATTCACATCCAATGTCAATTCAATCCATTAGAATCACAACATGTCCATTACTGATACTCGATAGATGTACCAACTGTAAAACTCCCCAATCTAAATCTAACAAGATCGTACCAACTCAGTATGAAAACTCTGGACTGTATGCATATGTATGTGAAGATTGCGAAATAACCGCCGTATCACAACTAAAAGAATTTGTCATACAGATGAATAAAGATTGCATTAGGTGTAAAACTGGATACTCGAATTGATCATAATCATAAATCATAATTGTAGTTAACGATTCCATTGAGGACGTATGTCATGTTTTTTATCAGTGTCGTGTCCGTGATCTGCGCGATAATACTGTTTATTTTGCAGATACAACTGTTTGTACGACATTATACTACCAATCATTGAATAAAAAATCGACGATACACTATTAAACTTTTACACTGTGTTTTGATAACATACCACTAAACCCTTTCACCATTTCATCAAAATCACTCTTCCTCCAGTTTCCTGCACTATTCGGTTGACCTTCAACATTCGACACCTCAACAAAATGGACACCATTGATATCTTGTACTTTTATCTTAGGTTTGAGTACGAAACGATTCTTGATCACAAAGCTGAGTTTCTGTCCGAACAACTGATTAAAAGATGTTAGTGGTATCATATTAACCTCGAACTGTTTGTACACAATGTTACACGATAGAATCGTTCTGTTTGAAACATCTTTGATCTCAACTACATAGTCCGAATATTTATACAACTGAGCTACACTAAACACCATCAAACTGACCTTGTTGTCTTTAGGGATGATCATCACAAAATAATGGTCATTTATCACGATCATCGTAGGTTTCAGTTCCAGATCATTAACTTTGAACGATTGTCCTTCTGTTTCTTCATTATTTGATACATCGTATCTTAGGATGTGGAATACATTCACGCAGTTATCAGTGTAGTGTTGTACCAATTTCTCTGTATCGGTATTGGTTTCATCAAAGGTCGCACTACAAAACTTACATTTGAACGGATTGAATAAACACCCAGCCTCATGATCGTCATCAAAACTGTACAATAACACATTACAACTATTGTCAGAATCTAAACGATGATTCTTACAGTGTTTCCTTTCGACAGAGTTTGTCATGTCAGTTAGTTGATCATTGGCACAAGAAAGATTCTTGTTTCGACACGTAGGACATTCTCTGAGCTTGATCCAACAGTCACCACACAGAGAATGTTTGTTATCACATCTGTATAAGTCATAAATGTAGCTCGTACAACAAGGACACATCAATATTAATGGATCCATTTGATTAGAATGCTTAGTATTGATACGAGATGTATTGTATTGGAATCATTATCCGCATTAATTTTCAATTTTTTTGATAATACATGCAACATAAGAAAAAAGATCGAAATGTGAACAAATGAACTTGAGTGATTAATTATGAACATCCATGCGGGTGGGCTGCGTTTCGTGAAAGCTTCGCTTAAGGCTCACTACCCTGACTTGTTTTGGAAGATGATATGGACGATGTGATACTCAATCAAAGATTAATATGTAAAACTATTAGATATTGCAATTGTATCTTTAAATTTTTGTAAGAAGGTTAATGTATGACTCCGATGAAATGAGTTCGTCACCGTTTAATACGAACTCAGTAATTTGTGTGACTTCTTGCATTCGGGCATCATTTTCTTCCAATTTCTTAACTGCTTCTGCTTGAGAGATACGATTTGATTCCAACTGACTTAAGATCTCATCTCTTTCTTGAATTGCCTTATCCATTTCACCAAACATCGGATAAATTTTTTCATAGTCGATCGGTTTGATCGGATGAATTCGGGTACTTTCAAGAACGGTCGGTTGTATTGCATCGATGAATCGGTAAAACTCCGGATCTTGGGGCAACAAAGAGTTTACCAGCTCTACTTCTTTCATCAAATAAAAATGATCTGTTTTGATCGGCATGTATCTAGTGATCTTATCTTTGTAATCATCAATATTGTCTGATACATTTTGATACGCTATCTTACTGAGCTGATTAATCACAATACCATAGC
>Ga0302280_1001694_pt1 | contig 17798 bp, 16 predicted proteins | sample III_Fen_E1_1_FD_198771 | JGI IMG/M metagenome (GOLD analysis project Ga0302280, IMG submission 198771) | Peat permafrost microbial communities from Stordalen Mire near Abisko, Sweden - III_Fen_E1_1 | ecosystem: Environmental > Terrestrial > Soil > Wetlands > Permafrost | place: Sweden: Abisko... | reverse complement strand
ACAAAACCATCAGAGAGCTTGAGATAGGCAGTAAATCAGGTGCAAATATTATTGGATTTAAAACCACTAACAGTGAGTATATAATTAACCCCAGTGCTGATACCAAAATTATTCCCGATGCCAAACTATTTGTTTTAGGCACTACAGAACAAATTAAAAAGTTAAAAGAACTTTTAGTTTAGTTTCAAAAAAGGATATTGCATAAGTATATTTAGCAAACTTTATTTTAAATCATTATTTATCATATAAATCAGCATTATCAGCGTTCTATTATGAAATCAATTTTAATCACCGGCAGCAATGGTCTTTTAGGTCAAAAAATAATTAAAGCATTAGTAAATCGTAAGGATATAACTATCATTGCTACATCTGTTGGCGAAAACAGAATGTTAAGCAAAAATGGTTATACATATCAATCGCTTGATATTACTGATAAAATTCAAGTTGGAACTATAATAAAAAAATTTAAACCCGATGCACTTATTAATACTGCTGCAATGACCAATGTTGATTTGTGTGAAACAAAACGTGACGAATGTTGGGCAATTAATGTAAATGCGGTTCAATATATTGTGGATGCTATTCAACACTATTCTCCAGCTACACATTTTATTCATCTTTCTACTGATTTTGTTTTTGATGGAATGAAAGGTTCGGAGTATGTTGAAACGGATGTGCCAAATCCTCTGAGTTACTATGCACTTTCAAAATTTGAATCGGAAAAAATTATACAAAAAAGCACCATTAAATGGGCTATTGCACGCACCATCATTATTTATGGAATTGTTGACAATATGAGTCGAAGTAACCTTGTGTTATGGGCAAAAGACGCATTAAGCAAAGGACAAAAAATTAATGTGATAGATGATCAATTTCGCGCACCTACATTTGCTGAAGATTTAGCAGATGGCTGTATTTTAATTGCTGATAAAGGTGCTGAAGGAATTTTTCATTTATCCGGACCTCATACCTATAGCATTTTAGATTTAGTTTATAAGGTTGCCGATTTCTGGAAATTGGATAAATCACTTATAGCCATTGCCAAATCTGATACTTTAAACCAAGCCGCCAAACGCCCTCCATATACAGGCTTTGTAATTGACAAAGCAAGAAAAGTGTTGGGGTATAATCCACGTTCGTTTACCGAAGGTTTAAAAATTTTGGATGAGCAGTTGAATTTAGGAACTAGCAGGTGAGAACTTTTTAAAAGCAGACCTGATGACATTACCCAAGTTAACATTAAAGTTGAAGTTGACTATATTAAACCAAGATGTAGAATATTAGAAGAGTATCCAAAAATATCAGGTATTAAGAAGATGCAACTTATTAAAGGTGAGGATGCAATAAAACCTCACTTAAGCATTCAATTAATGTATTTCAGTATATCTTTTATTGACCCGAATGTGTTTTCAGAAGCTCGTTGCGCCTCCGCTATATTAAACCATTTAACATCTGTAATACCTTCTTCTTTTTGTGGAATTAATGGAGATAGATCAGAACAAATCATTTCAAACCAATACGTACGTTTTAAAACCATTTTTCCTTTTAATGAATATATGTGGAATGTAGAAGAAAGTTTTTTCACTATTTTAAGCTGACTAATTCCACATTCTTCTTCAACTTCTCTGATAGCTGCAGTTTCAATAGTTTCCCCTTTTTCAATTTTACCTTTGGGTAAGTCCCATTTTTCATTACGGAAAATAAATAGCCATTCATTTTTATTGTTTCTTACTAATCCGCCGGCAGCGTTAATAATAGTAAATAGCGAAGCAAAATAATCAAACAACAGTTCCGGATTTTTATTTATAAAATACACATCCGTTAAGTGGTGATTATTAGACACTTCACGGTATTTTAAATTTAATTCTGCGGGCGATGAAATGGGAATGTACATAACACCTGAACTTGGTTCTAACGCTGGTTTATCATCCGTTAAATAAATTGTTTTTTCGGGCGTAAAAATTTTTATCATAACAGTTTTTATTCAACAAAATGTAACTATTTTAGTTAATATATTTTATACCTTTGAGGCATGAAAACGAATAATGAACACGCGTTAAAAGTAGCTGAATTTTTATTACAAATTAAAGCAATTAAAATACATCCCCAAAATCCTTTTACATGGGCATCTGGCATAAAATCGCCAATTTATTGCGATAACAGGGTTGTTTTATCATATCCCAAGATACGAACCTATATTCGTCAGCAGTTTGTTGACGTGATAAGTGAAACATTTGGAAAACCTGATGTAATTGCAGGCGTGGCAACCGGTGGCATTGCTATTGGTGCATTGGTAGCTCAGGAAATGGGTTTGCCATTTGTATATGTACGATCGGAAGCTAAAAAGCATGGATTGTCTAATCTTATAGAGGGTGTTGTTGAAAAAGGTCAGTCAGTAGTTATTATAGAAGATTTGGTTTCAACCGGTTCAAGCAGTTTAAAGGCACTCGAGGCTTTAAGAGAGGCTGGATGTGATGTAAAAGGGATGGCTGCAATTTTTACGTATGAATTTAAAACGGCATCTGATAATTTTAAAAAAGCAAAGTGTAAATTGGTAACGTTGAGTAATTATTCTACTTTGTTACAGCAAGCTGTAGAGTCAACGTATATTACAGATAAAGATATTGCTTCACTTAAAGAGTGGCGTGAGAACCCAGCAAAGTGGGGAGTTTAAACAATCAGTAATCAAAACAAGTACGAATTATTTATTCACCATAAAAATTAAAATATATGTCTTTAACTGTAATTGAAAGTGATAAAGTGGAAATAAACCATTCCGCCGAAAAAGTATTTAACTTCCTTAGTGATTTGAATAATCACGAAAAATTAATGCCATCACAGGTTACCAACTGGCAATCAACAACTGATGATTGTTCATATACCTTAAATGGTATGGCTTCGATAGGAATGAAAGTATCAGAAAAAACACCAAATTCTAAAATTGTAATTGGGTCGAATGGAAAAGTTCCGTTTGCATTCACATTAAGTACAGTAATAACAGAAGTCGATGCTAATAAATGTAATGTAGTTATGACCTTTGAAGCGGATTTGAATCCAATGATGAAAATGATGGTTGCAGGACCGATGGGGAAATTCTTTAACTACATGGCTTCTAAATTAAATACCGCAATAGCATAGTATTATTTGGTTTATTTACAAAAACGGTAATCAGGAAAAATTATTCTTGGTTGCCGTTTTTTTTTTTACTTTTTAAAAGTTACTTCTAAATTCGATTTGTTGTCTGTATTATCAGTTACTTCAAGTCTTAATGTATGATTGCCGGATTTAATCCTTTCATCAAATGTATAAGTTAGCACATTTGATTTTGCGTCGTATTCAAATAATACCCACCTATTGTCAATGGTACCCCTGTATGTATTGATGCCTGAAAGATTATCAACGATTGTTATTCTTATTTCATTAGTAGTTGAAAAATCAGCAACATTTTTTGCATGTATTTTAAATGACGGATTTATATTGGGTGCAGAAGTATCTGTTACAACGGTAAAACTACCAAATACCCGCGGATTGGCGATAACCCAGCCATCTGCATAGTTACCACCAATATAATGATAATTACCTTTTGCAGTAAGTGTTACCACAACCGCCTTTTTTTGTAATTGAACAGGTAGGTTGTTCGCTTTTATTTTTAGTAGATAAGGAATATGAATGGCTGTTTCTTTATTTTTAATACGATAAACGGGCGAATAAGTATCAGCATTTTTAGGAAATTTGTTTATGGTGAAAAAAACATCATCATACAGGGCATTAATAGGAATGCTCACTTCAATATTGTCGTCTTTATAATAGTTGTCAGCCTCACAATTGAACAGTGCATCGCAATAAGGTTTTTCAGGGCTTACCAAAGCTGTGTCTTTTGCGATTATTTCGGCAGTAGTTCCCTTTACCTTAAAAATTAAGGTGGAAGTATTTCCTGCAATATCTTTTAATATAATTCTCATCCAGTGATCAGAATTGTCGTTAAAATTCATTATTCCATAATTTCTCAATCCTTTGTAAATACCTAGCTGATTGTTTTTTGAAACGAAACATTTTTGAATTTTAATATTGTTGATTTCTTTTTCAGAAAAATCAATATGAGTGTTAACGTATCGTGTATCCTCAAATGCAAATTTTTCGAATTCGGCATAGTACATTCTTCTTCCGCCTGATTGTAGTTCTATTGAAAAAACGGCATTGGGATTAGTTGATCCTGTTTCAGTATCAAAACATTCTATACCGAATCCTGTTTCCCCATGTATGATTAATGTGTCCGATTTATCAACAGTATAAAACTCTCCATCCGGTTTAATTTCCATTTTTTTTGTTTTTTGTTTACCATTAATGGACGAACTTGCAGAAAGGGGATAAATTGTCAGTGATATCATGTGTGGAGGAACATCGTCCTTTATTTTGTATCCGAAAAGAAGCGGATTAATTGGCATTTCTGTTTTTGTATCGCGTATTTCAACGTGTAAATGAGGTCCCTGTGAACTGCCTGAGTTTCCTGAATAGCCTATAATATCCCCTTTTTTTACAAATAAAAGCGGAGATAATAAAGTATCAATATCAAACGACTCCTTTAGATATTGGATATTTTTAGCAAAATTACCAATGGTAGGGTTAAAACTTTTTAAATGTGCATAAACACTTGTATATCCATTGGGATGGTCAACATAAATTGCTTTTCCATAACCGTATGGGCTAATGTTTATTCTTGAAACAAAACCATCTGCAATTGCATATATGGGAAAGCCTTCTTTACCTTCGGTTGAAATATCAATACCCGAATGAAAATGATCCGGACGTATTTCTCCAAAGTTACCTACTAGTTTCAATTCTAGCGCAATAGGAGAAATAAAATAGTCTTTAGGATAGGGGTATTGTGCAAACGCGTTAAACCAACAACTAAAAATTACGGTAATACATAATAAAATGTGCTTCATACGCCCGCAAAAGTAGGTAAATCAAACTATTCAATAAATATTTTGATATTTAAAATTTCAACCCTATATTTGTCAAAAAACATACTATATTCTTTAAATTGATAATGAACGACTTAACGATAAATATATCCGACTTAAAAGCTAAAATTGAAAAATTAGTTTCTTTACATCAACAACTCAAACATGAAAACGAACAATTGTGGAATGAAAATAAGAGTTTGTTAAATACAATTGCAGAACAAAAAGCAGCATTGAATTCATTAGAATTAGAAAAACAACAGTTAATAGAAAATAAAAGCGAAGAACAAAACAAAATAATAGAAGATTCAAAACAAAAAATTAATGAGCTTGTGCAGGAAATAGATGATTGCATAGCTCTTTTGAAGTAAACCAATAGTTCTGTTTTTTTACTTTCAATAAAAAAACCTAACAAAACTATAACAATGGCTGAAGTATCGTTAAAAGTTTTAATAGCAGGTCGCACTTATCCTATTGTTGTTAAACAGGAAGAGGAAATTCGGGTGCTGGAAGTTGCTAAAGCAATTAATGATAAAATAAAAGAATTTGAGCAAAATTATTCAGTGCGCGACAAGCAGGATTTACTGGCGATGTGCGCACTTAATTTATTAACATCTCAACAAACTACTTCTAATAAAGGCCTGGAGGCAGACAAAAATCTTATTAATCAATTAGATTTGTTTGTTTCGGATTATCTTCAAAAGCAAGCTTAGCAAGTTTTTTAGTGTATGTGCTAAAAAATAAATCTTCTCATCAGCTCATCATGCTGCCCTAACGATTTGATTTTTATTATAAATAAAAAATCAAAACAGGGATATTTATTAATACTTAAACCAAAAAACATTATGAACGTACTGATTATAGTGGCGATGGCCATAGGAGGACTTGCCTTGGGAGCTTATCTTACCTTTTTATTTCTGACAAAAACCAACAAAGACAAAGCCGAACAGATTGTCAGAGAAGCGGAAGAAAAAGCAGAGATAGTTAAAAAAGACAAAATTTTACAGGCAAAAGAAAAGTTTTTGCAATTGAAATCGGAGCACGAAAAAATGATTAATGATAAAAATTTAATAGTGCAACAAACAGAAACCCGCTTAAAACAAAAGGAGCAATCGCTTTCTCAAAAACAAGAGCAGGTGCAACGCAAAGATACAGAGTTGGATACTATAAGAAAAAAACTGACGTCTCAAATGGAGTTGGTAACAGCCAAACAAGAAGAGCTAGAGAAGTTTCACAAACAGCAAGTTGAGCAGTTAGAGGTGTTAAGTGGTATGAAAGCCGAGGAAGCAAAAAACCAACTGATAGAATCGTTAAAAGCAGAAGCCAGAACTGCTGCAATGGTTCATATTAAAGACATTATGGAAGAAGCGAAGATTTCTGCAAATCAGGAAGCAAAAAAAGTAGTGATACAAACCATTCAACGCGTTGCTACGGAACATGCTATTGATAATTCGGTTTCAGTATTTAATATTGAAAGTGACGAAGTAAAAGGAAGAATCATTGGCAGAGAAGGGCGCAACATTCGTGCGTTAGAAGCTGCCACGGGAGTTGAAATTATTGTCGATGATACTCCCGGAGCAATTATTTTATCAGGCTTTGATCCGATTCGGAGAGAGATTGCCCGTTTGTCTTTACACCAACTGGTAACAGATGGGCGTATTCATCCTGCACGTATTGAAGAAGTAGTAGAAAAAGTAAAAAAGCAAATTGAAGAAGAGGTTATAGAAACGGGTAAACGTACCACTATAGACCTTGGTATTCACGGATTACACCCTGAATTGATTCGTATGGTTGGTCGTATGAAATACCGTTCGTCATACGGACAAAATTTATTACAACATTCGCGTGAAGTTGCTAACCTTTGCGCTACAATGGCTGCAGAGTTAGGATTAAATGTAAAATTGGCAAAACGTGCGGGTTTACTGCATGATATTGGTAAAGTACCTGACGATTCTCCGGAAATACCACATGCTATTTTAGGGATGCAGTTGGCAGAAAAATTCAAAGAAAAACCTGAAGTATGCAATGCCATTGGAGCTCACCACGATGAAATAGAAATGACTACTTTGATTTCTCCTATTGTGCAGGTTTGCGATGCAATATCAGGCGCTCGTCCGGGTGCGCGCCGTGAAGTTGTGGAACAATACATCAAGCGTTTAAAAGATTTAGAAGCCTTGGCACTATCGTATCCGGGAGTAGAAAAAACATACGCAATACAAGCAGGTAGAGAACTTCGTGTATTGGTATCATGCGATAAAGTAAGTGATAAAAATGCAGAAACATTGGCATTTGATATTTCACAACGTATTCAAACGGAAATGACATATCCTGGACAAGTTAAAATTACCGTTATCAGAGAAACGAGAGCTGTAAGTATTGCTAAATAAAAAAGTAGTGAGTCGTTAAGAAAATAAGAGCCATTATAATGGCTGTTAATGAAAAGATGGACAAGCAAAATGGGAATAAAAAGTTTTGTGAAAAAGTGAAAATAAAAGTGAAAAAGGCTAAGTGGGATTCGTTGCCCGAATTAAGAGAAGTATAGAGTTACTGATTTTATAAAGGGAGCACAATATATTAAGCAAATAATTTTTCAAGTCGAAGGAGAAAATATAATATCTGTAACACCTCTTAAATTTGCTCTGAAGAGCTTCTGCTTAGAATAATATTAAATAAAAACGTTACAATGACTAAAATATCTGATGAAATAAAGCTTCCGTGTGGGGCGGTTATAAAAAACAGAATAGGTAAATCTGCGATGAGCGAAAATATGGGTTCTAGAGGTTTTGTATCAAATACTGCTTTAAATACTTTATATGAACGTTGGGCAAATGGAGGAGCAGGTTTGCTTATAACCGGAAACATAATGATTCACCGAAAGGCATTGGGAGAAGCACACAATGTTGTTTTTGAAAAAGGAATTGAAGACCCGAATTTAAAGCTGTGGGCTGCTGCCGGTTCAAAAAATAACACACATATCTGGACACAAATAAATCATCCTGGCAAACAATCCCCTAAGTTTTTAAGCAAACAACCTGTTGCACCTTCAGCAATACCCCTTGCAAAACCATTGGATAGAGTATTTGCTACACCGCGAGCGCTTACAGAAGAAGAAATTTGGGATTTAATTGAGCGTTATGCTTATGCTGCAAAGGTTTCTAAGGACAATGGTTTTACAGGTATTCAAATTCACGGGGCTCATGGTTATTTGGTTAGTCAGTTTTTATCACCAACACATAATCAACGTACTGATAAGTGGGGGGGAAGTTTAGAAAACAGAATGCGTTTTGCTGGTGAAGTTTATAAAGCAATGCGCAAGGAAGTTGGAGATAAATTTCCGGTAAGTATAAAGTTAAACTCTGCAGATTTTCAGAAAGGTGGTTTTTCAAAAGAGGACTCAATGAATGTTGTTCAATACCTTTCAGAACAAGGAATGGACTTAATTGAAATATCGGGAGGGACTTATGAAACACCTGCAATGGTGGGCACTCATAAACCTCAAAAAGATTCAACTAAAAAGCGCGAAGCCTACTTTTTAGAATATTGTGAAGAGGTGCGAAAAGTGGCAAAGTCCCCATTGATGCTTACCGGAGGTTTTAGAACGTCTGCTGGAATGAATGCAGCCCTTGAAAGTGGAGCTTGTGATATGATAGGATTAGCGCGTTCATTGGCTGTTAACCCTGAATTTCCTAACCAATTACTTTCCGGAAAAGATGTTGAAAGTAGTGTAAAACCTTTAACTACCGGACTAAAATTTTTAGATAAAATATTTCCTTTAGAAATTATCTGGTACACCGAACAATTGCATTTAATGGGGCAAGGTTTAAATCCTGATTTAAACAGAACGCCTTTAGGTGCAGCAATGAGTATGATATACAAGTTGGGTAAAAATGCAGTGAAACGCGTTCGTTAATATTAGATAGTAGGAGAGAGTTGTAAGCAATGAAGTACATTTTAATTATTCTGTTTGTTGAGTTGTTTAACTTTTACGCGTTATCGCAAACTGCAGATGATTTTTGCAATGCAGGAATTGAAAAGTTTAAAGAACGTAACTATGGTGGAGCTCTGACGGAATTCGATAAAGCAATAGAACTCAACCCTAACTCCTCTAGAGTCTACAACAATAGAGGCATAATCAAAAATATTTTAAATGATACAATTGGTGCTATTGCAGATTATGATAAAGCAATTGCCTTAGAACCGAACAATTCATTAGCCTATATGAATAGAGCGCAATTGGAAATGAGATTGAAAAATTATTCTGCTGCGCTTACAGATTATAAGAAAGTACTTCAGTTCGATTCTAATAACGAAGCAGCATTACAAAATGTAAAACTGCTTAATAGATTATTGAAAGTTCTGCCAAAGAAAGACAAGGTGATTGTAAATAAAAAAAAAGATACTCTATCACAATCTTTTCAAAAAACAGTAAAACCAATTGATGAAAAAGAAAAACTTAAGCCAAATATTATTAAAACAATAAAAGCTGTAGAAGGTAATAGCCCATCTCCCATTTTTGTGCATGTTGAAAATAAAAAACAAAATACACAAATGTCTGCCATAGATTATGTGAAAAGAGGGCGTTCTAAAGTGGAAGCATTCGATTATAAAGGAGCTATGGAGGATTACAACAAAGCAATAGGGTTGGATACAACATACGCTATTGCATATTATTACAAAGGATTATTAAAAGCAAATTTGCGTGATTATAAAGGAGGATTAAAAGAAGATGATTCAAAAATTAGTTTTGAAAAAAAATATGAAGAAGCTCAAATTAACAGTGAATTATTTAATGGTGATTTTGGTGCTGTTGAAGATTATACAAAAGCCATACAGCTCGATCCAACCTTTACAGATGCATTTTACAATCGAGGAATGTCCTTTTATTATTTGAAAGAATACAAAAATGCTATTGCAAATTTTACCAAGGTAATACATCTTAACAAAAATTTTGCAGATGCTTATTATTACAGAGGTATTTCTAAGGGCATATTATTGGACATGAGTAGCGCATGTATGGATTTTATAAAAGCTGCAGGATTGGGAAATGCTGAAGCAAAAGATTTGCTTCGCGACTGTAAATAAGTAAAAATATTGAGATTCCTCAAAAAATTAATCAGGGAATAAGTCTAAGTCTTTGGTAATTCTAAAATGTACACATCTTGGACGTAACTTTTTAAAAGAATTCTTTTTTTTCATTACACTTCATGTTTTTCTATAAGTTAATCGACTTAAGCCTATGAAGAAATTTTAAAGTGGGAATTAAGGAAACTTTATGATTTTTTTACGGAGAATTAACAGTTAAATGTTTATGACTTTTTGAGAAGCACTTCTGTAAAGTTGTTTTAATATATAAGTTTACTTCCAAATAAATTAAAAAAGGAATGAACGTACATTTTATAGCAATAGGTGGAAGTGCTATGCACAATCTTGCCATAGCCATGCACAAAAAGGGATTTAAAGTTACCGGATCTGACGATGAAATACTGGAACCTTCAAAAAGTAGATTAAAAAAATTCAATTTATTACCAGCTAAAGAAGGTTGGGACAAAAGTAATATTACTACCAATATAGATGCTATTATACTTGGTATGCATGCCCGTAATGATAATCCGGAGCTACTAAAGGCAATAGAATTAGGACTAAAAATATATTCTTATCCTGAATATATTTATGAACAAACCAAAGATAAAATTAGAGTGGTTGTGGGAGGGAGCCATGGCAAAACTACAATCACGGCTATGATTTTGCATGTGTTGCATTTTCATAACATTGATTGCGATTATCTGGTAGGAGCGCAATTGAATGGTTTTGACACAATGGTTAAACTTACTCAAGAATCTCAAATAGCTATAATAGAAGGCGACGAATATCTCTCATCGCCAATTGACCGCCGCCCCAAATTTCATTTGTACAAACCCGATATTGCCATTTTAAGTGGCATTGCATGGGATCACATTAACGTTTTTCCAACATTTGAAAATTATATAGAACAGTTTTCGATTTTTGTAAATTTAATTGAAAAGAACGGAAGTTTAGTATATTGTGAAAAAGATGAGCAGGTGAAAAAAGTGTGTGAAAAAGCCCGTGCAGACATTAAAAAATACCCATATTCAATTCCTGAACATTTCATTGAAGATGGAATTACTTATTTAATGGTGAATGACAAAAATTTACCATTATTGGTATTTGGTGATCATAATTTAATGAATCTAAATGGAGCTCGTTTGGTGTGTAATCAATTAAAGATAAGTGATGAGTTATATTATCAAGCTATTCAATCATTTGGAGGAGCCGCAAAGCGTTTGGAGCTTGTTAAAAAAAATGCAACAACGGCTGTTTACAAAGATTTTGCACATTCACCTTCAAAACTAAAAGCAACAACACAAGCGGTAAAAATTCAGTTTCCCAATCGTAAACTAATAGCCTGTATGGAGCTGCACACTTTTAGTAGTTTAAATGAAGAATTTCTTGCACAATACAATAGTGCTATGGCATTGGCTGACGAAGCAATTGTGTATTTTAATCCTCATACCATAGCACATAAAAAATTAACATCTATTTCAGAGGAACAGGTGAAGAAAGCTTTTGGCGGCAATAATCTTAAAGTATATACAGATTCGAATCTATTATTGAAAGATTTATTAAAAATGAACTTCGATAATAAAAATTTATTGATGATGAGTTCAGGGAACTTTGATGGAATCGACTTTAAAGAGTTAGGGAATAGTGTTGCAAAGTAGAGTTGATTATTAATTTTTAATCTTCCAATTTGTAATTGACCCAGCTTATATTTTTTTTCAATAGGGAAATTGTCTTCTCTTCTTCGCTGTCAGCTTTAGGAATGAAGTTATATTGCCAGCCTGCGGTTTCAGGCAAACTCATTAAAATAGATTCTATACGTCCGTTTGTTTCTAAACCAAACTTGGTTCCTTTGTCGTACACCAAATTAAATTCAACATAACGCCCACGTCGTAACAATTGCCATTGCTTATTAGCAGCAGTATAAGGAAGGTCTTTGTTTTTCAGCATCAGATGCGTGTAAGTGGGAGCAAATGTGTTTCCCACCTCTTGTATAAAGTAAAATAGCTGTTCTTTGTTTTTACGATTAGCATCATTGAGTTTATCAAAGAAAATACCGCCAATACCTCGTGTTTCGTTTCGGTGTGTAATGAAAAAATAATCATCAGCCCATTTTTTAAAATCAGAATAATAGTCAGTATCATGTTTATCACAAGCCTTTTTCATTGCATTGTGAAAAAAACGAGCATCTTCTTCTTGAATATAATGTGGCGTTAAATCAATACCACCACCAAACCACCATGCTCCGGTACTCATTTCAAAATAACGCACATTCATGTGAATTATTGGAATCATAGGGTTGGTAGGGTGAATTACAATTGAAACTCCTGAAGCAAAAAAAGTAGCTTCATTTGAAATAGAAAATGAATTTTCTTGTTTTAAAAATTGAGGAACAATGCCATGTACTGCCGAAAAATTTACTCCTCCCTTTTCAATGATGTTGCCATGTTGTAAGATACGTGTTCTGCCACCTCCGCCCTCTTCTCGCTCCCAAAGTGTTTCTTTAAATGTGCCCTTTCCAATTATTCCACCGCTGTCGTCCGCTTGTTCCATCGCTATGCAAATAGAATCCTGAAGTGATTTAAACCAATCTGTTATTCCCTCTTTAGTTATCATACTATTGAAAATTAGTTGGCTGGAACCAGTTCGTAATTTTGGTATTTAAGCATATAAACAAATTTGTTTTCATATCCGCTTTTGCTCGTGGCAGATTTGATAAATTGAAGTGTTGTGATAATGCCTTTGTATTCATTGTAATCAATTTCATTTAAAAAACCTTTGCCATGTTTTTGTAATAATGAAATAAAATAATATGTCAAATCATACCCGCTAAAGGCGTATATATCAGGATTTGTTTTATACAAAACACGGAATTGAGAAAGGAATCTTTTTGTTTGGACATCGTTGTAATTGATGTAGGTATTAGAAACAATGTGCAAGGAAAGTTTATTCAAATAATCAAAATCAAGGTTATCAAAAGTCATCCAGCTTTGCAACCCGAAAACAATTATTTTTCTGTCTTCCTGCAAAGAATTTAAAGTATTTAAAAATTCAGTAACGTATGATTGATTATTTGAAGGTAATATGATAATATTTGTCTTTGTAGGGTGTAGGTATTGTCTTATTCCGCTCAGCCCTTTGGCTTCCTTAACAGAATCATATATTACGTACATTTTATTTTTAGCTGTTTCTTTAGCTGTTTTTTTAAATGTAGCGCATAAATCTTCTTCTTTTTTATTTCCGCTATTTACCAAAATTATATTTTGAGTATGAAAAGTATCTACCACAAAATTTGCCATTTGTATTACCTGCAATGTGTTTGAAGACGTTACTTTACAAACAAACGGATTATCGAATAAAATTTTATTTACCTGAATAAATGGTGAAACAATAGGAATAGCATGCTCTTTGGCAAACTTAGCCACAGGAACAAAGCTGGAAGCGTAAAGCGGACCAATGATCAAATCCAATTCGGCAATTTCCGGTTTTCTGAGCAGTTTAATAATGCTTAATGAGTCATCGTCAATATCATACACAAATATTTTAGCATTCAAATTTTCCTTCTTTAAAGAATCTAACGCCATCAATGCACCTTCGTAAAACTGAAGTGCAATATTAGTTTTGTTAGAAAACTGATCTTCACCTCTCAACAGCTTTTCAATGGTCATTTCTTCCGTTTCTTCGGAATGAAATGGTAATAAAAATGCAACATTATATTCTTTCTTTTTTTCTCCCGGATATCCATACTTAGCTTTAATACTAGGTTGAATGAAAACTGGATCTTTTGGCGCTGGTGCAAGAGTTTTATTTACAAGAACTTTTTTTGAAGTTGTATCAAGGGTGTTTACTGCAATTTTTTTTTCAATAGCAATAGGAGAAGGGGTATTTGTTAACGTTGGTTTAGCTATCACTTCTGTATTTACTGCTCTTGGTATTTTTAAAATCTGCTCTGCTTTTAATCCGTTTATAAGTTCTGGATTTAATTCAATTATTTTTTCAATACTTGAATTATATTTTTTTGCTATAGAATATAATGTTTGTCCTTTTTCAACCTTGCGCATATCATAGCTTATCGTATCAGTATTTTTTGTAAGATTAGTTTCCGTTTTTTTCTTTTTACTAACAGGTATTTTTAACACCATACCAGGTTTTGTACCGCTCATGGCTTCTGGATTTTCCAATAAAATATCACTGGTATTACATTCATATTGCTGCGCTATTCCATAAAGTGTTTCACCCTTTTCAACAGTATGTATATAATACTTTACTCCTTCAATAATTCTTACAATTGATTTTTTTTGTAGTTCGGTTGTAGTTGTTTTCTGAGAATAAACTATAGATGCATGAAAAAAAGCGAAACAACTAATTACAATTAACTTAATTGAAAAAAAATTTAAAAGAGAAATGTTGTACCTTCTTTTAATACTGGAATTATAGGAGTTTTTTTGTGGCATCTATTTTTTTTAAAGGAAGAAATATAGTTTTAACATAATTAGATTCATTTATTCCCATTCAATAGTAGCTGGAGGTTTAGAACTTATATCATAAACAACTCGGTTAATTCCTTTTACTTTATTGATAATTTCATTCGATACCTTTCCTAAAAACTCATAAGGTAAATGACACCAATCGGCTGTCATTCCATCGGTTGATGATACCGCTCTTAACGCAACTGCATTTTCGTAAGTGCGTTCATCACCCATTACACCTACAGATTGAACAGGAAGGAAGATAGCTCCGGCTTGCCAGACATCTTTATATAAGCCTGATATTTTTAAGTTGTCAATAAAAATATGATCTACCTCTTGTAAAATGCGCACCTTCTCTTCAGTAATGTCACCTAAGATGCGTATTGCCAAACCTGGACCGGGAAATGGATGACGATTTAATATAGTATCATCCAAATTCAAAGATTTACCAACTTTTCTTACTTCATCTTTAAACAAGGTGTTCAATGGCTCAACCACTTTTAAATTCATAAAATCAGGCAAGCCGCCTACGTTGTGATGCGATTTGATAGTGGCAGAAGGTCCATTAACTGAAACGGATTCAATCACATCAGGATAAATGGTACCTTGCGCTAACCACTTCACATCTTTTATTTGTTTGGCTTCGTCATCAAACACATCAATAAAAACTTTTCCGATAATTTTGCGTTTCTTTTCTGGATCGCTTATACCAGCAAGTTCTGAGTAAAACAGAGTCTTTGCATTAACACCCTTTACATTTAAACCCATGTGCTTGTATGATTCCAATACTTGTTCAAATTCGTTTTTGCGAAGCAAACCGTTATCCACAAATATGCAATATAAATTCGTGCCGATAGCGTTGTGCAATAGGGCAGCTGCCACACTAGAATCAACACCGCCACTTAAGCCCAATACAACTTTGTCGTTACCTAACTTTTGTTTTAATTCGTTAATTGTGCTATCAACAAACGAGTTGGGAGTCCAACTTTGAGAACATTTTGCAATGGTTACACAAAAATTTTCGAGTATTACTGATCCTTCTGTGGAATGATATACTTCAGGATGGAATTGAATACCGTACGTTTGCTCACCCTTTATATGGTAGCCCGCAAATTTTACATCTTTCGTACTTGCTATTACTTCGTATGTTTCAGGTAATTTTGTAATAGTATCGGCATGGCTCATCCATACTTGTGAGTGTGGGCTTATTCCTTTAAACAGTTCATTATCTGAATTTATAAAAGAAAGGTTAGCTCTTCCGTACTCACGGTGTTTCGAAGGCAACACTTCGCCGCCAAACTTTTGAGTCAATAATTGCGCCCCGTAACAGACACCTAACAAAGGTACTTTTCCTTTAAATGCCGATAAATCAGGATTAGGAGCTTGCGGATCACGAACGGAAAAGGGGCTACCCGAAAGTATAATTCCTCTTATCTTGCTTGTTATTTCAGGTATTTTATTGAACGGATGAATTTCACAATAAATATTGAGTTCTCTAACTCTGCGTGCTATTAATTGCGTGTATTGCGAACCAAAATCGAGGATTAAAATCATTTCTTGCATGCGCACAAAGATAGAAAAAGCATGAATTCAGTAGAGAATATTTTAAAGATTTTAAAGAATCATTATTTGTAAATTCCGAAGACAAATTACAACTTGAAATGTACTTATACTTAATAGCAGTTGCATAAATATATTTTATGCTTAAATAAACATATTTTTATATTATTTACATTTGGATAAATATTCCATACAATGCATTATACATTACATCAATTGCAGGTATTCGCTAAAGTAGTACAACTTAAAAGTATAACTAAAGCTTCTGAAGACTTACACATGACTCAGCCTGCTGTTTCCATTCAGTTAAAAAATTTTCAAGATCAATTTGATATACCATTAACCGAAATTGTTGGAAGGCAGCTTTATGTTACTGATTTTGGAATGGAAATCTATCAGATGGCGGAGAAAATAATTAATGAAGTCTATTCAATTAATTATAAAACTATGTCTTACCGGGGCGACTTGACAGGGCGACTTCAAATTTCTATTGTGTCAGGTGGCACATATATAATGCCTCATTTCCTAAGTGGCTTCTTAAATAAAAATAAAGGAATTGATTTGGTTATGGATGTTACTAACAAATTAAAAGTAATAAATAGCCTCAAAAACAATGAGATAGATTTTGCTTTGCTTTCCATTCAACCAGATGGGTTGAATGTTAATGAAGAAATATTAATGGATAATGAATTATTTGTTGTAGCCAATAGAAAAGGAAAAACTTCTGAAAAACCTTTAACAAAAAGTGACATAAATAAAATGCAATTTATTTTTAGAGAAGATGGATCAGGAACACGTTATGTTATGGAGAGTTATTTTAAGAAACACAATATGCAAATAAAAAAACAAATGGCATTAACATCAAATGAAGCTATCAAGCAAGCTGTAATTGCAGGATTGGGAGTTTCAATTTTACCATTAATTGGTATTAGAAATGAGTTATTAAATGGGGATTTAAAAATTATTCCCGCATATGGTTTTCCCATAAAATCAAAATGGCGTTTAATCTGGTTAAAAGAAAAAAAAATGTCACCTATTGCAGAAGCTTATATTAAATATATATCAGAAAACAAAGGAGTAATATTAAAGGATAACTTCAGCTGGATTGAAAAATTTAATCACAAAAAATAACCAATCTTTACTGTTCAATGTCTGCTTTTCTTCTTGATTTTATTTTAGTTTTTGCTTAAAAACTTATAACAAATAACTCTTAACTTTTTTTAACAGCTGTGAATGCATGAATAAACCAGCTATGCTTGTAGCATAAAGACCCTTGTTTATTACCTTTTTATAATAAGTATAAAAAATATTAATGAATTACATTAATTATGTTAATATGTTATTATTGATTAAAAGTGGATACATTTGTGACACAAAAATCAAAATCTAATGTGAGACTGTAAAAAGTTTAAATTTAAGCATAACTCTCGTTATTTTTTGGTACTGTTCTTTATTTTTGTAATTTATTTACACATTTAACCCTAAATAAATAATACTTAAAAATAAAAAATTATATTTTTTATTTTTTTGGAGTAATTAAATTTTTATGAATATATCGTATCCCCACCAATTTAAAATCATAAACAAAATCTTATCGTTTCCAATAATACTATTATGAAAAGAATTTTATTGATTATAGGCGTGATTGTCACGTTGTGTTACACAAGTTGTAAAACAGAAAAAGAAAAGGAAGAGAAAGTAGAATTTTTGGTTACGAATCCATTAA
>Ga0302280_1001693_pt1 | contig 17818 bp, 36 predicted proteins | sample III_Fen_E1_1_FD_198771 | JGI IMG/M metagenome (GOLD analysis project Ga0302280, IMG submission 198771) | Peat permafrost microbial communities from Stordalen Mire near Abisko, Sweden - III_Fen_E1_1 | ecosystem: Environmental > Terrestrial > Soil > Wetlands > Permafrost | place: Sweden: Abisko... | reverse complement strand
CCATCCTACCAAACTCTACCATTCACACAGATGCCCTGGACAGACGAAACAACAAGTTTCAGTGCGGCAGTTGGAAACGGTTATTTTGTCACAGGAACAGCTACAATTACGTTGCCAGCTTCTCCTGCTCAAGGAAACGTCATCGCAATTATCATGGATGCCACAAACGTAGGGACCATTACAGCAAACACAGGGCAGACTATTCGCGTTGGAAACGCAGTTTCTGCAGCAGCTGGAACAGCCGCAAGCAATAAAAGAGGAGATGCACTTACCTTGGTATATCGCTCAGCTGATACGTCCTGGATTGCGCAGAACGTAGTAGGAACCTGGACGGTGACATAATGGTAGCAACTCCAGCTAATGCAATAAATGAAGCAGGTGCAATTGGAGCTGTCTTGTTTGACGGAACTGCTACCTTTTCAACAGCAAATGGAACTGCGTCTCAGGTATTAGCGGGAAATGGCACAAGTTCAGCGCCAACTTTTCAAAGTTCTGCAAGTATAGGTGCTAGCTGGGTTTTGATACAATCTAAGACAGCTTCTAGTTCAGCAAATCTTGCCTTTACAACCAACACAAATATCTATTCGACCTATGTATTTGTTTTCTGGGGAATTCAAGCAGGAACAAATACTGCAGTTTTTCTTTGCCAAATTTCTAACAATGGTGGATCGACTTGGATTACATCTGGTTATTTAGCTGGTATGAACGCAGCAACTTACAATAGCACAACTTGGGGCAATTCTACTTCTGCTTCTGCATTTTCTCTGACTGGAAATATGCCGAGCGGAGATGCCAATAAAACGGCTAATGGTAAATTCTCAATAGGAAATTGTAATGTTGGTGCGGATGCATTTGCCTACGGAAATGTTGCCTATTATGATTCTGGTACATCTACTCCACGCATGGGAGTAATAGGTGGACAAGCCGGAAGTACAGGAGCAAATGCTTTCAACTTTTTAATGTCTTCAGGAAATATCGCAGCAGGAACAATAACTTGCTACGGCTTAAGAAACTCATAGGTAAATATGCCAAGTCCACACGCCCCTACAAAATATCTAGGCCCTCAGGTCTTTTATCCGGCAACTGTTTCTCGCAACAGAAGACCGACTTCTACTGATGTAATACAGCCGGAAACAGGGAAGTATTACATAATCACAAGTTTGTGGCAAGTGGGAAAACAGCCTACCACAGGGACAGAAGGTGAAGTGTGGATACTCACTAAAATCGTGGCTAACGTCGCTTTTTGGGAACTATTCACTAGCGCAGCCACTGGAACTGTGGTTGGATTAATTGATAATTTCGGCACAGAGGTTTTACCTAGTTCATCCGGATTCATCAATCTTATCACAGCAAACACTACAGTAAAGTTTACCGGTGTTACACCTGTTATGACACAGGACTTTGGATTATCGAATTTAATATTAGGATCGAATGGCTCAGGAATTACTTCGGCAACATTCAACGTTGGCGTAGGAATGGGATGTCTTGCGGCAATAACGAGTTCTCCAGCTAACGTAGGAGTAGGTTTTGACTCACTCAATACAATTACAGGTGGATCTGGAGGCAATGTTGGTGTAGGTCACAGGAGCCTTTTTGCCCTTACTACTGGATCAGGTAACATCGGTATCGGAATTTCATCTCTAGAAACTATTACCGGGACTGTAAGCAACAACACTGCTATCGGATCACTAACATTGAATCATTTAGTTGGAGGCAGTTATAATATAGCCCTTGGATACACTTCAGGATCAGCATACTTTAACAACGAAACATCTAACATCCTAATATCTAACGTTGGGTTAGCCTCAGAAAACAATGCGATCCGGATAGGTACTTCCGGCACTGGCAATGGACAGCAAGATAAATGTTACATTGCCGGCATCGCAGGCGTTACTGTTTCTAACACTAACATCGTAACTATCGATACAGAGGCCGATCAATTAGGAAGTATAGCTTCTACTGCTTTCGGTCAGACAATAACTGGTGATGATGGCGTGGCACTATCTCCCTCGGGAGGAAATTGGAATATCATTACAGGTTTATCTACTCATAATTCCGGATCATCTATACAGTTTACCGGTTCAGGATCAACATTAAAATTAAATGTAACAGATTCTAGTTTAAATACCCTAATCGGTAATTTCGCAGGTAATAACACTCTTTTATTTAGCGGAAATACTGGACTTGGTTATGGGGTTTTGACAGCTTTAACGAGTGGTGGGGACTGTGTTGCGATAGGTGCGTCTACAGGACCTAATGTGACAACAGGGACCTACAATTGCCTTGTTGGAACGCAATCAGCAGGTTTATTGACGACAGGAAATTCAAATAGTTTTTTTGGTAGTCAAAGTGGAAATTCCTTACTGACCGGATCTTACAATGTAATAATTGGCGCTTTAGCTGGATCTTCTTATGTAGGTGCTGAATCGTCAAACATACTCATATCGAATTATGGAATGGTAACAACGGATAATCATGTTATTCGGATTGGTACTCAAGGAACAGGTAACGGCCAACAAAGTTCATGCTATATTGCTGGAATTGTTGGAAATACTGTTTCAAGTGCTTCCTTAGTCACTACTGATACTGCTGCTGGAGTTAATCAAGGTCAAATGGGAGTTATCACAACGAGTAATAATGGTGTTTTGATTACCAATAATAGTGGTGTTCCTTCTTGGCTTGCAAATAGTGCTACGCCAGGATTTGTGCTCACTGCTAATTCCGGTGCGCCACCTTCATGGAAAGAAGCATCTTCACCGGAAGATGATGGTTTAAGTCAAAATCTTGGTATGACGTATTCTGCCGGAACTTTTAAGATCACTGATATATCAGGAAATACACTGAGTTCAACTAATCCTGCATATGTTTCAATTCCAAGCAGTGCAAATCCAGGTCAAATTTTATCTATAAAGATAGTTCAACCGTATCAGATTTTAGATTATAACAGCGGATCTTCTCAATTCGCGGGATGGTATCCATATCAATACACAGGAAATAATTGGAATCAAGATAGACCTTTCTTTCTTTATGCGATTTTAAATTCTACGCCTGCAAGTGCTCCGGCGTTTGGAATCAGTTTAAATCCAACTTGTACGAGTGCACCTTCAAGTGGATTAATCAACACATCAGCTTCCATCGTCTCTCAAGCGCCGAACAGCTTCTTCTTATTAGATATCAATACTGGTACACCAACTGCACCGACAGTAGCCAATTATGCCGGTAATCCATGCGTACTTGTAGGATCTTTCCGTATGCAAACAGGAAATGCGTCTACAAATGATTGGGCTATCCAAACTTTAGGAAATACTGATGGTATAGGACTTTTCCAACAAGGAATATATTTTACTATGCCTCAAGGTGTCATGAATGCGGTGGCTAATTCATTCTTTTTACCAAATGGAGGAACTGCTCCAAGTAATGCTTCAAATAGGACATATATTTATAAAATAGATTTAACTGGAATGGTCTATGTGTTAATGAATTATACAGGGAATGCAAATGCAGGTGCAGGGAGTGTCACAACAAACTTATCTACTCCTTATCCGGGAATCAACTCATTTACTCCGTGTGGCGTTGGAATATTAGTCAATCCAAGTGGCTTTAATCAAATTTGGCCTTGTTATGTTAATACTGGAGACACGCGTTTCACCACACCTGGTAACACTATTCAATTCATTTACAATAACAGCACATCCAACCTGCTTTTAAATTCTCAAATAGGTGGAAGCGGAGCATATGACGTTCGATTTACTGCTCAATATCTTGCATTTAATGGTTAAAAAATATTTGATACATTATCGCAATGTAGACAAACATTCACAATTATTTATATCGTGCGACATATACTCTATGCGATAGTCATGATATCCGTCCCATAGATGGTAATGGTCATCTTTTCCATAATAAACACAAGCCTCTTCAAGCCAGTAGACAACATTGCTTGCAAATAAATTGCTAGATGAAAACAATACAGAAACGACAAACAATAATTTTAACATGTTACCTCAGGGAGTTATGAGAAACTGTATACTATTAGCATTCATCGCATTAATGGCAAGTTGTACTTACAATGTGTCGATGGCGCATACTCAAGGCACTGCTACAGACACTATTCAAGACACACAGACAGAAACACCTACTGTCTCGCCGCAGATTTCAATCCCATTACCAAAAGTTTAATATGAAAAAATCAGAGAAAGGCCCAAAACCCTCGCCTAAAGACATGAAGGTACAAAACCCTAAGAAGCAGGATATTCCTGACACAGAGAAAGAAGGCTTTGCAATCACAAAGAAAGCCGGAAAGCACAACTACGGAGGGAAGAAATAATGCCATTAGTCAAAGGTAAAGCTGCTAAGACTGAGAAAGGTTTTGGTCAGAATGTAAAGAGAGAAATGAAAGCCGGAAAGCCTCAACGTCAAGCCGTCGCGATCGCATACAGCGAGGCACGCGGAGGGAAGAAGAAATGAGTCTATTTGAATATGCTAAGAGTAAATTGTGGCGCTCATCCGAGTGCTTTGCAGAAAAAAAACAAATGGAGAAACCTATGTTTGATAAATTATTTGGCTCACTAAAAGATGAATTAGGCTTATCGCACATCGCATCGCTATTAAATGCGATCAATCAAGTGAGTGCGCACTTCGGTGACGAGTATGTGAAAGACCATGACTTAAGAAATGCATCCTTAGATGCAATTTCTGAAGTGTTTCAATCTCTTAAGAAAAACCCTTCTTAACAGCGGTATGTTCTAAGTACCCTCTATAACAGGATGCTTTTGCATCCTGTGTAAATGCTCGGTACATATTCTCTTTATGCATATGATCTTTAATACATTCACGGATTACTTCCGACTTCTGTTTAGGCGTCAAACCTTCCATATCAAGAGTAAGAGCAGGCTTAATGCTTTTAAAATACTTTTCACCACAAGGAACACAGGCGTTATGATCATATGGATGTCTCTCTTTCACGGTTTTACGACAAATCGTGCACTGTTTTATTGCTTCAATTTCCATGCCTCAAACTTCCTTAGCGTATGATCTTTATCAAGAAGAAATTCCAAAAGTGTATGCTCCTCTGTCCAGCCAAAATGTTCTTGCACAGTGCGCGCATACTTCACAATCAGTTCTTTATCAGCATCTTCAACCATTTCCTGAAGATCCCCTAATAGAATGTTGATGGGGATTGCCGGCTGCTGGAGGGTTTGTAATTCCGCATTGGAGTCGTAAGACTCCTGCTTTTTAATAGCTTCCTTAATCTCACCCTCTACATAGCCGATCCCGATAACATCGCTGAACAGCTGACGCGCTAAACGGCTCATACAGCGCGCAAATAGCATATCCTTAGGGATCTTATGCCAAGAACCTCCAACCTTCACCAGACCGGCTTTCTGTGCGTCTGCGATGCTATAGCTGATAGTGGCTGTATCTCCATTATCACGGCGCGTTCCCTTTAGTGTGCAATTAGTATCCGTGGACTCGACAATCTGCATAGAATGCCCGGCACGCCGGATCATTGCGGACATCATGCGCGCGGAGATCTCGACTTTGCCTTGAATGAGATTGATACCCCCATTTAATGCCTGAACGGGAGGTATACCCAGTTCCCGCGCTGCGAGCATTACCATCATCACGCCGGCTTTATCACCGACACCGCGATACATGTTGCTCTCTACAGCTTGTTTGGCCATCACTTGAAAGACCATCATTTCATGGTCTGTAGGCACTAAATTGCTCGTAGGCGATTGATAGTTCACTATTGTCATTTTATTTCCTCAGGTTCGGATTAAATTCACTGTAGGCTGCGCTCCATACTTCGCGCTCCCGGTCGCTGCGCATGCGTTCAAGCGCTTCTTCTTCGTCAAGGTCACCAAAATCCTTTCTCGGTACATAGTTTTGTTGCAGCCAGTTTTTGTTTGCTTTTGGAGTATTTTCTCTGTCCATGCTTTAGCCTTTTGCGAAAAAGTGTAGGTAGGTCATTAAAATAGCTAAAAAAAAATCCTCGTCATAATCGTATGAGTGGACTTTTGGAGGTTTCCCATGCTTATTAAGGTGTATGAATTCGATGCCTTGGATGTCATAGCCAGATGCCTTAGCCAAGTAAGCGTAGGCGCATCCCTGCGCAATCCATGTCTTAGAAGGTGCTGATGAAGTTTTGAGGTCACAAATGACAAGACCTTTATCAGTGTTGAGGATGAAGTCCACTTGTCCGGTAATACATAGTTGATCATCCCAGAAGCGTCTTTCCATCTCGACCACCGCACGACCTTCACCCCACCAATGCTTGAAGCTTTCAACGTATCCCCACACATCATCCGTAACTCCATGTTCTCCCATTCCCGAAGCGATTCCTTCGCATATCTTGTGCACCCGCGTTCCGCGATCGGCTGCGTTTTGAAGCACGGTTGGATCAACACAAGCAAGTCCGCTGAAGGGGTAGAGCACTTCCGTAACGCGAAGGTAATTCGTTCTATCTAAAGGCTCTGTCATGATGCAGTCGACTTGTGATTAATGTTATTAAAAATTTTAATTTACACTAACATGTAAGTTTTAGGATGACAACTAAAAATATTAAAATTAGTGTGTGGCAATTCCAAATATTTCACATGAGGTGTATATGAACATCGCCGCTATCTGCACGCAAGAAGTTTTAGAAAGAATCTCCAGACACTGTCCTAGAGCACTTTCGGTGTACCTACAATGCATCAACAGAGCAAATGAAGATGGAATTATATTCTTTTCGCGAAATGCGATAGATATCGATATGTCCGAGGACTGGAATACATTCCGCAGGCGGGTAAAAGAACTCGCAAGAGAGAATGTTTTGGAATGGTTGCCACTAGATGGAGGAATTTACATAACTCTTGCGCATAACTAAGTGAGAGTCATGTTTTTAATAATTATCAATTTAACAGTCTAGTGAGGTGATATGTCTTTGCAATTTACTGAAGGAAATAATATAGTACCGATAGAAAAGTTAAAACCCGGGTTTGTAGACCCGGGTTTTAATGGATGTGTTCATAGTGAACGAGTGATACCTTTCACTATAGCAGATCCACCTAATTTTCATAAAACGGAATCTGCTATGTCTTCAGGATTTATTAAATTACAACGCGCAGCCGAAGATCTTTTTGAAAAAGATTTAGATGTTTTTCTTCTTTTAACTCAAATCGCTTTTCGCGCACTTCGACAAGATTCAAAATTTAATAAGCACGATTTAAAGCCAAATGAAGCTTTAATTGGTGATTTTGAATCGTGTCATTTAACACGGCATCGATACAGGGCAGCTCAACATCGCATCCAACACATTTACCAAATTGCAACCTTCAGAAAAACCAACAAGGGAACTATTGCAACTATCATAAACACAGATGTTTACGACATAAATTGCGTGTCAGAAAAACCAGCAGAAAAACCAACAAAAAACCAACAAAAAACCACTAAAGAAGAAGTTAAGAATATATCTTCTCCTTCGTCGAAGATCCCGGCATCGAAATCGAAGAAGTTGCCGGAACCAGCCAAACGGAAAATGGATCCAACGCTTCGCGCTAAAATCCAAGAAACAATCCGCGTCGCTCAAGAAAACGAATTTCCTTTCCCACCCGGTCGCATCACGCAACTCTGCAAGCAATTCGACGTACCTAGCGTCAGGCAGGCTATCGTGGATTTTGTGGATGATGCATCGCTTAAGGAAAAGGAACCAGAAATGCTTAAAGGCCTTATTTACAACAACATAAAATCAATTTATGAATACAAAACGGAGATCGAAAATGTTAACAATGCCCCATGACATCTACGCCGAAGAGTGCTGTTTAGCCTCGTGCTTTTGGAGCGATGAAGCTGCTTGCATCATCACTTCTGAAACGGATGAATCTGATTATTATGATGTTAAGAACAAAATGCTTTTCTGCGCGATCAAGCGTTGCTATGCTTACAACCCCAATTTCTCCACGAGAGAAGTGATAAACTACTGCAACATAAACAAAATGATGGGAGAGCTTTCGGATCAATACATCATAAACATAAGTACCTTATCTATAGATAGTTATGATTCATACGTAAAGAAATTAAAAGAGAAATCTAACGCAAGAAAATCTATAAAGATACTCCAAGATACGTTGGAAAACCTTTGTATACCCAACAATCCATTTGACCTTGTTATTGAAGACCTACAAAACCAAATTATGGGTTTGTCTACTCAAGATTCAGTTGACCCTAAAAAGTGCGAGCAAGTAGCTAACAATGTGAGGGATGGGAGAAGTTTTGAGCAAAACATGGAGTGGATTCGCGACCGGAGAAAGCGCGGTCTTCCCCTCTATCAAGGTCTAGAATTTGGCTTTCATAAGCTATGCTCGACGATAGGAGGGTTTCAGAAAGGTACGTTAACCTACATAGGAGCGCGTTCGCACATGGGTAAAACCACGTTTATGCTCAACCTTGTGGCGAGTTTAGGACCTAAGATTAGCATAGGCATTATGTCTCTAGAGATGACAGTGGAGATGCTTTTCAATAAGCTGATAGGCATCATGGCTCACAAGAGCTATTCAGAGTTTTGCCGTGGAGATATTACTGACGAAGAGTTTTTATTCTTGAAGGACACTGCACAAGTACTTAGAAAGTCAAATATAGTATTTCAATATATGCGTGATAGTAGTATAATCTCTCTTTGCAACAATGCTAAGAAGATGCTGATTGTTAACAAGATAGAAATATTATTCATCGACTATTTAACACTAATAAAGGCTTGTGGTAAGCACCAAAACAATCATATGGCCATTAACGAGATCTCGAAATGTCTTCAAACTCTTGCTAAGAAGATGAATATCCCCATTGTGTGCCTAGCTCAGCTCAACCGATCTAGTGCAAAACTTGGAGCGCGCCCCACGATTGCCGACTTCCGGGAGAGCGGAAGCATCGAAGAGGATGCGGACACCTGCATCTTGCTGCACCGTCCGGATTACTACAACAAGAGCGAAAGCCAGGGAATCCTAGAGGTAAATATTGCCAAAAACCGAATTATGGGTGAGCTTAAGACGTTTCAATTCGACAAAGTCGGCCGAAGCGAGTGCCTGAAAGAGCTTGATGAGATATCTGTCGAGGTAAAAAGAGCAAATGACAAAAATAAATCTAGTCTATTTTCGGATTTAAATGACTGATAATCAAAGAAGTAAAAACTCTTTAATTAAAGCGCGCCTTCGAGTTCTAGGCGAACTTGATGAACTGATCGAGGGGGTAAAACCCTTCGATCAGGCGTATTTGGTCTTTCTCATGACCAAAAGCCTCGAAATTGATCAGAAAGTTATTAAATCAAAATGGCGTGACGAGATATTCAACCAAACATGCGTTTAAACTTACAGAAACGCACCTATAATCGATTATCTACACAAAGACATATCAACATAGCCCCCCATGTTTTTTAGGAGCTTAAAACGCCTTTAAATGAGTTTTGACTTTTTTCAAGGAAATTGTCCGATTTGTGTGTAACTTAAATTTTGATTTTGACATGGTGGAAATATATCAAATCAAAATTTGGAGTTGTCATGATCGAAATTCAAAATATCAATCCTGTAATGAAAAAATCTTTATTAGCCACGTGCTCGGTGTACATAAAACCTTGGCATATGACGCTTCACGAAGTCATGATTTTCGAAGAAGGCGCGCGCCGGTGGATTAATCTACCAAGTCAGGTTTATGAAAAAGATGGCGAGAAGAAATATAAAGAGTTAATTGCGTTCGACAGTGAAGGCGCGAAGAAAAGATTCCGTGATCAAATCATGACTGCCGTAGACAAATTCCTAGCCGAGAACCCAAATTGCACACCACCGGATGTGATCCGTGATGACTCAGAATTTCCATTTTAGGAGGCTCATGATTAGGGAACATGCAATAGCATATGTTAATCAACTAACAGTTGCGGAGTTAGATTACATTTGTAGCAAAGCTAATTCACTTGGTAGAAAGGGTCGGAAGATTACCCGAGTTTATCAAGAGGAAGATAGTGAAGGTTTTCATTTATATTTTGAGGTCGTGAATGAACAAGAAAGATGTCATGGAGAAGTACAAGCTCCATGTGGAATGGATGCGTAACAACATCCCGCCGGATGACATTTACGACTTCACCGAGCAAGTTTTGATGGGATCAGTCTACTTTTTTCACCAGTGCTACAAGCACAATGTGATAAATTTAGAAGATCCCATTACGATGAAATGGGCTAAGAACATTGCGATTGTGGTGACTGCTCAAGAAGCTAATGAAAGATGCGAGTATGATCTCGCATTGGACGATCTCTATGACTTTGATTGAAGTGTTCGTGCCGGTAAAAACTGTATCTGAGGGAAACATCCGTGAACATTGGATCAAAGCTGCACGCCGGCACCAAGAGCAGAGATGTGGTGTGGAAAACGCTCTTAAGGGCGCACTTTTTCAACTTCCCTGCACGGTTAAACTCACTCGTCATGGGACACGGACGCTTGATAGCGATAACCTACAATTTAGTTTCAAGTGGGTGCGTGACGCGGTGGCTGATTTCCTTATTCCCGGACTTAAGCGCGGGCGCGCTGATGACGACCCGCGCATTGAGTGGATATACGATCAGAAGAAAGTTAAGCGTGGACAGGAAGGTTTCCTTGTTCAGATTCAATCCTTTTTAGGATGCGATGAATGTTTGGATAATGCCACGGTCGATTATAGCAATTATAAAGCCCTTGGCTATTTAGCAATTGCGCTATTTCCCGGAACGACTTCCCTTGCTCACGCAGTGCGTGCATACTCGCTAAAATAGCTTGCTGCTGAACATCTTCGACCACGAACCCTTCTATGATCTTGTATCCATATGGCACACGCCCCATCGCTTCACCCTTCGCGCGCTTTTGCTTATATGCGCGCCGGATGCGTCCGCTGAGCACTAGCCTTTCATATTCCGCAAGCACTTCTAACATCTTTGTTTGCAGCCAGTCGCTAGCATTAGCCCCGCATGCAATCTTTGTGCCGTCTGCATACTCGATAGTACCACCGCGCTCTTGCACCAAGTGCTTGATAAGCGCAATAGTATCACCATTGCGCGATAATCTGTCAGAGCGCGGGCATAGTAGTACATCCCCTTTTTCCAAGTGAGATATAGCTTCTAGTAGCACTTTGCGCTTTTTAAGGGGGATGCCCCCCTTACCTATGTCATGAAAATGAATATAGGACGCTCCCTTAATATACTTAAGGCAGTCTTCAAGCTGGCTTTCCGGCGACGTGCCGTCCTGCTGCTGAACATCGCTGATGCGCGTTACAATTACGTATTTCATATTTTAGCTACTCTTCTGCTATAGTTGTAGCACTCTACAAACATTTGTACATATTCCGTCTTACTCAATTTAAGGCTGAAAGCACTTCCGCGCATATCAATCTTCCTGTTAAATTCCTCGATATCAATCTTATGTATTCGCAAGAAATGATAAAGCGCCTCCCAGAATCGCGCTGCATTCGTGAATTTACTCTTTTTCCCTCTACACATTTTTATGTGATCAACTATGGTTTTTGCTTTGAGTATGATTTCCTCGCAATCTTGCAATGAATAGTGCATCTCAAACTTGCCATCCATGAATGCTTTAGCACTGCATTCTCTGCGCCCTCCTTTCAAACATGCTCCGATAGCATTATCGATTGAAAGATTGTACCGTGTAATGAGCTGATGAAGTGAAAGATAATGCGGGTTTCCGCGTTGCTTCCAGTGATGTAGAAAATCATCCTTGCGCCAAAACTTAGTTAATGTTTGATGCTTTAAGATAGACTGCCCCACTTCTTCGTCTGTGATGACATAGTGCACTTCGACGCCAGCCTCTTTAGCAGCTAAAAATCTGTGTTGCCCCTCGATAATCTCAAGAGATCTTGAAACTTTTATGGGATATGCTTTATCATATCCGTCTTGTTCCATGTTCGTTCTTAAAGCAAGCACATGATCGTGTTGGATGGGCCTATTCCAATCCAATAATTGGAATCTGTCATAATCGTTACTCTTTAGAATTGTCATTTTCTATGCCTTTGTCTTTTAAGACTTGATTGATTGCTAACAAGATGTGGTCGGATTTGTCTGTTCTCTGTAAACAGTGTTCGATTGCTTGTATAAACTCGCCGTCAAGGCGTGTCATGCCGATTAGTAAGCTATCGATAAGCGCTTGCTCCGCTTCGTCGAATATGCCCTTACTGCAAAACTTGTGGATATGTTCATTCAACGGCTTAATGACAGCCTTTGCATACGTTAAGTAGATGATCGCGTGCTCAATGCTCCACTCTTTATAATCCATACGTTCCGTTCCTTTGTTTCTTTAGCCTAGACCAAATCTTTAGGCCCTTGTCGCGTCTAAAGTGTTCGTCCCATACCAAGGGTAAGCCTTCACTATTTAGTGTCGTCAGAAGGTCGTTAATGTTGATCATTTCTAATTCTATTGTGTCTTTGCATACTATCGCTGCAATCTCATCGTTGTTATCCGGATTCATCGCAATGAGATACCACTCGCAAATGGAAGCCGGGTCATAAACCCGAGCCTCAACGAATGTGTTTAGTTCGTGCGCGTGCTCCCAGTTTTGAAGAAGTGCTCCTTTCAATGTTTCATTCATCATTTTGTGCCTCCAGTTGTTCACAAACCGTTTCGACGGCTAATTCTAAGTTGTGCAATATTTTATCAGTAGTGGGCTCAACCATGAGGTTATACATAGTTTCAATTGTGAGACAGCTCATCCAAAATGAAAAAGTAGTCGCATTGATTCTGTCTTTGTATTTCTCAACCATTTTCATGTGGTCTCTTTGCATTTCTTCCATTATCTCAACTTTGGTTTTTTCCATTTTCTTCCTCTAACTCCTTTAACATTTTTCGTAGTTCGTTCAATTGCTCATTATATTCCGACCGCTCGAATCCCCTTGCTATCACGCTAAACGATTCGCGTATCGACAACATATATTTGACATATTGTATCTTGTTTTGTATAGTCATTTCAAAGTTGTTATTCATCTAACATTCTTTTGTTTTGTGTCAAAAAGGGTTATGCCCCCTCGTAAGAGGGGGTGTTTTATTCAAAATCTATATTCTGAACGGCAAATATCATACCTTCAACTTCAATCAACAAGCTATATTCTTCACCTGCTAATGCTTCGGGACTCCATGAGTCATAATCCGTATATGGTTGCAAGGTAATGTAAAAGTAATCATCATCACTCGCGTTTGGGAATTTTGCAGCGAACGTTTCGCCGTCACGATAGTTTCTTAGTCTAACCATTATTTCCCCTTCACTATTTCAATGAACATTTTATATAACTTATCAGTGCGCGCGCCTTGACGCTCTATCTTGCCGTCTATCATGTACATTGTGCCTATGAGTGTTAACATTAACACCGCAAATTCCATGTGCTGAATCCAATTATTGTTTTCCATTAATTACCTCCTGTAAATGTAATAATCGCCTTCTTCATTCTCATGACCGTCATAAGAGGACAAGAAATGTCCACGCCCATCCGCGCTTATAGCATCGTTTATAAAATCGTCTATATCGTCGATCATTGCAGCAATCATACCATTGCAGCTTTCACACATTTTCTCTTGTACGCAACGGATAGACTCAACAAGTCCATCATAGCAATTAAATTCACTGGCCTTAGTGTAATGAGCGATAAATTCAGGCCTGAATGACCAAAGGGATTGTTGTATGTATTCCCTGCACGCGCTATCAGCTTCATCGTCAGTGTAAACTATGTATTCCTCGCTGTGAAAAGTATAGGTACACTCATTTTGTTCGTGTATTTCATCTATTTCGCAATCTAAATATTGAGCAAGTGTTTGTATTTTATTCATTGTATTTCTCTTTGTTGTTGGTTTAAGGTGATCCCTTAGCCCTCAAATGATTGAGAGCTAAGAGAAGGCTTAAACTTTAGTCCATTTATCCCAACCGAAGCTATTTAAGAAGCTCCACGCTCGCTTTATCCATGTACCGTCGCTACACTCAGCGATAATATCCCTTGGGGGTAACATCATGTGATCAAAAACACGTGTATTCTCTTCGCGTGTAGCTCTATTCTTTATTTGCTTGTCTGTTAGTTTCATGTTAATCGTCCTCCTCTAAAATATCCCATCCTAATTCAACTAATCGTGTTAATTTATCACTAAAAGAGAAACATGCTAATGCAATCTCCCTACGGTCGTACTCATTTAAAGTATTGAGTGAATCATCATCGCGGAAGAATTCTAATATCTGTTCTCTATTCATTGTTACCTATCTTTTCGTATGTCATGAATATCACTCCATTTTCTATAATTAACACCTTATCATCGCCGACAAACTCTAATTCCCTTGCCTTTGGAAAATAAAACCATGAATTACACGTTGTACCGTCCTCTCGGGTTGTTTTAAATGCAACTCCATTCTTTTGCACAATAGATATTTCGCGAACACCCATGTTTTTGTGATAATAGTTGTGGAAACAATCCCATTTAGTACCTAGTTGCATTGCTCTTTTTAAATCTGCAAGTGATTTCATACTCATTCTCTTTGTTGTTTGTTTGTTTAGGGTTTGTGTTAATCCAACGCTACGAGCTTATCACTAATGATTAAGCGAGACTGTTTGATTAATCCAATACTATAGCATACGCAACAGATTAAGTGCAACACTAAAGATTATTTTAATTGTATGCGGTTGATAATCAGGGGTTTAAGTGAGTAGTTTTGTGATATTTGACTAAAATAAGGGTATTTAATACGATCGAGTATAATCAAGCTTGACTCATAGGCGACGACTGGAGCCTTTAGCCTGCCGGGCGTTTGACGGTGTTGCTAACAAGTGTATATAAACGTAAATATTAAAGTTTAAAGTAAGTATTATGGTCGGGTTTCCAAAAGGTAAAGATAAGCGCGGTGAAAAGGCGCGTGATCCCAGCCCCGGCGCACATCCTGTCAACCGCGAAGATATGATCAAAGCATTGAAAAAACATGATGGTAACATCTCGCGCGCTGCAGAGGCTATAGGATGTACTAGATTAACCATACATAGAGCCGTCGAATCTGATCCATTGGTTAAAGAAGCTCGTGATCAGGCCCGTGAAGCATGGGTCGATCAACTCGAAAATGCATGTGAGTATCAAGCAATACACGAAAAAGATACGGCGTTGAAAATATTTCTATTAAAGACACGCGCACGCGCACGCGGTTACGAGCAAGACATGAACCCTAATGCTACGCAAGACATAGCCAAAGCAGCATTCGACTTCGTCCTCAACAGGACAGCCAACCCCGCAGAGTCATAGTACTCACACCCCACTGTACTCACACACCATCCACAAGCCTACATCCTACGTTGTACTACGAGTTCGTAGTGCAACGTTGCACTTGACACCCCTAGGGCCGACCACCAAAGGAAAGCAAATTAAAGTTTGAAGTTGATCCTTAGTCGGTACCGGTTACATCGAAATACATATATCAATCCCTCGGTCACATTCAAATGCAAATTCGAAAAAAACTTTTACCATAATATTATGTGCCCCGCGAGATAGTGCTTCGCGAAAAAATTTCTACCATATATTTTGTGTGCGTACGCGGAGGTGCACATGGATAGATTATCTAAGGATGAGTTGATAAGAGCGATAGAGTTACTGAAGAGTATGCATGGTTACGTGCTCAGTACATCGGAGCAATATGGGGATTTTATGGGATGGAGTTGTAGCCTCAGTGACAATGGATTTATTGAAACTATAAGAGCTGAGTTGAAGGATTTGAGAAACAGATTATGTATTCTTAGGGGCGAATAACCATGATCCAGAAGCACGAGCGCAAGACCATTGACGGCAAGCCGTACTTCGGTGTATGGGCAGGTAAGTGGATCGAGTTTACACCGCTATTTGATACGATGAAGTCTCTAGAGCAATTAAATTATGCTAAGACTATACTAACCTGCTGGGCAGAATCTCTCGATGGCGAGCGCAGATACGAGGAGTACATCTACCGTCCATACGATGGTGGATATGATCCTATGAGGCAAATAGAAACTCTAGGCATCAAGTTCCTACTATGGGGACGAGCGTACCGGGTTATGAGGCAACTAAAGAAGAAGGCACCGCGCGTGCGCACTAAAAAAAGGGTGAATGGAAGATGGAAATGGCGACTGAAGAATACTATCTAAAGCGCATAGATGCCGGGAAGGCTGTGCTTGGCTACCTTGAGGACTTGTGTAAGGCAAATGCGTACTTTGGCATTGAGCGCATGGAGTACAATTCCATAGTCAGGCGTATGATGAATCATGTGTGTGATGAAGTGAACTCTCATCGTATCGCGCTTGCGAAACTTAGAGGTGAGTGATGTTTAAGTTTGTGTATAAAGAACTTATCACCGATGACCGCATTCCATCTTGGCTCAAAGACTCATGGGTTGTTGATTTTCGTCATCTTCTTCCTAAGCGCAAGAGAGCCAAGCGCATTCCCCGCGTGCAGCGTAAGCACATTATAGTCCGGATGTTTTCACTCAAGAGCATACCGTACAACCCATGGAAGAACACTAAGTTCATGCGTTTCACCCTCCCGGCTCCATAGAAAATTCTTCTTTCCAAAAAATATCTATATAGATACCTTGGCGAAAAACAACGAGGTATACATGTACGACACGCAAAATTCATACAAAGACTTTAAGAACAAGAAGGAAGATGGCTGGGTTTTAGTGCACGATGCCATCCCCTCTGTAAACATCGAAGTAGAGGCCATAGGGCGCAATTACTGCGCAAAGGACATCTTTATAGGGCTCGCTAGTTTTGATCCAACACAGGGCTGGAAAGGCATGAAATGGGTGTATGCGTGGCGCGAGAAGCGAGAGAGCAACATCATGCAAGAGCTTCGCGAAATGTATCCAGCAACTTTCTTCTAGAGGTACGATGGAGACGAAGTGTTTTTTCTACTTGCGCGATGGGTGGATGATGGAAATCGTAAGAAATCTTGAGAATGCTCTTGAAGATCAGACTCTCCGGAAGTTCGCGTGTGAAGCTGAATACTCCAATATACAAATAATAGATATCAAATTCCGCTGCGTTGCGTGTTTCATGATCTCACGCAAACGCATTGCTTATTATGAGGAAATTTAATGAAAAAGATTCCTTCTTTATTCCTATCTACAGACGACCATATCCTCACGCGCGAGGTTAATCCTCTATGCCAGTGGGTTATCGACGGCGAGGGTGTTCCTACTGCGAAATTGGATGGGTCTGCGTGCGCGGTGATCAATGGAAAGCTCTATAAGCGTTATGATAACTCAAAACTTGTAAGTAAAACTGAGCGCGTGCGCAAGCATCCTCCGCAAAATGACTGGATTCACTGCGGAGATATGACTGATCGCGGACAACATATCTATTGGATTCCTGTTACCATGAAGGACTACTACCACCAGATGGCATGGGCGTGGGGGCAAGGCAGGTTTGACGATGGTACTTATGAGCTTGTAGGCCCTGAAGTGCAGGGTAATCCTCACAATACTGGGCATAATGCACTCATTCGACATGCGACGAATAGTATTTTCGACTACATTCATAACTACTGCAACATTTGCCACAATCCACGTACATACGATGAGATTGAACGCATATTGGCACGTATGGAATATGAAGGCATCGTATGGCATCACCCGGATGGGCGCATGGCAAAGATTACTAAGAAGAAGTTTGGCCTTCCCTGGCCATAAACTTTCCCACACACTCTACTTAAGAAGAGTATTATATAAAGACTTCTTCTTCATCTTCAGAGAGTGTGGAAAAGTTGATAACCGGCTGTTTTTAGAGAGTAGATCGATGTTTATAGTATGTAAACAATCGGT
>Ga0302280_1001688_pt1 | contig 17864 bp, 17 predicted proteins | sample III_Fen_E1_1_FD_198771 | JGI IMG/M metagenome (GOLD analysis project Ga0302280, IMG submission 198771) | Peat permafrost microbial communities from Stordalen Mire near Abisko, Sweden - III_Fen_E1_1 | ecosystem: Environmental > Terrestrial > Soil > Wetlands > Permafrost | place: Sweden: Abisko... | reverse complement strand
TGGCTTGTATGATTCTTGCTTGTTCTTCTGAATATCGTTGTTTACTCATTTGGATTCCTTTCACTTTAATTATACACAAAACAAAAAGTAGACTTTCTTAGGAGTCTACTTTTTGGGGTACAGATCATTGTGGGTATTTTTAAATGGTTGAGTAGGTCGAGAGATTTTAGAAAATTCGAATCCGAGTTCAGATTTGAGCCTATGGCTCAAATCTAAGCGAGTGCCGGAGTGTCTTTGCAAAGCAAGGACCGAACGGCCATCCCGACCTTCATTAGTGTGATTTGCAAGCTTTAGCTTGCAAATCGAAGAGGAAGTGCCGCGAGAGAAACGAGCGGCCTCTCCGCCATAAATACTTAGTATCGGATGACCCTTAGACTTAACTCTATAGGTCTTAGTATCGGATAACCTTTGGATATCAAAATTATCTAGTCTTGACGCTTAACCAAACTACACCTATACACGTACACGGACTTTTAGAAAAATATTTACAATTCAATTAGCGCTTATTTAGTAAGCCTAGAAAAACTACCAAAATAAAAAATAATCTTTGAATAATTGTTCTCTTACTATATACTTTACTTAGTAGATCTCTTACTAAGTAAGTAAAGTAAAATCAAACTAAAAATTAGCATTATGTCAGAAAATACGACTAATAAAACGGAAGAACAGCGCAATCAAACGCTGAAAAAAGCTCAATCATATTTAGAACTTTTGCAGGCCCAAGATTGGGATAAATGGATTGAACTTTGGGCAGATGATGCCATTCTTGAATTTCCTTTTGCACCAAAGAATCGACCATCCATATATCGTGGCAAACGAGACATACTTACGTATATGTCATCGACTACTCGAAGTATAGTTGTTGATTCTGTTGCAGAGTTAAAGATTTCACCAATGCTTGACCCAAATAAAATAGTTGTTGAATTAACTATTAATGGACATCTCAAGAGTAACGGGGCAGTATATAATCAAAAATATGTGACATTTTTTGAATTTGAATCTGGAAAAATCAAACATTATAGAGAATATTGGAATCCGATTGTGTCCATTGATGCTTACGGGGGCTATGAAGAATGGATGAAATTCCATAATGAATTATAAATTTAATATTAAAAATAACCCGAGTACACTGCCGAATACTTAGTATCGGATGACCCGTGAACAAGTACGTTTATAGAACTTTTTAGTAATCGGGTATCATTAAAGGAAAAAATTAGATGAAACGTAGGATATTTCGTGCATTCATAGAAATGGCATTCATCATATTTCTTTATTATTCTAACCTGCTTATGGGTACGTATACTCGCATAAATATCACCCGTCACCATTCTTTCTTGTGGTCACTCGGATCAATCTTTACAGTGCAGAATGCTTTAATCGCTTTGATAAGCTCTTTCGTTGGTTACATTGTATTCGAATATCTGAGAAGGATGTTGTAAACAATATATATTCTTTCTAGATTTGTCAGCAGTTAACAATTACTGAACCCTAGTACACCGCCATAAATACTTATTATCGGATAACCCTTAGACATACTTATATGTTAATTCGTAAAGACATTAAAACATGGTCTGGATTTGTTTGGAGCCAACCTTTCTTAACCTAAGAAGACTGGTTTATTTTATTTAAATTGAACCTGCCTTTTTAGGCAGGTTTTTAAATTTATAATTAAACTAATATATGAAATTTATAACTGTAAAAACTAGGCCTATATTGCCTCCCAAGGATAACTTCTATGAAATTCTAAATGCATCGCTACCCAAGCTTAAAGAAAGTGATGTATTGTTAATAACCTCAAAGGTACTGGCAATACATCAAGGTAGATGCATTAAGATGGGTCACGAAATAAACAAAGACAAGATAATTATTCAAGAAGCGGAAAGATATATTCCACGAAGCCAGAGCCCAGGTGGATGGATCTTAACGATAAAAGAGCATACTCTCATTCCAGCCGCAGGAATCGATGAAAGCAATGGTAATGGATATTATATTCTTTGGCCAAAAAATTCCACAAATTTAGCAAAGCGGATATGTATATATTTAAAAGAAAAATTTAGACTTGAGAATCTCGCAGTCATAATAACAGACAGCCATACTACGCCTCTACGTTTTGGAGTTACAGGAATTTCAATAGGCTTCTATGGACTTGAGCCGGCATATGATTATCGAGGTAAAAAAGATGTCTTTGGGCGCAAGTTGAAGTTCACAAAAACAAATATTGTCGATGCAATATCGGCAATGGGAGTTTTATTGATGGGAGAAGGCAAAGAATGCACTCCAATGGTCATTCTTAGGGATGCTAATTTCATCAAATTTACAAATAGAACAACTTATAAAAAATTAGTGATTGACCCCGAAAAGGACATCTATAGTCCTCTGTATAAAACGTTTAAGAAAAAATAATGAAATCTAAAATAATAGCCATTGTAGCAGCTACAATTGACGGTAAAATTGCCAGGAGTTCAAACTATTTCAGCGATTGGACAAGCTCTGAAGACAAGACTTTTATGCATAATCTTTTGGATAAAAGTGACCTAATTGTGGTTGGAAATAATACCTATAAAACAGCAGAGCAACCACTTTCTAAAAGAAACTGCATGGTCTTTACCAGGTCAGTTAAAACCATAGAGCAAAACAGCAATAAGCTATTGCTTTGTAATCCTGAAGAAATTGATGTACGAGCTGTGTTACAAAGATATTCTAACGTAGCCGTGTTAGGCGGAACCAAAACTTATACTTATTTCTTAGAAAATAGTCTCTTAAATGAAATCTATCTGACTATAGAACCATTAATATTCGGCAAAGGTTTAGCCATATTTGAAAGTTTGAAAACAAATTATTCTGTCTGGAAACTAGTTGAAATGAAAGCGTTAAACAACAAAGGAACCATCTTATTACACTATAAAATAGATAGGGTAAATGGTAACTGTTAAATCACTTTAGCAGATAAGAGAAAGAAGTACCGCACTAGTGATAACCACTTAATCCCAGCTATAAATACTTAGTAACTGAAAATTTTTTTATATCAGCAAAGGCTGATGTTTTTTGCTATACTTTATTTATGCCAACACTAGATTTAACAAACAATAAAATTAAGAATACCAGAGCTTTGGTCTACCAAATAAAAAACGACCAGAGTTTATTTTTATTAACCCAAGAACCAAGCAACGACTACACTATACCGGGCGGCTGTAAAGACTTAGAAGATCCTGATTTGTTTACAGCTATAAAAAGAGAACTTAACGAAGAACTAAATTTGACTCCCGCTGATTACGAAATATCACAAACGGATTTTGCAAAAGAATATGAAAATCTGTACGAAGATCCGACCTCAGAGAGATATCAAAAAAATACAATTATATACCTTTTTATAGTAAAAGTGTTGAATTCGAAAGTTATAAAAGTTGGATATGAAATTAAAGGATGCAAATGGTTCAATCAAGAAGTCGTCGCTACAAAATTAAATAGTCATCATATGAAGGAATTATTTGAACAAGGACTAAAAGAGCTCTTAATAAAAAATCAAAATTAAAAGGCGGCACTTAATCCACTTACTCCGCCATAAATACTTAGTATCGGGAAACCTTTGGACATTGATTTTAAAAAGTTTGTGATAGAAAAACTCGTCGAAATTTCGACGAGTTTTTCTCAAGAATTTCACTCTTCCAAATTCACAAAATTATTGATAACTTGAAAGAGCTGGTGAACGCTGTAAGTACGTTCACCAGTTATGATTTGATATAAAATGAATCGTTAGGCTCTTACAAAGCCGTTATTGTCATGGATATTGAATTCTGGGGTGGAGGTGACCTTTTACGCTCAGCGTCAATTCCAAGCTATCAAAGGTTGACTCTAACCCACGGGAAGCAAACCAATCATGGACAGGTTGGTTTCCAATGACAACTTCGAGTTTCTTGCGCGGTAAATGGAGAAGTTGTCCAACTTGTCCAACCTTAGGTTCAGGAATCCAAAAGTTATGTAAACGATCTTTGGAATCCATAGGCTGGTCCAGTTGAAGAATGCTCATACGAGTCCACGAGTTGAACCCAAGTCTGCAATCGACCAGAATCTCACTAGCATTGGCCCATTTCTGAACCATGCGGCTGCAAGTCGGAAATTCGCACTTGGATTTACTGACATCAAGTTTGTCACCAGTCAACACAGTAAGACAGAACTTCACGACAACAATGTCGTCTGTGTCTGATAAGAAGCTCCTGTCGGGTTGACTGTGAACAGCCAAAATCAACTCGCCGGCATGCTCACTAATCTGCCTCTCAAGCTCCTGTAATTTCAAGACATACTTCATCTGAACAGAGTCACAATTAACCAGAACATAATCGGAGAAGGATGATCCGGTTGTGGCTTCTCCGCTCAAGACTGCACTTGAGAGTTGGCGCATTTTTACAAGCGCAATCTTCTCACTTGCACGAGCAGCTTCCTCATATTGGCCTGCCTCCGTCCAAAGCTGGCGAATAGCAGATACGGTTTGCATGGCATTCACACCCGTTTCCATTTCGTGTTTCCTCCATTTTGGTCTATGGGCTCTTGTCCCAGTTGACTTAAAATAATACGATATTTATACGGAAAGGTCAATTTCGAATAATCTGATATACTATATTTATATATGAAGATACTTTCTTTGAATTGCCAGCGTGGGATGCAAAGTTCCTTAAAAGATTTTCTATCTCAAAAATTTGATACCGAAAAATACGACTTTTTTCTACTGCAGGAAGCCGATAAAAAGGTCTTGGATTTTTTAAATCATCCATTGTATAAATTACTTAGCGTATTTGATTCAGACGCTAAACAAAAAAGTGAATTGTGTATAGTCTATAAAACAAAATATAATTTAATTCAACATGGATTTAAATCTTTTGCTTCAATGCGAAAAGATCCCCTGCTGGGGTTTAAAAGCCCAAGTTTCGGATTGCTTTGGGCAGATTTTGAAATTGCCGATAAAATTACGCGAGTTGCAACAATTCATCTTCATTCCGGAATTGATAGCCGCGCTAGACTTAAGGAATTACGCTTAGCCCAGAAGATTCTACTCGATGAGTCCCCTGTTCCGCATGTAATTCTCGCTGGTGATTTGAATGCTGGATTTCCTGGCGAGCAAAAACAAATGGCGCGTGTACTTGCCCCTGAATTTGCATGGACAACCAAAGATATCGGACCAACACTCGACAGTCGCTATAGCGAAAATGTCGCACATCTTCCGAATAGACTTGCTGCGTTGCTTAGACTGTTTAATACAGGGGTTCAACTACGAACCGATCATTTTTTTGTAAACCAACAGACTATACAAGGTAATAATATAGAGTCTTCTAAATTACCGGATCGTGTTTCTGATCATAGTCCTGTAGAATTTATAATTGATACCGCAATAGCTAAAATATAAATATTTTTATATTACTATACTTATATGCAAGAAGAGCCTTTGGAATTTCCAAAAGATAATGGCGGCCACGAAAGTATTATTGAATGGTGGTATTTTAATGGACGTCTAAAAGACCATAGAGGTAACGAATATGCCTTTATGGATTGTCTATTTAAAGCTAATCCCCTCAAAATAAATATCCCGTTTCTAAAAGTTCCTTTAAAGCAAAGCAGATTCAAATATATCTATTTTGCCCATTCGGTAATTTCTGATATCACCAAACAAAAAAGCTATAAAGAAATTCAAGATATCTCTTTTCTATCCAACGATAGTTTTAAAAGACCTTTACTCTATTTAAATTATTTTAATCCTTTAAACGCCTTAAATGGATATTGTATAAACGAAATTTCTGAAGTTTCTCCAAAGGCTTGGCATATAAAGACTGAGCTTATAGATCTAACTTTGGAATCCAAAAAACAACCTATGCTTGAAGGTGGACAAGGTTTTATTAGGCTCAATGGCGGAAGAGAAAGCTATTATTATTCTCTGACAAATTTACAAACAAAAGGACTGCTCAAAATAAATGGCGAATGGCTAGAAGTTCAAGGAAAATCCTGGTTGGATCATCAATGGGCAGATGTCGGATATGGCAAAGATAAATGGACATGGTTCTCTATCCAATTAGATGATGGTACGGATATTATGTGCGTGGAATATGATACAGGAAAAGAAAAGACATATATAGCGGATGTAATCAGTTCAAAAAACAAAAGTTCGCATTTCGATTCTTTTGACTTGAAACCTGGCAAAACTCATTGGCGAAGTGAAAAAACAAAAGCCAACTATCCTCTGGAGTGGTCAATCGAAATCCCCGAAGCTGGAATATCTATAAAGACAGGAGCGGTTATGCGTGATCAGGAAATGATTTTTGGCAGTATAAACTACTGGGAAGGACCAATAAATATTATTGGGATATCCAAAGGTAAAAAGGTGAAAGGAATTGGCTTTATGGAATTAGTCGGCTTTCCTTCTGATTACAATGCGTTAATTCTTACAGGTAAGGAATTCAGCAAAAAAATCACTTCGCAAATTAAAAAACTTTTTTAGTTTTCAGCTTTTGAATTCGCAGTTACTTTTAATATATTTTTGGGTTGATATTGATATAAACCGAGTAAGGAGCCGTAACCAATAATATGTTTTTTAATTGCCGACTGAAACTCTTTATAGTTCGCACCATTCTTTAAATTCAAGTCTGTATCCAAAGCATAAACTTCAAAGCGATAATGATGGGCGCCAGATGTCGGACACGGCCCGCTATATCCAATTTTATTGAAGTAATTCAATCCCTGAGAAATAAAATCTTGATTTATATTTTTTGGAATACTTAGAATTTTCGGACTAATACCCCAAGCGAACCAATGCACATAACCAGCAGCAAACGTATTTGTATCAACCATATCAATAACTAAAGATATAGTTCCATCTGGAATATTTCCAAAAGATAATTGTGGATTAACATTCTGACTCTGACATGTAAATGATACGGGAATAATATTTTGCGAAGTAAAATCCGGACTACTAACAATAATCTGGCTATAAATATTGGCATTAAAATTATTAGATAAATTGTGCCAAAAAATATATCCAGTCGACAATACACAAATCAAGACTACATAAAGTATAATTTTTGTAATTCTACCCATTTTAGATCCGTCATTTCTTTTTTAAATAATGAAAAGCTTTTACATTCAAAAACAAAATTAATGCGCTGCTCATCCAATTGTATCTTTACCTGCTCCGCTAAAGAATTACTAAGTTTGTTAGATAAAGTTATATGGGGATTGAATTCATCCCTGGTGTTGGATGGTACGGCCATGACCGAAGGCGTAATTTTGAACAACTGCGTATGGAGCCAAACGAGATCGTCGTTCGGTTTGATTTTGGCATAGACCGTATTAGAACCATTTTCAAAACGGTCGATACCTTCGACTTCTATATCAAAAGGATGAATTGTACTTGCAACGCCGCGTAAGAAATCTACCGTCTGCTCAACAGAAGCCAATGCCAAAGCTGGAGGCAGAATAGTTATGTGTGGCGGAATTAAAATCTTCCAACTCGCCGTTTTATAACTTTGTTGCAGCCCTCCTAAAACCTTAGAAATCTCTTCGGGTAAAGTTATGGCGCATAAATATTTCATCATGTTTTTTTCAACGCGCCTTCCCTCTTTAATAGTTGGATTTTCTTTTCGCTTCCTCTATTATATTGCCCAACATTGCCGTCGGAACGTATTACCCGGTGACATGGGATTTTAGAATCATGGTTGTTTTTCATGATTGTCCCGACCGCCCTAAAAGCACCAGGACTACCAGCTGCTTCGGCGACCTCCATATATGACATGGTTTTCCCTTTGGGAATTTTTGAGACTATTGTCAAAACCCTAATTTTAAAGGGAATTTTTGAGTTTATTTTTGTATCCATATCGAATCCTAGATTACCTACTCTATTATAGCACCTCAAGGGCAAGCTTAGAGCATATATAGGCTAAATATGTTACAATGCAGTAACGTTTTAAGATTTCTAACGTCATCATTAGTAGCATTACTTATGGCCAATAGCGGCAAAAATACATCGGATAAGGATATAGCCGAACTGGTCAAAAAGGCTCAGGACGGAGACGAATACTCATTCAGCAAACTTTACGACACTTATTTTGACCGGATATATAGTTTTATATACTTCCGCGTACACCATAAGGAGGTCGCAGAGGATCTTACCGAGGATGTCTTTATCAAAGCCTGGACTAAGATTGCTTCAGTAAATTCAGATTCGTTTGGCGGTTGGTTATACTCTATCGCCAAAAACAAAATTATTGATCATTACCGTAAGCATCGCGAAGTTGTAGATCTCGCAGAAATAGAAAACGTAATCGAAGCCGATCTGAATATTGTCGAGGAAGCGGACTTAAAGATAAATCAAAAACTTCTTCTAGATATGATTCGCGAGCTCACTCCGGAACAGCAGATAATAATGAAGTTAAAGTTTCTGGAAGGATTAGAGAACGAAGAAATATCAGAGCTAATTTCTAAAAGCATCGGATCAATCAGAGTCGTACAACACCGAGCTATACAAAAGCTGCAAGAGAAGTTCAAGCAAAAAGAAAATAATCTTTTATTAAATATACTAGGCGTCAATAACGTAATTACAAAATCAATTAAACCAGACCGAAGCAATGTTAAGGAATAAATCAGTAAAATTTTTAGACCAGGCTTTGAGAGAGCTAAAAAATGGCGCCAATATAGAAGACGTTATTTTGAGCTTGCCCGCAAAAGTCCGTCCAGAGATTGCTGAGTCATTAAGAATCGCGGAAAGCATTAAGGCATTACCTTTACAGTCTATCCCCGCTCCTGAACATCGCCGATTATTCCTGCAGCACACAGTTGAAAAGGTTTCAAGATTTACGTTATTCATACAAACCATGCAAACTGGTTACGCAATTTCAGCAGCTATAGTAATTTTGCTGGTTGCTGGAACCGCCACAGCAACCGAAAGAAGCCTACCAGGTAGTCCTTTGTTTGGATTAAAGAAGGCTTTTGAAGTCGCGCAAATCAAAATAGTGGCGCATAACCCTGCATCTATCGCGCAGTTGGAACTGAGTTTGGCAAATCAAAGATTAACCGATGCACAGCAAGTTTTCTCTGATCAATCATCCAACAGTGCAGACAAGGCTCAAGCAGTACAAGAATTGAATAATCAGACCCAATTGGCTTTGAACCAAATTCAACAGATTGCCTCTTCACAGGCAGTAGCAAAAGATCCAACGATCATACAGAACTTGGAAAACCTGACCAGCAAACAAGCTTCGTTACAATCGCAGGTTAATCCAAAGATTGCGCAAAGTGCAGAGACTCAGAATCAACAAGCACTTAAAAATATTAAGAACCTTGTTGCCGTAGCAAACGACCAGAGCGGAACAAGTATTCCATCTCAAAAGATCGCGCAAGCTTCTGACATTATCACTGATATTTCTGCGAGTACGATAACAGTTGGAAAGAATATTTTCCAGATTGATTCATCTACAAAGTTTGTCGCAGTGAACGGCAGTGCCTTAAAGTTATCGGACTTCTATAAAGGAGATTTGGTTACTGTTACTGGTACGGTTTCCGGAGAATTAAACATAGCTCAAATAGTTACATTGACTAAAAAGTATGTAGCTCCTGTAACTACAACAACTCCTCCTACTCCTAACACAACCGACACCTCAACGACCAGCCCTGCTACCGACAACAACGCATCTTCTATTCCAGAAACCGTAAATCAAACTCAAAACAATATTACTGGTGGATTCATACTAGAATCACCTACACAATAAAGCTCTTTAAATTCTGGCCGATTTCTTTGTTAAAATAAAAAGTTACTGTTCGCCGTATCTATAAATACGCCTCACAGTAACTTTTTATTTTGCCTCGTCTCTGGCGAAAATCTGACGAGCTAATGTATTCCTAATTTTTTCTAACCAAAAAAGTCTAGTCTTTCCAATCGTTATAGTCATATATAAATAACCCAGTAAGTAAAAGCTGATACTCTCAGACCCGGTCAAAGTATCACTCCCAATCAGTCCACAGTACTAGTATTAAGGTCTTTATCAGTCGTAGCTTGCTCAAGGTAGGACTTCTTATGCAGCAACACCAAGCGCCGAGGGCGTCGCAAGCTGTATAAGAAGTTCTCCCTTTCGCGTCTACGACTGATAAAGACCTTTTTCTTTTGATACTGTGGACTGATTGGAATTAAGTTTTGTGTTGTTTTTCTCCATACTGCGGGTATTCCGAAAAGCACTTATAATCCGTACAAAAAGATGATTTCATAGACTTCTGCGCTAGACAGTAATTTTTGGTCGCAAACCTGTCGACCAAAAATTACTGTCTAGGTTCCTTAATGGGAAATCGATATCTTTTTGCCAGGATTATAGACGTGATTTGAGGAATATCTGCAGGAGGGAGAAAATAGGATCTAAATTGCCACGCCAGATTATATATGGTAAAATATTGTAGACATGCACTAAGGGTGATCGGTTTATTACACTCTGGACCATGGTGGGGTGTCGGAGTGGTCGATCGAGCTTGTCTTGAAAACAAGTAGAGGTGTTGAGCCTCTCGAGGGTTCGAATCCCTCCCCCACCGCCATAACACAAAAATATGCAAACAAATCAAAATACAACAACACCATCTCCTCTCAAAGAAGACAGGCGTCCAAACTTGCAGACATTAGTCGCATGGGATGCCATAGAGTTTGAAGAACATGAAAAAGGCCCAGGTTGGTACTTAACCTTGTTGATAGTAGCGGGCTTGTTGGTTTTTTATGATTTGTTTACAAAAGATTATTTTGGAGCGATCCTGTTGATAATCATAGCGGCTATCATCTACTTTTATTCTAAAGTGAAACCGGAAGAAGTGCATGTACAGATTACCGATGGCGGTTTGCTTCTAAATAATACGTTTATTCCCTACTCTAATATGATGCATTTTTGGTTCGTTGAGCACCAGCACTCACCAATGCTCCATATAGAGTTGGATGCATATCTGAATCGTTATCTGGTCATACATTTGCACAATCAAGACAAAGAAGAAATACGAAAGGTCTTGAGCACATATATAAAAGAAACGGATTTAGATCAAGAGCCATTTTTGCATAGAATTTCCAGATTCCTGAAATTGTAAGCCATACATTATGGCCTCGTAGCTCAGCTGGATAGAGCGTCAGCTTGCGGAGCTGAAGGTCACAGGTTCGAACCCTGTCGAGGTCACCACGTCGCTTTCCCTTCTACAGCTTACGCGTATCCCGGCAAGCCGGAATCCGCTCCAGCTTCCGAAGGCCACTCCTTTCCCCAAAAATTGAAACAATTTTCGGGGACCCCTCCGCTTCGCGGAAAAACACCACTTACTATTTTAATTTAAATATTTAAAAAATTTAACAAAGCAAAAAATGAAAAAATTCTTAGGACCCTTTTTGTTTCTCGCAGCGAGCTTTACGATAGTATGCGGTTTGATATATGTTGCCGTACAACAAAATTATAGACAATCCGCCAACGACCCACAGATTGCCGACATCCAAGATGTAACTACAGCCTTGAACGCTGGTCAACAATTGAATCTCGCTCCTGATGGCACAAACTTGAACACCAGTATGTCCACATTTATCGTTCTCTTCGATAAAGACGGGAACACCTTGGGCTCCAATGCTGTGCTTAATGGCTCAATGCCAAAATTACCACAAGGCGTATTCAAATCCTACAAAAATTCTGAACCATTCAAAACCTTTACCTGGCAGCCAGAAAAAGGAGTCAGAGAAGCAGTTGTCCTTGGAAGAGTTTCAAGCACCGGACAATTTGTAGCTATAGGCAGATCCTTAAAGCAAATTGAAGTCCGTGAAGATAATTTGGCCGAAATGGTTGCAACTGGTTGGATATTCCTCATGCTCCTAAGTCTGTTCTCCACCTACTTCTTCTTTGAAGAAAAAACTCAAAAAGAAGAGATTGAAGAAGCCAAAGAATATGCCACAGCCATAGCTAGCGAAGCCGCTATCGAAGGCAAAAAAGGTTGGAAGAAATTCTTCAGATGGTTCAAAAAAGAAAAGAAACATATTGCCGCTGAAGTCAAAAAAGACGAATCAAAACCTTTAGAGACACCTGAACAAAAATAGTTTTAAATATAGTTTGATTACAAAAACCTTCGATTAAATCGAAGGTTTTTGTTTCATCCAAGAATACTTGATTCCAATCAGTCTGGGGATGTTTGCGTGTTTTACTCCTGAAAGGGATTTGGGTTAAGTCCCTGAAGGAGTAAAACCGCAAACGGGTACCGCAGACTGATTGGGAGTGGGACATAATTAAATATAACTCTGTGATATAATCAGCTTATGAGTTCATATCAACAACCGGATAAAGCTAAAGAGTTCGCCGATTTTCTAGATACAGAAGAAGGCGAAGTCCAAAAGAATTTGCATTGGCAAGCAATCAAGAAATATTTAAATCTTTCTGCTCCCGCAAAGATTCTTGATGCCGCCTGCGGCACAGGTTGGCTAGCCGGTAGAATCAAAGAGTCGACTCCGACTGACAAGATTGGCGTTTTCGGTTGTGACAGTTCTATACCTTTGATACAAAACGCTAAAGAACGTTTTGTCGACATTCACTTTGATTTAGCGGATTTACAAGATGTTCTTCCCTATCCTGAAAAGTATTTTGACTCAATCATTTTGAATATGGCCATTCACGACCTGAACCAACCGGAAAAAGCTTTAGTAAATTTAAACAAAGTCCTAAAAGATGACGGTCAATTCATAATCACTTTAGCAAACCCATACTACAGCTACCCTGTCGGAGTTTGGAAGCGTGGTATTCTAGATTTTTTACTCGGTAGAAAACCCGTACTAAAATTAAAAGATTATTGGTCATTTAAAAAAGCAGACAGATCCTTCACTTGGCATTCCGGAAATAGTTCATATTTCTATACCCTCCCAGAAACCATCAATTGGTTAATTGCCGCTGGATTCAAGCTGAACTCTATGGAAGAGATTACCGACCCTGAAGATTCGCAAAGATTTGGAAGAAGGTATAAGATGCACAGATATCCCTTGAATCTATTATTATCCTTAAGCAAAAAAGTCTAACCAAACACTCTCAAGCACTAAATGCAAAAGACAGAAATACAACCGAATTCACTAGACACAGCCATCGAATTGGCTATAAAGATCAGACCTCAAACATTGAAAGGTCTGCATAGTTTGGGATTGGTTAGCATTGGAGATGCGCTAAAACATTTTCCTTATAGGCATGAGGATTTTTCCGATATCAAAAAGATTTCCGAGTTAAAGACTGGCGAACGTTCCAGCGTCAAAGCGAAGATCAAACAGATTAAAAAGATAAACGGCTTTCGCGGTTCTTATTCTCGAGCAGAAGCGGTTATTTCTGATGATACCGACTCAATGAAGGTGGTTTGGTTCAATCAACCATATCTTGCCGACCAGTTCGCCAAAGGTGACGAAATATATTTAGCAGGAATAGTCGGTGATTACCATGGACCGCAATTCAATAATCCTATCTACGAAAAAGTAAATATTTCCACGGAACAAGTACACACTGCTCGAATGGTTCCTATTTATTCTTTAAACTCAAAAATTCCAGCAAGGACTTTTCGCGCGTTATTGTTCGAGCTTCTGCCTTACGCCAATCAATTCACCGAGGTACTTCCTTTGGAAATTGTCGAGTCGGCTGGCCTGATGCCGCGCGCAGAAGCTATCAAAGAGTTGCACTTCCCTTCTTCGATTGAAAAATTAGAACAAACAAAAAAAAGAATGGCTTTTGAAGAGATATTCTTTTTGCAATGCGCAGTGGAAGAACATAAATACGACTTGGAAAAATCAAAAGCGTTCGCGATAAAATTCAAACAAGATTTGACTGCAAAATTTGCTGCTAGTTTACCTTTTGAGCTTACGGCCGAACAAAAAAAAGCTGCCTGGGAAATCTTTTTAGATTTAGAAAAGACCACTCCGATGAATCGTCTGCTGGAAGGAGATGTCGGTTCCGGAAAAACTTTAGTAGCACTAATCACAGCCCTAGGCGTCCTCACGCAAAATTATCAAACCGCATTTTTGTGTCCGACGGAAATTCTCGCGGAGCAGCATTACAACAGCGCGCTAAAATATTTTGCCGACTATCCATATTTCAGCATAATCCTGTTGACTTCAAAAAAACAATTCATCAATGGACATTTGGCGACAAAAAAGAATCTTCTGGAAGAGATTGCCCATGGTGGTCCACAACTTGTCATCGGCACACATGCGACGATCCAAGACAAAGTTAAATTCGACAAATTGGCATATGTAATCATCGACGAACAACATCGTTTTGGTGTGGATCAGCGCGCCAATCTGCAGAAGAAACAGACTGGTTCGACCATACCGCATTTACTATCTATGACGGCCACGCCAATACCCCGAACCCTGCAACTTTCGATATATGGCGACTTGCAAATCTCAAGGATAACAAAGCTGCCCTCTGGTAGAAAACCTGTTATAACCGCGATTATTGGCCCTACGGAGCGTTTAAAAGCCTACAAATCAATAGCAAAGCAGGTCCAGGAAGGCAGACAGATTTTTGTCGTTACTCCCCTGATTACACCTAAAATCCAGGACGAAGAAGAGGCACCCACCGGTTTGGTTGCAGGCGCAAGAATCGCCTCAAAGGAAGCAAAATCCGCGGAGCAAGAAGCGGAAGCTTTAAAAAAAGTTTTTCCAAAGTTTAAAATTGGGTTACTGCATGGAAAACTTTCTGCGCCAGCAAAAGATTCAGCCATGCGTGATTTTCTAGAAAACAAAACACAAATCCTTGTAAGCACTACTGTGATAGAAGTCGGTGTGGACGTTCCGAACGCGTCAGTGATGGTAATCGAAAATGCCGATAGATTCGGATTAGCACAACTGCATCAATTGCGCGGACGCGTTGGCAGATCGGCAGATCATCAATCATTTTGTCTTTTGTTCACGGAAAATGAGAATCCCGAAGCTTTGGATAGATTACAAAAAGTGGTAAGCACTAACAATGGTTTCGAATTAGCAGAGATGGATTTACAACTCCGAGGTTCAGGAAATGTTTACGGTTTAGAACAAAGTGGCATACCAAGATTCATCTTCTACAATATTTCCGATTCGACTTTGACCACCTCCGCCAAATCATTTGCTCACGATCTAGTCTACAAAGAAAAAGGAAATCTCTCAAAATTCCCTGAACTCAAAAATAAGGTTGAAGAATACCTAATCCATCTGGAATAATCTTCTCCCAATCAGTCTGCGGTACCCGTTTGCGGTTTTACTCCTTCTCGGGTCAATCAGTACTTCAGCCTACGAGTTTTCCTTTCAGGAAAAGCTCTCCGGCTTCCGTACTGTTGCCCCTCTCCCCAGAAATGCTTTGGCATTTCTGGGGACCCCTTGTAAACAAAAGATTTATATTCATCTACGCAAACATCCCCCAGACTGATTGGGTTTTAGTTTTGGTTAATCTTTTCAATCGTTATAGTTATATATAAATAACCCAGTAAGTAAAAGTGGTACTTACTGGGAAATATAAAAGAAAAGACTTTATCAGTCGTGTACGCGCAGGGGAGAACTTCTTCTACAGCTTGCGACGCCCTCGGAGCGTGGTGTTGCTGTAGAAGAAGTCCTACCCGGAGCTTGTACACGACTGATAAAGACCTAAACGACACAGGGTCTGAGAGTATCAGCTTTTACTTACTGGGTTTAAGTTATCTCTAAGATAACGATTGGGAAGATAAACTAATTATTAGCCAAAATTTGAACTGCGTCTTGTAATCTCTTTGCTTTGATCACTTCAATTTTTGGACTGGAAGAAAGTTTAGTTTGTGGCACGATTACTCTGGAGAATCCTAACTTTTGTGCTTCGGCTATGCGCTTTTCCAAACCTGGAACAGTACGTATTTCACCCGACAAACCTAATTCTCCGATAACAACTGTATCTTTAAATTTAAAATCTTTGATGCTGGAAATAATAGACAAGGCCACGGCCAAATCTGCGGTCGGGTCTGAAATCTTCATACCACCAACAACGTTCACATAAATATCATGTGAAGATAGATCTATTCCTGCGCGTTTGGAAATTATTGCGGTGAGTAGCTGCAGGCGATTTTGGTCGTATCCAGAAGCAGTACGCTTTGGATAACCGAATGGCGATTTTGCCGTCAAAGCTTGGATTTCCAATAACAATGCCCTGCTACCTTCGATGATCGCAGTTACTGCGTTACCAGGAGTCTCAGTATCGCGTTCTTGCAAAAACATCTCCGAAGGATTTGAGACTACATGCATTCCTTTTGAAGTCATCTCAAAAACCGCGACTTCGTTTGTCGTGCCAAAACGATTTTTTACACTACGCAAAATCCTAAACGATGCGAATCTCTCCCCTTCCAAATATAGAACAGCGTCGACCATATGCTCCAAAGTTTTTGGTCCGGCTAAATATCCTTCTTTGGTTACATGTCCAATGAGTATAAAACTTATATGCCTTTCCTTTGCCATGCGCATAATCATCTGGGTCACCGCGGAAACTTGCGAGACGCTGCCAGCAACTCCGTTTGCCGCATCGGTATACATCGTCTGTATAGAATCTATCACTACCACATCCGGAGAAATTTCTTCGACCGTCGCGAGAATTGCCTCTATCTGTGTGTCGGCAATCGCCAATATTTTATTTTCATTTTGCTTTTCATAATCCAAACGGTCAGCGCGAATCTTTAACTGGTGCAAGGATTCTTCGCCGCTCACGTAAAGGATTTGCCCTTTGGCCAAGGCGGCAATCTCCAGAGCCAATGTCGATTTGCCGACGCCTGGATCGCCACCGAGCAAGACCAAAGAACCGGAAACAATTCCGCCGCCAAGAACTTGGTCTACATCGGCAATGCCCGTTGAAAATCTTTTTGAATGTTCCGTACCGATTTCTGAAAGTATGCTCACCTTTAAAGTCGTACCTGAAGTCCTCAAAGACCCTCGATTAGAAGAAACTTGTTTTTCCTCTACTAAGGTGTCCCAACTTTCGCATTCATTGCATTTGCCTTGCCAACGCGGATAAACCGCGCCGCAATTGCTGCATTTGAATATGGTTTTAGTCTTTGTCTGCATAGATATAGAATAGCAAAAAGCCGCTCAAAAAGCGACTTTTTATTTAATATAAATTTAATTTAAAATTTATTGAGCAGAAGATACGGAGTTGCTAGATGTCGTGGTATTAGTAGAAGAATTCGACTGATTTGTAGAGGTGCTTGCGGACTGGTCCGCCGTAGCTCCAGCGGAGGCGGATGAATTTGTAGCAACCGGAGATACTACATTAGTTGCAGGAACACTATATAAATATCCATCATTTGTATTTGTAAAATACAAAGTTTTGCCGTCATTAGAAACAAGGATATTTGCGATATTCAAGTCATAGCTATTTCCGCTATATACTTCTACTTTTTTTCCTGAACTAATCGTGTAAGACCAAAGCGAATCAGAATTATTTCCAGCCTCTGGAGAAGCATAATATAGTGTGCTGCCATTCGAATTAAATGCTAGCTTATCAATGGAGATGTCTACTCCTAAAGAAGTCGAACCGTCAGATTTATTTGTAGACCCTAACCAAAGAGTGGCATCTGAAGAGTTAGAAGCATTATAGGAATTATAGACGTAATGTATGCCATCGTTGGACCACAAAGCAGAATTTACAGAATTAGTCTTTATCGTCGTCAACTTAAGAGTATTCAAAGTAATGTAATAAAGTTTACCATTTTTTGGAGACCAAGAGTCGTAAGCAAGAACGGCGCTTCCTAAAGGTGAAAGGGCTAATGTGTCGTCAGACTCTGGCATCTTCGTAATCAGTGTTTTGTAATTACCAAGATTCGGATCGGCTATGTCTAAAGACGAACTACCGTCGGTATTTTGCCAAATATAA
>Ga0302280_1001687_pt1 | contig 17868 bp, 13 predicted proteins | sample III_Fen_E1_1_FD_198771 | JGI IMG/M metagenome (GOLD analysis project Ga0302280, IMG submission 198771) | Peat permafrost microbial communities from Stordalen Mire near Abisko, Sweden - III_Fen_E1_1 | ecosystem: Environmental > Terrestrial > Soil > Wetlands > Permafrost | place: Sweden: Abisko... | reverse complement strand
CGCGAAGCTCTGCCAGATTTTGTAATACAACCCGCTCGCCTTCATTTCCTCCACGACGATGGCGTCGGCGTTGCGCAAAATTTCGCAGCGCGACGGCGAGACTTCTCCGAGAATGCGCACCGCGAGTCCCGGCCCTGGAAACGGCTGGCGATAAACTATCTCCTTCGGCAAACCCAGTTCGAGTCCGAGCAGCCGCACTTCGTCCTTGAACAAACATTTCAGCGGCTCGACCAGTTTGAATTTCATGTTCTTTGGCAGCCCGCCGACGTTGTGATGGCTCTTGATCATCGCGGCGGGATTGCCGGCAATCGGCACGGACTCGATCACGTCGGGATACAAAGTTCCCTGCGCAAGAAACTTCGCCTGGCCGACGCGCTTCATCGCGTCGTGAAACACTTCGACAAAGGTTTTGCCGATGATCTTGCGTTTGCGTTCGGGGTCGGTCACGCCCTTGAGCCGTGTCAAAAACAGTTTCGTCGCGTTCTCGTATTGCAGCTTGAGTTTAAAATTGCGCCCAAAAACTTCCTGCACGACTTCGGCTTCACGCGCGCGCAGCAGGCCGTTGTTGACGAAAATGCAGGTGAGCTGGTCGCCGATGGCCTTGTGCAGCAAGGCCGCCGCGACGCTGGAATCCACGCCGCCGCTCAAGCCGAGAATGACTTTTTCCTTGCCGACCTGCGCGCGGATTTCCTCGACGGCCAGCTCGACGTAGCTGCGCATGGTCCAGCTTTTGCCGCAGCCGCAGACCTGATGGACGAAGTTGGAGATGATTTCGCTGCCGCGCGGCGTGTGGACGACTTCGGGATGGAATTGCAGCCCGAAAAATTTCCGCGCGCGATTTTCAATCGCGGCGTATTCGGAATTTTCCGTGACGGCCACGGGTTTGAAACCGTTCGGAATTTTCGTTAGCTTGTCGCCGTGGGAATTCCAGACTTGCAGCGACTTCGGCAATTTGGCGAAAAGCGCGCAGGAAGAATCCTTCACCGTGAGCGTGCCCTTGCCGTATTCGCGCTTCTGGCCTTTCTCGACCTTGCCGCCAAGAAATTGCGCGAACAGTTGCACGCCAAAACAAATTCCTAAAATTGGCACGCCGAGTTGGAAAATATTTTCATCCGGCAGCGGCGCGTCCGGCGCATAAACGCTCGACGGGCCGCCGGACAAAATGATTCCGCTCGGCTTGAGCTTGGCGATTTCATGCGCGGGCGTGTCGTAGCGCAGGATCTGCGAATAGACGTTGCACTCGCGGATGCGCCGCGCGATGACCTGCGTGTATTGCGACCCGAAATCCAGGATGATAATTTGCTCAAGCATCGCGAAAGTTTCTCCGCCACCAAAAAATTTGCGAGCGAAAAATGTTTTCATCGCATCCGGACTGCGCTACATAAGCCCCGAAATGCCGGACAAAATCAGACGCTGGATTTCGTTGCATCCGAATTGGACGCTGACATTTGTCACGCTGGCCGTGCTCGCGCCATTTCTGGCCAAGCCGTTTAACATTGACGACCCGCTGTTCATCTGGGTCGCGAAAAATATCCAGGCGCACCCACTCAACCCCTACGGTTTCAACGTGAACTGGTTCGGGACGGTCACGCCAATGTGGCTCGCCACTGAAAATCCGCCGGTGGCTTGCTATTACTTGGCGTTTGCGGCGGCTGTTTTGGGCTGGAGCGAAGTGGCGCTGCACGCTGCATTCCTGCTCCCGGCAATTGCGGTAGTTTTGGGAACGCACCGGCTTGCACAAAAATTCTGCGGCCAGCCGATGCTCGCGGCACTGGCGGTTTTGTTCACGCCGGTCTTTCTGATTTCGAGCATGACGGTGATGTGTGACGTGATGATGCTCGCCTTCTGGGTCTGGTCGGTCATTTTCTGGACCGAGGGAATTGGAAAAAATGATTTCCGAAAATTATCCGTCGCCGGGCTGCTGATCGCGCTCGCCACACTGACAAAATATTATGGCGTGTGCCTCATCCCGCTGCTGGCCGCATACAGCCTGGTTGAAACCCGGGGACTTGGGCGATGGGCGGCGTGCCTGGTGATTCCGCTGGCCGCCTTGTGCGCCTATCAATGGACGACACACTCGCTTTACGGCCTCGCGATGTTGTCCGACGCGGTGGAATACGCCGGCTATGAGCGGGGAATTACGGGGATTTCCGGGATGTCCACCTTGCTGACCGCGCTGACGTTCACTGGCGGGTGCGTGGCCGTGGCGGTTTTCTTCATGCCACTGCTGTGGCGGACAAGAACACTGGTGGTGTTTGGCACGACTGCTATTTTGATAGCCGCCGCGCTTTTTTTCGAGGGAGCAAAGCTGGAAAAATATATTTCCACCGATGCTACGTCCGCGACGTTCATGGAAATACAAATCATTTTTTGGGCGGTCGGCGGAATCGGCGTGCTGGCGCTGGCCATCGAAAATCTTTGGCGCCAGCGCGACTCTGTGGTGTGGCTTCTGGCGTTATGGGTGTTCGGAACCTTTTTATTCGCGTCAGTCTTTAATTGGACGGTCAACGGCCGTTCTATTTTGCCAATGGTTCCGGCGGTCGCGATTTTGATCGTCCGCCGGTTGGAACGAAATTCCGTGGCCGGTTGGAAATTGCCAAAGATTGCGGTGCCAGTTTCGCTCGCCGTAAGCGCGGCTCTCGCACTGCTGGTGGCGCGGGCGGATTATTGTTTCGCCGTGGCCACGCGCCAGACCGCCGTGCAAACTTTCGCCAGATTTGGAAATGAACAAAAGAATTTTTGGTTCGAGGGGCATTGGGGTTTTCAATATTACATGGAATCGCTCGGTTTCGCGGCGCTTGATGTGCAACGCTCGCCGATAAAACCGGGAAACATCCTCGCATTGCCTGAAAACAACACTGGCATCGCGCCGCCAAACCCGGACGCCACCGCCAGGCAGGAGTCCATTAAAGTTTCCGGCCCCAGTTATCTCGCAACGATGAACGTGCAGGTGGCCGCCGGCTTTTACGCGTCGCTGCGCGGGCCGCTGCCGTTTGCATTCGGCAAAGTGCCGCCCGAAAGCGTGCTTTTATATTTCCTGAAGACGAACGGTCCGGTGCCGCCAAAAAATTAAGGGGAATTCGTCGCCGGGCTTGTCTCTTCCCTCATCGTTTTGACAGTCCATGTGTTGGTGTCATAAACAAGCTTATAGCCGAGCGGCACGACGGGAATTTTTGCAAGGTATTCCGGAACCATCTCCTGCAGATCTTTCGGATAATGCCCTTCCGAGGCGTTGAACATCTGGATGTCCTGGTTGACATACGAAACATCAATGACATTTTCAGAATATTTCTTCGCCTGCACCACCGCGCCGACATAATTCAACGGCGCGTCCACCACGTTTGAAACCGCATTGTAGGCTTGCGTGGCTTTCTTTGAACTGTCGCCGCAGCCGGCCAGAAACATCGCCGCCACGATTGGAAGAAAAAGACAACTGATAGTTTTCATGCCGCAAATCTAATCCCGGTAAACTTCAAGTCAAACCACAACTTTTATCCTCGCCGACCCATTTCGCCGGTTAAAAATCCCGCTGCCAAATCCCGCGCCTGCCGGATCAAATCCAAATCCTCCGCCAGATTGCCAAAACGGAATTTCGGCAGGCCGCTCTGCTGCTGGCCAAGCAACTCGCCCGGCCCGCGCAATTTCAAATCCGCCTCCGCGATTTTGAAACCGTCGTTGGTCTCCTCCAAAATTTTCAAACGCCCCCGCGCCTCCGTGTTTTTTGCATCCGAAATCAAAATGCAAAACGATTCATGCGCCCCGCGTCCGATGCGCCCGCGCAACTGGTGCAACTGCGCCAACCCGAACGCCTCCGCATTTTCAACCAACATGACCGTCGCGTTCGGCACATCCACGCCAACTTCAATCAACGAAGTTGAAAGCAGAACGCTGATTTTGTTCGCGCGAAAATCGGCCATTACATTTTCCTTTTCAGCAGGTTTCAGCCGCCCGTGCAGCAGCCCGACGCGAGACGGCGCGAGCAGCTTTTTCAAATTTTCAAATTCCACCGCGACCGCCTTCAGTTCCTTCATTCCTGAATCTTCCACGCGCGGATAGACGACATAAGCCTGGCGTCCGCCGGAAAGTTTCTCGCGGATAAAGTCCAATACCTTCGCCAATTTATCCGTCGCGCGGACAAAAGTTTTTATCTCGCCGCGCCCACCCGGTAATTCGTCAATCACCGAAATATCCAGATCCCCGTAAAGCGTCAGCCCAAGCGTGCGCGGAATCGGCGTCGCCGTCATCACGAGCAGGTGCGGGTAAATCCCCTTGCGAACCAATTGTTCGCGCTGCGCGACACCGAATTTGTGCTGCTCGTCAATGATGACAAGGCCGAGGTTTTCAATTGTAAAACCGGATTCAATCAACGCGTGCGTTCCAATGAACAGACTTTGGACTTTGGACTTTGGACTTTGGACTATTTTCCGGCTGCCGGTTTGTAATTCCACTTTGATACCGAGCGGCTCAAACCATTTCTGGAAATTCCTAAAATGCTGCTCCGCCAAAATTTCCGTCGGTGCCATCAGCGCAACATTGAAACCGCTTTCCAAAGCCATGAGCGCGGAACAGGCGGCTACGGCGGTTTTTCCAGAGCCGACATCGCCTTGCAACAAACGCCTCATCGGATGCGCGCCGCCCATGTCCGCCCTGATTTCACGCAGCACGTTCGTCTGCGCGGCGGTCAATTTGAAACCGAGCCGCGCCAGAAAAGGTTTCATCAGCCGGTTATCGCCGCCGCACGACAACGCTTTTGTTCGCGCCTCAAAATTCTTCCGGCGCGACTGGATTTGCACTTGCAGTTTCACGAACTCATCCAGCGCCAGTCTTCGCCGGGCGATTTCCACATCCGTTATTTCCTCTGGAAAATGAATCATGCGAACTGCATTCGGTCGTGAAGGCAGTAATTTTAAGTCTGGAGCCGGCTTCGGCTCGGTGATTTCTGCTTCAAATTTCCCCAGCGCACGCCAGATCAACCCTCGCAACCAGCGCTGCGGCAAGCCTTCTGTCAGCGGATAAACCGGCGCAATATGGTTGATATGGATAAAACTTTCTTCGCCGCCCTCGATGACCTCGGTTTCGGGATGATCCATCGTGCGCGGTTTGATCTCCTTCAATTTTCCGAAAACGAAAATCTCGTCGCCCATCGCAAAATAATTTTCCATGAACGGCAGGTTCCACCATCGGCAATGCAGCCGCGCGCTGCCATCATCAAGAATGATTTCAAAAACGGATTTATTCCCGCCGCGAAAGCGTTTGAGTCCGAGTGCGACAATTTTTCCGCGCGCCGTGAATGCCTCGTCTTTGGTGAGTTCGGAAATTTTTCGGAAATGGCGGCGATCTTCATAACGCTTCGGCCGGTGCAGCAACAGGTCTTCAATCGTAAAAATTTCCAGCCGCGCAAGTTGCATCGCGCGCTCCACACCAACACCCCAAAGCGAAGAAACAGGATTTTTCAACGCAGATATTTTGCTTTCAGGCAGCGGCATCACCCGAACGATACAAATAGAGAAATTTTGCTTCAACGCCAAAGCTTTGCAGCTATCTTTGGCGCAGTGTCCGAAATAATATTCAAAAACTCGCCGCTCTGGCTGCTCGTGCGAGTCAACGCAGTTTCAAGCTGGCGGAAACTTCTGGCAACACGCAAACAATCGCGCCTGCTCACGAGCCTCATCGGGTCGTTTATCGTCGGTTATCTCGTCCTATCGTTCGTGCTGTTTTATCACGGGCTGCTGTTCATGGCTAAATTCCCCGGCCTCGGTGCTGTGCTGACGGAGCGGCTGATGTTTGTGCTGTTCGCGTTTCTCTTCGCGCTGCTACTGTTGAGCAACCTCGTCATCAGTTACACAAACCTTTTTCGCAACCGCGAAACGGCTTTTCTCCTCACGCTGCCGGTCCCGGCGCAAACCATTTTCCGCTGGAAATTCATCGAATCAACCATGCTCGCGTCGTGGGCATTTTTGTTTTTGATTGCACCGCTGCTGGCGGCGTTCGGCCTCGTGCGCGGTGTGCCGTGGCATTTTTATCTAGTCACGCTCGTTTTAATCGGGCTGTTCATCGTGCTGCCGGGTGTGATTGGCGCGGCGCTGGCCATCGTCATCGGCAGGTTTTTGGACCGGCGAAATTTTCAGATTGCCATCGTCGGGACCGCCGTCGCGCTGCTTGCCTTCGCATCATTCTGGTGGAAAACGCAGGCCGTGGACGACGATCTGCTCGACAAGCGAACGCTTGAAGCACTTGATCAGTTGCTTGCCAAGACGCGCTTCACAATGTTTCCTTTTCTTCCAAGTTACTGGCTCTCGTCGGCGGTGCTTCAATGGGCGGAGGGCATTTTTCGCGGCGCGGGGTTTTTCGCGGCGGTGCTGCTGAGCAACACGCTGTTCTTCGGCGGCATAGCGTTCACTCAATTTGGAAACATTTTCTACGACACGGCGTCGGCGGTGCAAAGCCGCGCAGGCAGCGCTTTCAAAATCAATTTTCTTCGCGCGCAAAAAACTTCAGGCCATTCCGCCGGCCAGCTCGAAAAAATTTCCGCAAGATTTTTCTGGCTCGACCGGGACACCCGCGCTCTCGCGATCAAGGACATCCGCATGTTCTGGCGCGACACAACGCAATGGGGGCAGTCCGTGATGCTCTTCGGGCTGCTCGGCGTCTACATCATCAACCTGCGCAATTTCACCCATGAACTCACAAGTCCGTTCTGGGTCAACCTCGTCGCCTATCTGAACCTCGGCGCTTGCTCACTGAACCTGGCGACGCTCACGACACGGTTTGTTTTCCCCCAATTTTCGCTTGAAGGCCACAGGCTTTGGATCATCGGAATGTCGCCAATGGGACTGGCTCGCGTCGTGAAGGTAAAATACTGGCTGGCCAGTTTTGCATCGCTGCTCGCCACATTGAGCCTCATCACGCTCTCTTGCTGGCTGCTAAAAATGACGTGGGACCGCATCGCATTTTTCGGCGCGGTCGTGGTCGTGATGACCTTCGCGCTAAACGGCCTGGCCACAGGCCTAGGAGTTTTGTATCCAAACCTGAAGGAGACAAACCCCGGTAAAATCGTCAGCGGTTTTGGCGGTACGCTATGCCTCGTCTTAAGTTCGGTTTATATTTTTGCATCCATCGGGCTGCTGGTTTTCGGCACAATGGGATTGCATGGCCACGCAAGCTGGGCGATTGAAAGCATCGTAGGCTTTGTTTCAGTTTCGTTTGCGATCGGCTGGTTGCCGCTGAAATACGGATTGCGGCAACTGAAAAATTTCGAGGTTTGATTTTGTTTAACCTAGACAGGGAAGTTCAACCTATTCTTCCTATGATTTACGCGTAAGCTTCTCCAGCATGTCGAACAAAACGGGCGGGCTCGCCAGATGCGCTTCCTTGCTGTCATGAGAAATCAACCCGAAACCCTCGCCATAAACCGGGCCATTGACGACGCATAAATCCGTCCGATTATCTGCAATCTGTTTCCGTCCGGCAGCAATGGCGTCAGCCCGTTTGCCTTCCGCCTCGAATTTCCAGCCGACGATCTTGGTCTTAGGAAACCAGCCGCGGAGTTCAGCCAGGATTTTCGGAGTCGGCACAAGTTCGACGATCAATTTTCCACGCTGTGTGAAAATCTTTTTTGCACCCTTCAACTCCGCCATCTTGCCAGACTCGTCCGTCGCGAAAATTTTGCCAAACGCATAATCGCTCACTGCCGCCGCATGAAAAATTGCGTCCACTTTTTTGCCCGAAAATGATTTCATTTTTGCGCGCAAATCCGCCGTCGTGAAAAAGACCTCCACACGCTGCGCCATACGCTCGCCGTGATGTGTTGCCATCTCGCCAATGAGCAGAACCACCTTATGACCGCGCGCGGCAAGAAAATTGGCGAGCTCCGTGCCCAGACGCCCGGTGGAAAAATTTGTAAGCCGGCGGACTTCGTCCAGCGGCTCAAATGTAGGCCCGGCGGTGACGATGCAGTTCATGTTGCAACTCAAGATTCAGCCTGTTCAACTCCGGTTGCAAGCCAAAGCTTGAACTCAAAATTGAAAAGTTCGTGTTCATTCGCCTCCATTCATGGTTCAATCTGCGCCGCACATGGGCAAAATTGTCGGCATAGATTTGGGCACCACAAATTCACTCGTCGCCACGGTGGATTCAGGAATTCCATTTGTCATCGCGGACGCAAACGGCCAGCGTTTGACGCCGTCGGTTGTGCATTTTTCATCGGCGACCACCGGATCCGTTGTTGGCCACGAAGCCAACCGAATCCGTTTATTGAAGCCGACGGAAACGGTTTACTCTGTTAAACGCTTCATTGGGCGGCGCGGCTTGGAAATTTCCGACGAAGAAAAATCGGTGACTTTTCCAATTCATGCAGAAAATTCCGGTGCGGTGACAATCCCAATTCATGGCAGAAATTATTCACCCGAGGAAATCTCATCTGAAGTTCTCAAAAAACTTAAATACGATGCCGAAAGATATTTTGGCGAAGAAATTTCTTGCGCGGTGATCACCGTTCCGGCTTATTTCAACGACGCGCAGCGTAACGCCACCAAACGCGCCGGGGAACTGGCCGGCTTCACTGTAGAACGCGTCATTAACGAACCGACTGCCGCCGCACTCGCCTATGGCTTGGACAAACTGAAGGAAAAATCGAAGATTGCGGTTTATGATTTGGGCGGCGGCACGTTTGACCTTTCGATTTTGGAATTGAACGAGGGCGTTTTCCAAGTTCTGGCGACCAACGGCAACACCCGGCTTGGCGGCGATGATCTGGATCAACGGCTCGTGGATTTTCTTGCAGAAAAAATCAAGGCAGCTGGAAAAGCTGGTTTTAATTTGCAAATGTTTTCCCGCATCCGGGAAGCTGCTGAAGTTGCAAAAATAAAATTGTCCTCCGAAACGGAAGTCGAAATTGCGCTGCCGTTTCTGACGCCGGAATTTTCGTTCAGCTATAAATTGTCACGCGCAGAATTGGAAAGCTTGACGCGCGACATCATTTTACGGACACGGCAACACTGCCTGCGCGCCCTTGCGGATGCGAAAATGGAGGCGAAGGATTTGGATCAGGTCATTTTGGTCGGCGGACAGACGCGAATGCCGCTCATACGAAAATTTGTCGGCGAACTTTTTGGCTGCGCGGAATTTGAGGAGACTCGCGGAAGCCTGCGCATCGGCACGGACTTTCACAAAGCCGACGGGCCGCAATTAAACACATCTCAAAATCCAGACGAAGCCGTGGCGCTGGGCGCGGCGATTCAGGCGGAAATTTTATCCGGCGGTTTCAAAAATGTTTTGCTTCTGGATATTACGCCATTATCGCTAGGCATCGAGACCTTTGGCGGCTTGATGAATGTTTTGATTTCCCGCAACTCGACGATTCCGGTCAAGGCAGGCGAATTGTTCACTACGGCGATGGATTTTCAGCACAATATGCTCATTCACGTTTTGCAGGGCGAACGCGAGCGCGCGAAGGACAATTGGAGCCTTGGCAATTTCACGATTGAATTCGAGCCCGCGCCAAGAGGAGTGCCACGAGTGGGCGTGCAATTCGAAATTGATGCGAACGGAATTCTACACGTTCTGGCTCGCGACGTGAAAACTGGAAAAGAGAAAATCGTGGAAATAAAATCTGCCGTGGACGTGGACGATTCTGCCGTGCAGAAAATGGTCGAGGAGTCCGTGGAGCATGCATTTGACGATCTTACCGCACGCCGATGGATCGAGGCGAAATTGAAGGCGAACGAAACCTTGGCTGCGACGAAAAACGCCATTGCCAGTTGCGGAGAAGAAATTGAAATGGATCACCGCGAAAAAATTAAACTGGCGGCGCACGAAGTGGAAACGGTCTTGACGCAGGAAAATTCTGAAAGCGGGTCCGGCGATTTGAAAAAATTACATTCGGCAGTCGCCGCTCTGGACGAAGCCACGAGACCGCTGGCCGAACTGCTGATGGACAAGGCAATGGAAGCGATGCTGAAGAAACGTGGTTTAATCCAATGAACTTGTTCGCGAGAATGTTCACCGCCAATTTTATGTGAGCAGCCAGGTGAGCAGTGGCGCAACGGCGAGTGCTGCCAAATAATTTGCCAGTTCGACTTTGCGGACTTCAAAAATCACCAGCGCCACGGCGCAGGCGACAAATCCAGCGGTGGCATTTACCGCATAAATCAAATGGTGTGAATCAAGAAACGGCTTGGCATAAAATTGAACGGCTAATTTGAATGCGCCGAGGAAAATGAATACGGGAAAGGCTGACAACGCAGTAAACCAGCCGAATAATTTCACAAAGCTGCTCATGGCCAGCCCGTCCATCACGGCTTTGACGGCGAGCAGATAAAAATCGCCTGACAACCCATCCGTCGCCGCGCCCAGCAGTCCGAGCGGTGCGGCGCAGAACAAAATGGTGCAGGCATTGAATCCATCGCCGGCTTTTCCGGATGGATCTGTCCGTGGGTTTTTAATCAAGTTTCCGGCAAACCGTCCAAACCGATTTGAGATATTTTGCAGCCCCAGGATTTTTCCGGCCAAATTTCCAAGAACAACGGCGAGCAGAGCTATGAAAATCTGCCTTGAGCATGAAAGCAGCGTTCCGTTGACATTCAGCCAGACCAGTCGCAAACCCGAGAAAATTGTGGCTGCTCCGAGCAACTGGCGGAAGAAATTCTGCGCGTGCGCAGACGGCGGATTGCGCAGCGCAAGCCCAAAGATTGCGCCAAACAGGATGCCAAACGCGTTGAGAAATGCGCCGTTCACATGCTGACTCAATCATTGCGGAGCGACAGTGCCAAGCTCGAAATTTTTTGCGCCCGGCCATGAACCCTGCTAATCAAAGGCCGATGGCTGCCACAAAACCAGTTTCCCGCAATCCGTGGACTTGGATTCCTACGCTTTATGTCGCGGAAGGCTTGCCTTATACGATGGCAATCAGCGTGTCGGTCGCGCTTTACAGCACGATGGGCGTCTCAAACAAAGTGACGGCTTTTTGGACAAGTCTGCTTTATCTTCCTTGGGTCATCAAGCCGTTGTGGAGTCCGATTGTGGATTTGCTCAAGACGCGGCGGCGCTGGATTTGGACGATGCAATTACTTTCGGGCGCGGTGTTCGCGGGCATTGCGTTGATGATTCCAGCGCCGCATTTTGTCCAGTGGACGATTATTTTCTTCGGCCTGCTCGCGTTCAACTCAGCGACGCATGACATAGCGGCTGACGGTTTTTACATGCTTGCGGCGACGGAGCATGACCAGTCTTTTTACATTGGTTTCCGCAGCGTGTTTTTCAACGTCGGCAAAATCATCGCGCAGGGCGGAATTGTTTATGTCGCCGGTGATTTTCCCAAGCTCACCGGCAGCACCACACTATCGTGGTCGGCGGCTCTTGCACTTGCCGCAGGAATAATGCTGTTTCTCGGCATTTATCACCGTTTCATTTTGCCGAAACCGGAAACAGACCGGCCGAAAATCCTGCTTGTGTCAGAAAATTTTTCCACTGAATTTCTGAAAACGTTCGGGACATTTTTTCAGAAGCCAAAAATCATCCTGCTGCTGCTTTTTATCCTGCTCTTCCGGCTGGGCGAGGCGCAGCTCGTGAAAATGACGCAGCCGTTTTTGCTCGATACGCGCGGAACAGGCGGACTTGCCCTGACGCTAAAGCATGTTTCGGTAATTTACGGCACAATCGGTTTCATCGCATTCATTCTCGGCGCGCTGCTCGGAGGATTTGTCGCGGCGCGAAGCGGGTTGAAATCCTGGCTCTGGCCGATGTTGCTGACGATTCACCTGCCGGACGCGGTTTTCATCTGGCTCGCGTATGCGCAGCCTGGAAATTTGTTTGCAATTGGCACGGGCGTCGCCATCGAACAATTCGGCTACGGCTTCGGTTCCACCGCGCTTTTTCTCTACATGATTTACATCGCGCGCGGCGAGCATCAAACGGCGCATTACGCCATCTGCACCGGCTTCATGGCGCTGGGCATGATGCTGCCCGGAATGTGGAGCGGCTGGCTGCAGGAGCAACTTGGTTATCCGCATTTTTTTGTGTGGGTAATTCTGGCGACGGTTCCAAGCTTCTTCGTTGCACGTATGATTCCGCTTGATTCTGATTTTGGAAAGAAATCCAATTGAACAATGACTGCGGGCCAGCTCTCCAAAATTCTTCCGAAAGCGGGCAAATGGCTGCTGCCGTCGAGCGCGTTCATTTATTTGCTTTCGCTTTTTTTCCCAGGTGCGTGCGGGCCGCTGACCAGCCCTGACGCATCGTGGGAACTGGTTTTGCACTCGGCATTCAGCCGGCATCTTCAGTTTGGCCGAGATATCGTTTTCACCTTCGGCCCATGGGGTTTTTTGTATGGCGGATATTATCCAACGACATTTTTAATTTCAGCGCTTGCATGGACAATGCTTGCGTTTGTGTTTTGGTGGGCGGGATGGCGCGTAGCGAATCATTTTTCAAGCAGCCGGTTGTTTGCGTGGCTCTGGTTCATCGGTTTCGCGGGAATAGCGGGAATGTGGATTGATCAAAGCTTTGATGTCCGAATGACCGGGTGGGCGCTGTTGTTGTTGTTCCTTCATTTCTTTGTGGAAGAAGGCCGGATCAGCGCCTTGCAGATTTTATTGGTTTTCGCATCGGGGATGCTGGCCTTGGTCAAGTTCACCGCGCTAATCGAGATTGCCGTGGTTGTCGGCGTCATTGCCGCAGACGACGCTTTCAGGCGACGGCGTTTTCCGTGGGTTTCAATTTTGTTTCCGTCCAGCATTTTGTTTTTCTGGATATTGGCCGGCCAGCAGTTGGGGCTGCTTTGGCCGTTTCTCCGGCATTCATGGGCGCTGGCCGGTGGTTACACGGAGGCAATGACGTGGAACATGCCGGAAGAAATTGAAGTTGTGATTTTTACGCTGCTGGCAATGGCGGCGCTGTTCGCCTTGACAAGTTATGCGGCGTGGGAGAAATGCCGGTTCTCCGCAATTTTTCCGGCGACCGGCCTTGGCGCAATTTTGCTTCTCAGCTTCAAGCACGGTTATGTGCGGTATGATCAAATCCATGAAGTGACCGCCGTGTTGGAACTTTTGCTCGTCACGCTGGGGTGTCAGGCGGTGATCTGGCCGGTCCTTCACAAAAAAAGTTGGGGGGCGCGGGCGGTCAATTTTGTCACTCTGGCCGTCATTTATCTTTTTTGTTCATTCACTTTTAACCGCTGCTACAGCGAGCAAAATTTTCCTGATGAACGGCTATGGGAACATTTTGCCCAGACGCTGAACATCAAAAACATTTTAATGCCGGCAACATTGCTTGGTAACCCGGAACATTTGCGGGACATCTACGCCGAAAATCTCGCCGAAGTGCGGGGAAAATTTCCTATGCCGCCCGTCGAAGGCACCGTGGATGTCTATCCCTGGAAAATTGCCGGGCTTTTTTCCCGGAATATGCAATACGATCCGCGACCGGTCATCCAAAGCTATTCCGCCTACACGCCTGAACTGGCGGAATTGAACGCGGGCCACTTGCGGAGCGACCACGCGCCGGAAAACATATTGTTCGACATAGACCCGATGGACGCAAAATTCCCCTCGCTCGAAGATGGGCTGTCATGGCCGGAATTGCTGACCCGATACGACATCTCGGACACGACCGGGGCATTCCTGCTTTTGAAACGCGCCGCCACGCCGCGACAGCATCGTCTGACGCCTCTCGATGAAGCGACCATTCATTTCGGCCAAACTTTCGCGCTTCCCGCCATGACCAACGCCCCGCTCTGGGCCGAAATGGAAATAAATAAATCCATTCTGGGAAATCTTGCCTCTATATTTTACAAGCCTTCAATATTGCGATTAAGGATTTCTTTGCGCAATGGCAGGCAGCTTTTTTACTATCGCCTAGTTCCGGGCATGATGAGGGGCGGATTTTTACTGTCGCCATTGATTAATGACAAAAAATCCTTCGTCGCGCTGGCCACCAACTACTGGCACGGTCTCGCCGGATTGGATGTCACCGCAATCAACATCTCAGTCGCCACAAAATCCGGCTCAACCTTTTGTTATCAACCGACGATCAAGCTGCGCCTCTACCGGTTGGATTTTCCGCCGCAAGACTTAATCGACACGAATGCCGAGCCAGACAAAACCCGTTGAACTGCCGAAAAGAATTGCACAGAACCCATTTAATTTTCCACACTAAACTTCAATGACAACAATCTGCTTCTGCCGCTTTTGCCGCGCGTTATTTTTGCTGGCCACGCTGCTGGAATTTTCCGCAACCGCGCAACCGTCCCTCACCTTGACCAACGCCGCCGATCAAGCCATTGCGCGACGCACCAGCATTATTTTCGTCCAAGTTAACGGCCTGGGCTACGGTGATTTGAGCTGCTACGGCCAGACAAATTTTCAGACGCCAAACCTCGACAAACTCGCCGCAAAGGGTATTCAATTCACCAATTATTTTGTCGGCAGTGCCAATGCACTAATGCCGGACGGTATCTGCGTAGCACAAATCCTGAAAGATTCCGGTTATCACACGGGCCTAATCGGCCATTGGGATTTGGGTGATGAAAACTCCGGCACCGCACCGTGGGAAAAAGGGTTTGATGAGTTCGCTGGATATTTCGACGCAAACGATGCGGAAAATTTTTATGCCAATTATATCTGGAGCCTGCCACCGCGTTTTTCCTATGACAAAACCAGCGGCAAGTTCGTTGAATGGATTCCAGGGCAAGGTCCGCATGTCGGCGGCAAAGAAATGATTTACTCGAACACCCAAGGAAAAAACCAATATATTCCCGACCAGCTCACAAAATCCGCGTTGAATTTTGTCCAAAACAACCTGCCCGACCGCTTCAACCATTACCGCCCGTTTTTTCTTTCAGTAGCCTATGAAATCCCGGCTGGCAAAATCGAAGTGCCGACTGACGCCCCGTTTTCTGAGGAATCCTGGCCGCAGCCGGAAAAGAACAAGGCCGCGCTGATTTCGCGGATTGACGGCTACATCGGCCAATTGCAGGAGCAATTGCAAAAAATCGGGATGACCAACAACATCGTGATATTCTTTTCCAGCGCAAGTATTCCGAAAAAGACCTCCTTGATTGATCCCGAATTTTTCCACAGCAACATTTCCGCAGACGATCTTCGCGTGCCGATGATCGCAAACTGGCCGGAAAAAATCCCGGCGGGACAAGTCAGCGATTACAAATGGTCGGCGCGGGATTTACTGCCCACGGCGGCGGAAATCGGCTTTGCAAAATTGCCTCCGGATATTATCGAAACTTCCGTATTGCCGGCGATGCTGGGACAAGTCCCCAAATAAAATCAGTTTGCGCCCGTGAGAATCGGCGAGTTGAAATCACGCTCCTCTTTCTCGCGCTTCACTGCGAAGCTCATCCACAAAATTGCCAGCGCCAAACCCAGTACAACCGCCGCCAGCACAAACCACGGCCATTTGTAACGGCGCGGATTTTGGTTCGATTCATTCATCTTAATCCCAATCTTAATCTTAATCCGCTTCATTGGCGATTACGATTAAGATGAAATCTCGACCAGCGAAATTTTTCAGCTAACTTGTGCGCCGCTGTTTCATGCACGATCAGGAATCGCCAGAAAATTTGCCGGACGAGCCCGCGCCAAAACCAGTGGACGAAAGTGCCTACGCCGTTTTGCGATACGCGGATTACACGCGCTACCTCATCGGACGATTGGTCGCGTCGCTCGGCCAGCAGATGCTCGTCGTGGCAATTGACTGGGAACTTTATCGGCGCACGCATTCGGCGCTGTCGCTGGCGTTCGTCGGCCTGTCGCTGATGATTCCGATGATTCTTTGCACGATTCCCGCCGGACATGTCGCCGATGTTTTCAATCGGAAAAAAATCATCCTGGTCTCGACACTCGTTTTGGCGGTGGTGAGCCTCGCCCTCACTTTGTTTTCCTATTTCGCCGCGCCGGTGTTTTGGACTTACATTTGCCTGTCCGTCCTTGGCGCGGCGCGGACATTTCTCTGGCCGGCGAGCGCGGCGTTCGTGACGAGCCTCGTTCCGCGCAGCCAGTTTGGCCGCGCCGTCACGTTCAACAGCGGCGCGTTTCAAATGTCCTGCGTCCTCGGCCCGACGGCGTTCGGCGCGGTCATCGCCATGACGCCGCATGCGGAAGAATTGGCGACGGCATGGTCGGTCTATGCGTTCAACATTCTGGCCTCCATCCTTTGCTTCGCGCTCGTCGCGCCAATCAAACACATTCACAAAACCAAACCCGCCGAGCCGATTTCAACCAAGAGCCTGGTTGAAGGCTTTCGCTTTGCTTACCAAAACAAAATCATCCTCGGCATCATTACGCTGGATATGTTTGCCGTGTTCCTCGGCGGCGCGGTGACGATTCTGCCTATTTTTGCGCAAAACATATTCCATGTCGGCGCAGGCGGTTACGGCTGGCTGCGGAACGCGATGCCCATCGGCGCGGTGATTTGCATGTTCATCATCGCGCACCGTCCGCCGATGCAAAAAGCCGGGCGCGCGATGCTGTTGTCCGTCGCCATTTTCGGTGTGGCGACAATTCTGTTCGGCGTCGCGAACCAAAATTGTCTCGGACACTTGCTCGCGATGCCCAATGCTTTCTGGTTCTGGTTTGCGTTCGCGACGTTCGCGCTGGCAGGCGCGGTGGACAACGTGAGTGTCATCGTGCGACAGACGCTCGTGCAAATCCTGACGCCGGACGAAAAGCGCGGGCGCGTCTCGGCGGTGAACGCGCTCTTTATCGGCACGTCGAACGAACTCGGCGGCTTCCGGTCAGGCATTGTGGCGTGGCTGTTCACGACGCCGACGTTTCTGGGCGGCAAGGAGGCGACGGGCGCAATTGTGTCCACCGTGAGCGGCGGCATCGGGACGATCCTGGTGGTGCTGGCCGTGGCGTGGATCTGGCCGGAAATTCGGAAATACGGGAAACTGGCCTAAGAAACCCGATTTTCATCAGTTTCAAAGCTGGCGGACGGCTTTTTTGATAATCTTAAGCCTTTAGCAGCCATTCCCTAACCTTTGGCAGCCATCGCGGAACCTTCCGCGAACATTGGCTAACCTTCGAGAACGGTCCACTAACCTTTGGCAACTGTTGCCAAAGGTTCCGCAACCGTCGCCGAAGGCTGATTTTGAGATCAAAACACCTCAAAACTCACAAAATCGAGTAAACCACGTCTCGACAAGCCATAGGTGCTGAATGATTACACTTCAACTTGACGCCGCCGCGCAGGGGGTTATTTTCGGCGCATGAGAAAGATTCCGCTCTGGTTATTTATCTTCGTTTTCACGGCTTCACTTGCGCGCGCGCAGGACGACGCCACGCAACAGCAGATTGACAAGCTGACCGGCCAGGTCCAGGACCTTATTGACGCGCAGGCCGCGCAGGGCAAACGCATCGACGCGCTGGAAAAACAGATTTCCGACATGGGCGACAAGTTGAGCCAGCCCGCCGCCAACGACAGCGCGAGCGCGGATGACCTGAAAAAACTCGCCGAGCAGGTACAGGAGCTTGCCAAAAAGCAGCAGGATGACAATGACCTGATCTTGAAGGAATTTGAGAAGCTCGCCAAAGGCGGAAGCATTTCACCGAGCCACAAAGCGCCACCGAGTGTTTCAGCGCCGACTTCGGCGGATAATCCACCAGCACCGGCAGGTGGCCAGCAAAATGGCTATTGGCAGACTGTCGGCAGCGGTGACACGATTGCCGCAATAGCAAAAGCCTATCGTGCAAAAGGAGTCAAGGTCACGACGAGCCAGATATTGGCGGCAAATCCAGGGTTGAATCCAAATAGCCTGAAAGTCGGGCAAAGAATCTGGATTCCTGACTCGGCAGCGAAATAGCTAACAAAAACTTTCGCGGATTATTTGACTTTGAAGTGAATCAGCAGCACGCCTGCGGC
>Ga0302280_1001684_pt1 | contig 17881 bp, 21 predicted proteins | sample III_Fen_E1_1_FD_198771 | JGI IMG/M metagenome (GOLD analysis project Ga0302280, IMG submission 198771) | Peat permafrost microbial communities from Stordalen Mire near Abisko, Sweden - III_Fen_E1_1 | ecosystem: Environmental > Terrestrial > Soil > Wetlands > Permafrost | place: Sweden: Abisko... | reverse complement strand
AGCGCAGTCCGGCGCAACGCGGGGACGCCAACTGCAACCAGCCCGCCATTCGCTTGTAATCAAGCCGCTCATTTATGTTTCAGCTAAATGACCCCGCTTTGGCAGCCACTCAATTCCTTGAAATTCCTCTAAAAAGGTTTTAAGTGTTAAGGCTAACATCGAACAACATTTTGAAGCCTTGAAACTATTAAATTCGATTTTGAAAAGGTAATTAAAATGGATTCTAACACCGAGTTGGTTAGAGCCATCCGTTGATTTCAGTTCTCCGCGTGAAGCCGTTCTTCTCCACTTTGCCGAAAAACATCCTCGGCTGTTTCCAAGGGCGGATGATTCTCTGGCATCTGCTCTTCATCGCGCTCACGTTCATTTTGGTTCAGTCCGGTTTCGACTGGTTTTATTTCAGTTCCACGCGCAGCCCGGTGCTGCGCGAGTGGATGTTTCCCTCCGCGCCCATCGGCGGACTCGTGCCGCTCATGTTGCCGCTCATCCTGATTCTTTCCGGCTCCATCACGAGCCGCGCGCGGCTCGCGCTGACCGGATGGGCCATCGGCCAGGCGGCGCTCATCGGTTCCCTGCTCTCTTCCACCTACAAGGCGTTCACGGGCCGGGTGCATCCGGAACATTTCATCGGCGCGGACATCAGCCATGATTTCCGGTTTGGCTGGCTGCGCGGCGGGGTGTTCTGGGGCTGGCCGTCGTCGCACACCACCATCGCCTTTGCCATGGCGGTCACGGTCTTCACGCTGTTCCCTAAACACCGCCGGTCGATCTGGCTGGCCTTGGCTTATGCCGGCTACATCGGCCTCGGCGTCTCGATGACGATACATTGGTTCTCGGATTTCGTGGCCGGAGCCATCCTCGGCGCGATCATTGGCGTGGTGGTGGGAAAACGTTTTCTGCACGGTCAGCAAATCAAATCCTGAACCCGCGTAAATTATCCGTTGATTTCATCGGGTTGCCCGATAGATTGACCGCAGGCTCGTTAAAACCATGAAAACCAAATTCAATCATTCTGAATTATTTGTCGTTCTCTTTGCCGCCGTGCTGGCGGTCACGGGTTGCCAGAACTCCAATCAAAGTTGCTGCTCGATGCCGGGCTGCATGGCCGGTGCGGTCGCCGTGTCGGCGGTGCAGACCAAGGATTCGCAATCGGCCATGACGCCGGCATCGGCGCTGGCGGAGTTGCAGGCCGGCAACGCGCGCTTCGTCGCGGGCAAGCCGCTGAAGCGCGATTTGCCGGCGCAGGTGACGGCGACGGCGGGCGGGCAGTATCCGTTCGCGGTGGTGTTGAGCTGCCTGGATTCGCGCCAGCCGATTGAAATCGTTTTGGACCAGGGCGTCGGCGACATTTTTAGCGCGCGGGTCGCGGGAAATGTTTTGGACGACGACATTCTCGGCAGCATGGAATTCGCCTGCAAAGTTTCCGGCGCGAAGCTGATTGCGGTCATCGGCCATTCCAATTGCGGCGCCATCAAAGGCGCGATTGACGATGTCGAGCTAGGCAACCTCACCGGCCTGCTTTCCAAGATCAAACCGGCCATTGATGCCGTGCCCGCCGACGCGCAGCCGCGCACGACGAAAAATTATGCCTTCGTCAACGCCGTGTCCGAGGCGAATGTAAAACTCGTGATGCAGCAGATCCGCGAGCGCAGCCCGATTCTGCGCGCGCTGCTGGACAAGGGCGAAATCGGGCTGGTCGGCGGGATGTATGATTTGGAAACGGGCAAGGTGGAGTTTTACGAGAAGTGATTATAACCGGCGGTTGAATTTGCTTTCACAGGTTGGGCGTGTTTGCTAGATAAACGGCGTGCGCAAAATCATTTTCATTTTCAGCCTCGTGCTGGCCGTCGCGTCCGGCGCGCTGGCGGCGGAGACGTTGACGCTGACGGACGGCTCGACGCAGGCCGGCGACATCGTGAAGTTCAATGACAACGGCCTCATGCTCCACACGGCGGCCGATGTCTATACCAATGTGTCATGGGGGCAGCTCTCGCAGGATTCGCTGAAGCAGTTGGCGGAAAATCCGAAACTCAAGCCGCTGGTCGAGGTGTTCATCGAGCCGGACGCCTCGGCGCGGCCGGTCAAGGCGGATATCCAGGTGAACGCGGTGACGCGGATGGAGCGGCCGGCCAAGCCGTCGCTGTTCGGCGGGCTGGCGGGGTCGCCGGTCGGGCTGTTCCTCCTGCTGGTGCTTTATGCCGCCAATCTTTACGCGGGCTATGAGGTGGCCATCATCCGCGCCCGGCCGGTAGTGCAGGTGATCGGCCTGTCGGCGGTGTTGCCGATTATCGGGCCGGTGGTTTTTCTGGCCCTGCCGATGAAGGTGGAAGCGCCGGTGGAGGAAGTTCATTTTGCCCCGCCCGCCGGCACGGCCGAGGCCGCCGCCGAGCGGACGCCGGAGGAAATCCAGATTGTCGAGGCGTCGTGGCGGACGGAGGAAAAGAAGCCGGAGGCGCAGGTGTTCGCGCGCGGAAAATTCACGTTCAACAAGCGGTTCGTGGAAACGAAATTCGCCGGCTACATTGGCGAGCCGAAGGGCGACGCGTTGAAATTCTCGATGGAGGTCAAGACGGCGGCGGCGCACTATGCCGTCGAGCGCATCATGCAGGTGGCCGCGACGGATTTGATCCTTGAAACCACCCAGCCCGCGCAGGTGACGGTGGCGCTGAACGACATTTTGGAAATTAAACTAACCCCCAAGACTGCTTGAAATACCGTAGCATCCTTCTCTTTGGCGCGCCGGGCGCGGGCGTCAGCCGTCACATCGCCGCCGAAAAATGACCGTCCGATGACGCCGCTGCGGATCATCTTCATGGGCACGGCGGAACTCTCCTGCGCCAGCCTGGAAAAGCTCGCCGCCGACAAAAACTTTTCCGTCCTCGCCGTCGTCACGCAGCCGGACAAGCCCAAAGGCCGCGAACTCCGGCTCACGCCGTCGCCGGTCAAGGTGCTCGCGGAGAAATTAAACCTGCCGGTCTTGCAGCCGTTGAAGGCGCGCGACGAAAAATTCATCGGTGAATTGCGCGAACTGAAGCCCGACTTGATGGTGGTGGTGGCCTACGGACAGATTTTGCCGCAAAGCATTTTGGATTTGCCGGTGCACGGCTGCCTCAATGTCCACACCTCGCTGCTGCCAAAGTATCGCGGCGCCGCGCCGATCCAGTGGGCGATTGCCGATGGCGAGCCGGAAACCGGCGTGACCATCATGCAGATGGACGCCGGTCTCGACACCGGCGCGATTTTGTCCACGCGCCGCACGCCGATCCTGCCGACGGACGATTCGCAAATTTTGCACGACCGCCTCGCGCAGCTCGGCGCGGAACTGCTGGCGGCGACGATTCCTGATTACGTTGCCGGAAAGATTTTGCCGCAGCCGCAGCCGGCGGATGGTTCCACTTACGCTGCGAAAATTAAGAAGGAAGACGGCAGAATTGACTGGAAGCGGCCGGCGGTGCAAATCTGGAACCGGCTGCGCGCCTTCACGCCGTGGCCGGGCGCGTTCACCAGCTGGAGTTCAAGCTTAAGCTTGTCTGGGGCGGACAACACGCCAAAGCGTGAACTCCCAACGCAACTGCTGAAAATCTGGAAAGTCGAGCCGGTGGAAGCCGGTGGCCCGGCTGGCAATCTTTTGAGCGCGGACAAGTCCGGCATCGTGGTCGGCTGCGGTGTCGGCGCACTGCGAATATTGGAATTGCAGCGCGAAGGCGGCAAGCGGTTGTCAGCCGAACAGTTTCTTATCGGTCATCCGCTCAAGGCCGGCCAGAAGTTTGAGTAGCGCTGGCGCGGTGCCCCGCAAAATCCAGACACTGGCCGGTGGACTAAAATTTCGCCGCATCCTTCAACCCGGCGGCGTAGGCTTCAAACACGCGGCGCATCTCGTCGCGCACCGTGCGGAAACATTGCAAGATTTCCTCGTCGCTGCCGCTGGCCTTGGCCGGATCGAAGAACGGCCAGTGGTGCCGGTTCAACTGACCGGGGAAAATCGGGCACGCCTGGTCGGCATTGCCGCAGACGGTGATGACGGTGGTCACCGGCAATTCCAGAAATTCCTTCAGGTGCTTCGAGCGGTGTGCGGAAATATCAATCCCGACTTCCGCCATGACTTTGATGGCGAGCGGATGGACATAGCCGGCGGGCTTGGAGCCGGCGCTCTGGACATTCGCGCGGTCGCCGAGCGCGGCGCGCAAAAAGCCTTCGCCGATGTGGCTGCGGCAGGAATTGCCGGTGCAGAGAATGAGGATAGTGGGTTTCATTTTTTGATTGAGGGAAACATCGAACATTCAACATTCAACTTCCAATGGACGTGTGTTACAGCCTTGGGCGTTGAATGTTCAATGTTGGTTGTTGAATGTTTCATCAGTTTGCTTCGCGTTCATACCAGCCGCGCGATTCGTTGCAGATTTTACAGACGGACAGCATCACCGGCACTTCTACCAGCACGCCGACGACCGTCGCCAGCGCCGCGCCAGAACCCGCGCCGAACAACGTGATGGCCACGGCCACCGCCAGCTCGAAGAAGTTGCTCGCGCCAATGAGCGCGCCGGGCGACGCGATGTTGTGCGGCACGCGCAGCTTCCGCATCAGCAGGTAGGCCAGCGTGGAGTTGAAATAAACTTGAATAACTATCGGCACCGCCAGCAGCAACACCGCCAGCCAGCGCGTCGTCAGATTCTCCGCTTGAAACGCAAAAATCAAAACCAGCGTCAGCAGCAGCGCGAAGATGGTTACCGGATGGAACTTCGGCAGAAACTTTGTCTCGAACCAGTCTTTGCCGTGCGATTTTAGCAGCATGGTTCGTGTCAGCCAGCCGGCAGCGAGCGGAATGACGATGAACACCACGACGCTCGTAATGAGCACTTTTGCCGGCACGATGACATTCGCCACGCCGCACAGAAACATCACTATGGGCGCGAACGCGACGAGCATGATGAGATCGTTCACCGCCACCTGCACGAGCGTATAAACCGGGTCGCCTTCGGTGAGATAACTCCAGACAAAGACCATCGCGGTGCAGGGCGCGGCGGCGAGGATGATGAGGCCAGCGGTGTATTCCTTGGCCAGCTCCGGCGCAATCCACGCGCTGAAAATATGCGACATGAACAGCCATCCGAGGAACGCCATGCTGAACGGTTTTACCAGCCAGTTAACAAACAGCGTCACCGCCAGCCCCTTCGGCTTTTTCGCGATGCCGCCCAACGCGGTGAAGTCCACCTTGAGCATCATCGGATAAATCATCAGCCAGATGAGCACGGCGATGGGCGCGTTGACGTGCGAGCCGGAGACAAATTCCACTTTGCTCAACGACGACGTGACTTGCGGCGCAAGTTTTCCAAATGCGACGCCGACCACCATGCACAAAAACACCCAGACGGTCAGGTAACGCTCAAAAAAGGCGAGACGCTTTGGATTGGCAGCTTCGTTGCTCATGATTCGCAGCCGTCGCCTTTGGGTTTCACGGCCTGAACTTCCAGACTCGTGATGTAGTCCGAAGCCTTCGCGCCAGCGGGCAGCAGTTCCACGATTTTTTTGTAAAGCGGATCCTCAAAATCCAGCATCGCTTCGATGTAATCTGATTTGACCTTGAGCACGATGTCAGACAAGCCGGCTGCCTTTGCCATCCGTCCAGTTTCTGAAACCAGCGTTGCGCCGGCGACACAGCCGACGAGCGCTTCGACAATTTTCAAAACTTCCGGCGGCAGCGGTTTTACCAGCGCCATGTCGGACACCGCCACGCGCCCGCCGGGTTTCAACACCCGCGCCATTTCGCGCCAGACCTGCGCCTTGTCCGGCGAAAGATTGATGACGCAGTTGGAAATGATGGCGTCTACGGAATGGTCGGCCACGGGCAGATGCTCAATTTCGCCAAGACGAAATTCGACATTGTTCAAGCCGGTTTCTTGGCGGTAATGCGCGATGTTGTGGCGCGCCTTGCCGAGCATTTCCGCCGTCATGTCCACGCCGATGGCGCGGCCGGTGGCGCCGACCTTGCGTCCGGCGATGAACACATCGAAACCACCGCCGCTGCCGAGATCGAGGACGGCTTCGCCGGGTTTCAACGCGGCCAGCGCGGCGGGGTTGCCGCAGGAAAGCCCCATGTTCGCACCCTCCGGCAAAGCCTTAAGCTCCTCGACGGTGTAGCCGAGTTCGCGCGCGAGTTTGTCGGCATCTGGCGGCGCGGAACCGCAGCAAGACACACCCGGACTGCAGCAGCCGGCGGCGGTGTCCTGGGCGATTTTGGCGTAGCCTGCGCGCACGAGCTGGCGCAGGGAATCCGTTGGCGGCGGGACGGGCAGGGGATGATTCATAATTTCAGCAGCATTTCTGGCGGCGGCAGATGACCGCGAGATCCGTCTGCAAAATCTGTTTCAGCTTCTTTGCGTCGGCCTTGGTCTCGTCCGTCCGGGCAAGCGATTTGTGAACCCAGCCCAGCGCCTCGCGCACGGCCACGGCAGCGCCTTTGTCCGGCAACCGGTAATAGACCCAACGCTCCGACTTGCGCGAAAGGATGAGATGCGCGTGGCGCAGGATGGAAAGGTGCTTGGACACCGTCGAGGGCGCGAAGCCGAACAGCTCCGTGATCTGGCAGACGCACAGCTCGCCGCGCCGGAGCGCGAGAAGCATCCGCACCCGGTTTGGGTCGGACAGCGCCTTGGTGATGGCCATGAATTCGCGCATTACGGGTGTGTCATTTCGTTGAATGACGAAATATAAATCGCATGAAACCAAGCGTGGGGCAAGTTTTTTTCTGCGGAAACTGGCTGCGTCACAGCCAGCCGAGCGCGCGGGCGATTTTCACCAGCGCGTAGGCCACGCCCGCGGCGGCGGGCAGCGTCAACACCCACGCCCAGAGGATGCGTTCGACAACATTCAGCTTGAGCGCGTTGAAACCTTTGGCGCAGCCGACGCCCATGATGGACGTGGTGATGGCGTGCGTGGTGGAGACGGGCATGCCAAAATGCGCCGCCGTGAACAGCACCGTGGCGCCGGTGGCCTCCGCCGCAAAACCGTGGACGGGATGGAGCTTGGTCATCTTGTGGCCGAGCGTCTTGATGATGCGCCAGCCGCCGGCGGCGGTGCCGGCGCACATGGTCAGCGCGCAGAGAACCGTGATCCACGCGGGGATGAATTGCGCTTTGGGGTCGAGCGTGGGTGGTTGGTAGCCAAATTGGAGCCACGCCGGCAGGTGCGTGACGACCCAGGCCACCGGCGGCAGGTAGCCGGCGGGCGTGCCTTCGGGTGTTTGTAGCCACGAAAGCCAGCCGGGTGCAGAAATGAGCAACCCGGTCTTGGTGGCGACCACGAGCGCGAGCGTGATGATCCCCATGGTTTTTTGCGCGTCGTTGGTGCCGTGGGCGAAACCCATGTAGCCGGCGCTGAACAATTGAAGCTTGCCGAACGTGCGGTTGACGGTGACGGGTCGCCAGTTGCGCAGCAGAAAATACAGCAGTCCCATGAACAGGAATCCTACGATAAAGCCCACGAGCGGTGAGCTGATCATCGGGACGATGACTTTCCAGAGAATGCCCTTGCCCTGCCACCAATGTTCCTTGCCGGGAATAGACCAGATGATGGAAGACCATTTTCCCGAAGCCGCCAGCACCGCGCCACAAAGCCCGCCGACAAGCGCGTGCGAGGAACTGGACGGCAGCCCGAACCACCATGTCAGCAAACTCCAGACGATGGCCGCAACCAGCGCGCAGCATAGCACCGGCATGGTGGCCACCTGCGCATCCACGAGGCCGGAGGCGATGGTGGCGGCGACAGCCGTGCCGAAAAATGCGCCGATGAGATTGGTCACGGCAGCGAGCATCACCGCCTGGCGCGGCGTGAGGACTTTCGTCGAGACAACGGTGGCGATGGAGTTGGCCGTGTCGTGAAAGCCGTTGATGTAGGTGAACACCAGCGCGATGAAAATGACGAGCAGGATGAGGAGCATCGCGCGTCAGGAATTTTTCAGGACGATGTGCATGACGACGTTGCCGGCGTCGTGGCAGCGGTCGACGACTTTTTCCATCAGTTCGTAAACATCGCGGATGACGATGGCGCGGATGGCGTCGTATTTGCCGCTGTAAAGGTCGCGGAGCTGGTCGTTCATGTGCCGGTCGGCCTCGGCCTCGACCAGCTGGAGGCGGTCGTTGAAGGTCTTGAGCTTTTCCATGTCCTCCATGTTGCGCAGTTGCCTGACCATTTCGCGGATGGCGTCGGTGGCCTTGGTCATCATGTCGGCCTGCTTGGAGAAATCAATGCCGTCCAGATGGTGGCCGGCCATCACAAGGCGCTCGGCGAGCTTCTCGGCGGCCTTGGGTATGCGGTAAATCCCGCGCGCCAACGACTCAATGTCCTCGCGGTCGAGGCCGGTGATGAAGGTCTTCACCAGTTCGGTGCTGATCTGCTCGGAGATTTTCTTTTCCTTGCGGCGGGCGAGGATGAGGTCGTCGAGGTTCTGCGTGTTGCGCGGCGACTTCATCAGCTCGATGACCAGCCGGACGCTCTCGTGCGATTCCTGGGCGGCGGCCTCGAGCAGTTCCTGAAAGCGGTCGCCCTTGCTGAAGAATTGCTGGATGGAAAACATACGCGCGAAGCTTTGCAAAAACTTCCCCGCCGCGCACGAAAAAAACAGTTTTGCGCGCCGTCAGTTTTTCAGCGTGTGCCGGATATCCTGCGCGTCGCAGAGATAGACGACCTCCTCGGCGATGTTCTTGGCGTGGTCGGCGATGCGTTCCAGGCTTTTGGCGGCGACAATCCAGTGCAGGCAGCGGGCGATGGTTTCCGGGTTGGCCATCATGTATTCCGCAAGCTGGTGGTGAGCCAGCTTGTTCAGCGCGTCCACTTCCTTGTCGCGCGGGATGAGGGCGCGGGCGGCGGCGGCATCGCGATGCACAAAGGCGTCGAGCGCGTCCTTGACCATGGCCAGCGCCAGGTTCGCCATGTGCGGCAGGTCGAGCGCAATTTTGACCGGCGGCTCCTGCGAGAGGTCGCGGGCGCGCTTGGCGATTTTCGTCGCCTCGTCGCCGATACGTTCGAGGTTCTGGGAAATTTTCATCGCGACGGTCACGAGGCGCAGGTTGGTGGCGAGCGGCGCCTTCGTCAGCAGCAGGATCGCCATCTCGTCAATCTCCACCTCGAACTGGTCGATGATGTCGTCGTCCGCCTTCACGCGCAGGGCGAGGTCATGGTCGCGCTGCATCAGCGCCTGCACGGCCTCGTTGACGGATTTTTCGGCGTGGCTCGCCATCACCAGGAGTTTCTGGCGCAGTTCCTCGATGCCGGCTTCAAAATGATTTTCCATAGTCTGAATTCAAAAAAGTTTCAACCGAACCGGCCGCTGACATAATCCTCCGTGCGCTTCTGCGCCGGATTGGTGAATATTTTCCGCGTCGCGCCGAACTCCACCAGTTCGCCGATGTAAAAGAACGCCGTCTGGTCGGAGATGCGCGCCGCCTGCTGCATGTTGTGCGTCACAATGACGATGGTGAACTCCTTTTTCAAATCCAAAATCAAGTCCTCGATCCGCGCGGTGGCGATGGGGTCGAGCGCGCTGGCCGGCTCATCCATCAAGATGATTTCCGGCTTGATGGCGATGGCGCGCGCGATGCAGAGGCGCTGCTGCTGGCCGCCGGACAAGCCGAGCGCGCTGCTGTGCAAACGATCCTTCACTTCGTCCCACAACGCCGAGGCGGAGAGGCTCTCCTCGATGCGCGCGTCGAGGTCGGATTTATTTTTCACGCCGTGCAGCCGCAAACCGTAGGCGACGTTTTCGTAAATGGATTTCGGGAACGGGTTTGATTTCTGAAACACCATGCCGACGCGCTTGCGCAGCTCGATCACGTCCACATTGCCGTCGTAAATGTTGTGCCCACCGATCTTGATTGCGCCGTCAATGCGGACATTGTCAATCAGGTCGTTCATCCGGTTGAGGCAGCGGAGCAGGGTGGATTTGCCGCAGCCACTCGGCCCGATGAACGCGGTGACCACCTTCTCTTCCAGCTTCAGCGAAATGTTTTTCAGCGCCCGCGCCGCGCCGTAATACAGCGAGACGTCCTCGATCTCAATGAGCGGCACGCCGGTCATGGCCGTGGCTGCGGACGCGGACGCTTCCGGCGGCGCAAGTTTGGGAGTCAAGATTTCAGCCATAACGTGGAAATATATTAGTGGTCAGCCGAGCGCCCGCAATTTCTTCCGCACCCGCGCGCGGATGAGGATGGCGACGATGTTCAGCGCGAACGTCAGCAGCAGCAGCACCAGCACCGTCGCGTAAAGGATCGGCCGCGTCTGCTCGATGTTTGGCGACTGCGTGGACAGCACGAACACGTGGTAGCCCAGATCCATGAACTGGTCGCTCAGATGGCTCGGCAGCGACGCCATGTAATACGCCACGCCGGTGAAAAGTATCGGCGCGACCTCGCCGGCCGCGCGGCTTACGGCGAGAATGCCGCCGGTCATGATGCCGGGCAATGCCTGCGGCAAAACGATTTTCAAAATTGTTTCCAATTTGGTTGCACCCAGCGCCAGGCTGGCTTCGCGCAGACCGGGCGGAATGGCCTTCAACGATTCTTCCGTGGCGACGATGACCACCGGCAGCGTCATCACCGCCAGCGTGAGCGACGCCCAGATGAGCGCGGGCTGTCCCCAGACGGCGTTCGTGTTGTGGAGCACCGTGTCCAGATTCTTGCCGACGAAGTTGATGAAGAAGCCGAGGCCGAACAAACCGAAAACAATGGACGGCACGCCGGCGAGGTTGTTGACGGCGGCGCGGATGATGCGCGTGATGATGGAGGTGTTCGCCGCGTATTCGGTCAGGTAAATCGCGGTGATGACGCCGACGGGGATGACGAAAATCGTCATCACAATCACGCGGAACGACGTGCCGACGATCATCGGCAGCACGCCGGTGGTGTTCGCATCGAAGAAATCTTTCTTCGGAATCGTCGAAACGAAATGCCATGAAATCGCGCTCCAGCCGTTGACGAGGATGTTCAGCAGGATGGTCGCGAGGATGCCGACGATGAACAACGTGGCCAGTCCCGTCAGGCCGGAAAAAAAGAACGACCAGAAATCAAACTTCTCCGCGCGGAAATGGCGGGTGATCCGCGTGGTGTCGCCGGAAGTTTCCGGCAGGTATTGGCCGGGCGTGACGGTGTTCATTTCCGGTCCTCCAGGGTTGGGAACATCGAACCTTCAACATTCAACGCCCAACATTCAATGCCCTTGCCAGCGCTGAAAGCCGAACCGTTGGACGTTTGAGGTTGAATGTTGAATGTTGAAGGTTTCCCGGATTTCATCGCTTGCCCTCCAGCTTTTGCTTGAACCGGTGGATGACGAGGTCGCCGATCATGTTCGAAATGAACGTCGCGGCGAAGAGCAGCGCGCCGAGCATGAACAAAATCCGGTAGTGCGGCCCGCCGTTGACCGCCTCGGCCATTTCCGCAGCTATGGTCGTCGTGATGCTGCGCGCGGAATCAAACACGCTCCACGACATCACGCTGGCGGAACAGACCATCAGCACAATCATCGTTTCGCCGATGGCGCGGCCAAAACCGAGGACGGCGGCGGCGAAGACGCCGGGCAGCGCGGCGGGCAAAACAATCTGCCACGCGGTCTGCCAACGCGAGGCACCGAGCGCGAGCGCGGCCTGCGTGTAGGCGCGCGGGACGCTGGTGAGCGCGTCCTCGGCGATGGAAAAAATCACCGGGATGACGGCGAAGCCGAGCGCGAGGCCGGCGACAAAGGCGTTGAGCCGGGTCTGATAATGGAAGATGCTTTGCAGCACGGTCGCCATCACGAGTAGCGCAAAAAATCCGACGACGACGGACGGGATGCCGGACAGGAGTTCGATGGCCGGCTTCAAAATTTCGCGGGCGCGCGGGCGCGCGAGCTGCGAGACGTAGATAGCCGCGCCCACCGCGAGCGGCACCGCGAAGAGCAGGCCGATCAGGGTGACTTTCAGCGTGCCCACGACGAGCGGGATGATGTTGAACTTCTTGATCTCGCCGACGGGCTGCCAGATGTATTCCGGCTTCGCGTAGTCTTTCCACTGGTGCGGCTCGATGAGATATTTCCATTCGGTCGTGTTGATCTTGGCGTCGGGGTCGTTGCGGAAATCCTCGGGGATGTCGTCCTGCGCCTCGACTTTCACCGACAGGAGGTCGCGCAACTCGGCCTTGCCCATTTTAGCCAACTGGTCGGGCGTGATCTCCAGGTAAGATTCGAGTTCGGCGGCGGAATGTTTTTCCAAATCCGCCGGCAGAATGGGCTTCTGCACGAGCGCGGTGTTGGTCTGGCCGAAGAAGACCGGCAGCGCCTCGCGCGCGACGAACAGGAAAATCAGCAGCACCATCAGGATGGCCGAGAGCGAGACGAGGAAAATGAATTTCTCCGCGAGCCATTCCACTGGCCGCGCCTTGTGGCCACGGTGAATGCCCATCCAGCCGTGGCTGCGGCGCGCTTCTTTCTGTGGGCTGGGCGTCAATTGGTTGAAAATTTATGCGGGCGGGGCGGAAACCGCAAGGGTGTCCGCGCCGCCCGCGTGAGTGATCGTCGGAGGAACAGCGATCAGATCAGTTGCCGCTGCGCAAATTTTTCGGCAGCGGGTAATAGCCGATGTCCTTGACATATTTCTGGCCGTCGTCGCTGCGGATCCAGTTCAGGTAGGCGGCGATGTCGCCCTTGTCCAGCGCCGGGTTCACATAGATGTAGAGATGGCGCCAGATGGGATAGGTTCCGTTCATGACGGTTTCTTCATTCGGGGCGATGGCCGGCGAGGCGTCGGTTTTCTTGATGGCGAGCAGTTTGCTGCTGCCGCCGTAGGCCGCGCCGCCGTAACCGATGCCGTTCTTGTCCTTCACGACCGCCTGCACGATGGCGGCGGTGCCGGGCATGGTCTGCGCGCTGGCCGCGAAGTCCTTGCCTTTCAAAACGTTTGCCTTGAAGAACTCGTAGGTGCCGGAGCTGTTTTCACGGCTGTAAACCGTGATGGGCGCATCCGGGCCGCCGACGTCCTTCCAGTTCGTGATCTTGCCGCTGAAGATGTCGCCGACCTGCGCGACGGTGAGTTCGTTTAGCGAATTTTCCGGGTTCACATAGACCGACAGGCCGTCGAGCGCGACTTTGTATTCGGTCGGGCGCGGGCCGCCGAAGGCGACCATGCACTTCTGGATTTCCGCCGCCTTGATCTTGCGCGAGGCGTCGCACAGGTCGGTGGTCTGGCTCTGGAGCGCGGCGAAGCCGATGCCCGAGCCGCCGCCGGAGACGGAGATTTTCACGTCGGCGTGGCTGCCCATGTAGGTCTCGGCCCACTTCTGCGCGAGGATGAGCAGCGTGTCGGAGCCCTTGACGGTGATGTTGCCGGCCAGCGCGGAAACGCCGGTGGCCGCCGCGAGGGCGAGAATGGTGAATGATTTTTTCATGCGGTGATTATGACTTATTTAATTGAATTGTGTTCGTTACGTTTTGGTGACTTTTAGAATTTCAGCATGATGTCCGCGAAGAAGTGCATGGCATCGCTTTGATGTTCTGTGGTGCCATTCACAGATGGGTTGATCAGGCTGTTAAGGTAGCAAGAGGCGCTAAACATGACCGAGTCGGTTATGGAATAATCAATTTTAATTAAATTGCCCTTAATGTTCGTGCCGCCAACGTAGCCGCTGGAGCCGCCGCCGGCGGGAGCGTTCTGATAATAGGCGCAATTGTCGTCATCTTCAAGTTGGTCATACCACGCATCCGCTTCGAGATATTCGTAACGGTAGGACAAATCCCAAGTGTGCTTGGCACCGGCTTTGCCAAGGGTGGCACCCACCCAGTAGCCATCGTTGTTTTTGGGTGCGCCGGGGTTGTGCATGCCTTCACCTTTAAACATGATGGGACAATTGCCGGCATAAAAGGGGAAAGTATCCATCAGGTAGGTGACGCTGGCATCGCCGATGATGGGGTTGAAATTATAAATCGGGGCACCGATATGGGGGCCGAAGGTATATCGGGTATTACCTTGGTTTATTTGCGTGACGTTCGCATTTGAGAGTTGTTGGGGGCTAACAATCGAAAAGAAAGATGCGCCCAACATGCTGGACCATTTGTCGGTCCAATTGGCGTTCCAGGCCATCTGGCCGCCAAACATTGTGGGTTGGTGCGTCGTGCCGCTTATGCCTGACGCCAGCACGAGTCCTGCGCCGGTCATCGTGAGGGAGTTTTTATTATTTATGGCATAAGTGGCCTGAACCGCACCACCTTCAGGCGTCAAATCTGGATCAATAATCATCCAAGTGGAGTTGCCAAACACCACATCTCTTTCCATCTTGCCAAAGGTGGTGGACACTGTCCAATCGCCACCGTTGATGGGTGTCCATTTGCCATAGGCCAGATCAACGTAAAGACCCTTGTCGCTCCAGTTGTTTCCCATGGTGCTGTTCTGGGACAACGGATTTCCTTGGGCGGCACTGCCCTTGGTATCACCAGAACCGAGGCGAAAGCCGGTTTCCAAATTGTCTTGCATGCTCACGGTTATCCCAAAAAAGAGGCGATAGCGTTCGCGGGTCTTGGTAACGGCTGCAGGGTTATTGCCAGAAAACTGCTCAAACCGTCCGCGAAAACTGCCGTAGATTTTGTAAGCCGTCACCCAGTCCGGCATGCCGGTCTTGGCCTGCAGGGCGGTCTTGAAATCATTGTCAGATTCAACGCGCAAATCCTTGGCTTCGTCGGAGGTCAAAATGCCCTTGTCCACCAGCTTGTCAATCAGCGCGTCGGAGGACTGCGCGTGGGCCTGGGGGGTGAGGGCGGCCAGGGCGGCGGCCCCAGCGATCAGTGCGAGTTTGGTAGTGTTTTGCTTCTTTCTATTTTTCATAATGTTTGTTGTCGGAAAACGCGGACAGATTGTGACGGTTTTGTGACAAACAAATGTCGGGAATGTTACAATTGTGTGACAACGCGGGCTGGCTGGCCAACACCACCGGCGGGTGGTTAATCGCCAATCAGATAGAATCCCACGATGATCAGGCCGCCCGCTGCCACCCCCGCCACGAAGATGCCGATGAGGCGGCTGGTGGTCAGCCTGATTCCTTTGCCGCCGTTGAATTGCGCAAACAGCCAGCCAAAAAAGGCAAAGAGGCCGAGGACGATGACGCTGTGAGTGACCCAATGATGGCCGGTGAGTTTCTGCATACCGCTGAGGACGGCGGGAATTTTCTCTTTCGCGACCACCAACAGGCCATTGACCACGCTGGCCACCGCCACGGCGAGTCCAAATGAGATGGTGTATTTTGAGACGGAAGTGTTTTCCATGTTCGCTCCTGATTTTTAATGCTGCGCCGCCAGCAAGCCCATTTTCACGCCCATGGCAATCGTTGCGCCTTCGCCCTCCATCGTCAAGGCCAGCACCACCATCAGGCCGGCGACCCACAGCACCACGCGGCGGGCGGCTTTATTGGCCAAAAGATTGTTGGCGGCGGCAATGGGCAGATAGGTGGCGAGCAGCAGCAGCAAGATGACCAGATGTTCCTTGGTCTCCATGAAGAATTTATGGGCGAACGGCCATGGCCCTTTCAAAATGATGACCTTGTCCGCACCGTAGGCGGTCACATACCAGTAACCGGCGATCAAAAAGGCGGCCCACATGAACACCGCCGCCGCCCGGCTCATCACACGGATGCGGCCCTGATTGGTCTCGGAGGCGTTGAGCACTTCCACAAAAACCCACAAGGTGGATATGAGACAAGCCACCCCAAACATGACATGAGCCATCAAAATGATTTCATTCATCGCCGGGCGAACATGGATTTTACCCACGCCGAGGTCAAGTGGTTAAATCTGCGGGCGGACGTATGCGCTTTTGCTTGACGATGCCGGTGGGTTCGGCGAAGGCTACCACCCAAACATTAACGGCCGGTTAAAATTCGCATGAAACAAATTGTCAAAGCCATCCTGCTGGCGGCCGTCTTGAATCTGCTGCCGGCGGCGCGGCTGCTGGCCGGCCCGCCCTTTTTAACCGACGACCCGGAGCCGGTGGATTACCAGCATTGGGAGGCGTATATTTTTGCCAATGGCGACCACACCAGCGGCGGCGGCTACGCCATCAACGGCCCGGCCTTGGAAATGAATTATGGCGTGCTGCCCGACACACAATTGCATTTGATTGTGCCGATGACCAGCGTGGGCGGCAACGGCACGCCGGGCGCGACCGGTTTGGGCGATACCGAGGTGGGCGTGAAATACCGCTTCCTGCATGAAACCAACGGCTGGCCGCAAATCGGAATTTTTCCCATGGCTGAATTGCCGACAGGCGATGCCGGTCGCGGGCTGGGCAACGGGCGGACGTGGTTTCGCCTGCCGTTATGGATGCAAAAGAGCTGGGGGCCGTGGACGACCTATGGCGGCGGCGGTGCGGCCTTGAATTCCGCGCCCGGCCAGCGGGATTATCCTTTCGGCGGCTGGCTGGTGCAGCGCGATTTCGGGCCGCACCTCACGCTCGGCGGGGAATTATATGGACAAGGTCAGGACACGGCTGGCGACCACGGCTATGCCGCCTACAACCTCGGCGGCAGTTGCAACGTGAATGAACATTTCAGCCTGCTTTTCAGCGCCGGCCATTCTTTCGCCGGCGACCAGCATACGCTCTGGTATTTCGGGCTTTACTGGACTTGGTGAGTGGCGGGCCGCCGGTTCAATCCTTAAGTTGCGCCCGGACCATTTCACACAGCCGCAGCATCAGCTTGTCCTTCATGCCGTAATACACACACTGGCCATCCTTCTCGCGTTCCAGAATTCCCGCCATCGCCAGCAGGGCGAGGTGCTTGGACACGTTCGCCTGCGTCGAGCCGGTGGCAACCACGATGTCATTCACCGTGCGCGGTTCGTGGCAGACGGACTGCAGAATCTTCAAACGCATCGGTTCGCCGAGCAGCTTGAAACGACCGGCCAGATGCCTCAGCTCGGCCTCCGTCAACGGCGGCAATTTTTTATTCTTTGACATATAACTAATTAGTTATATGATTATGCCACGATTATGAACGCAACACCAGCCGAAACCTCCATCCACCCGCGCGAACTGCAACGCCGCCTCGCCGCCGGCCAGCCCGCCCAACTGCTTGATGTCCGCACGCCCGGCGAATACGCCGCCGCCCATGTGCCCGGCGCGAAACTGATCCCGCTTGATGAACTGGATGCCACCGACTTTTGCCGCCAACGGGGCGGTGACGGCAAGCCGGTGTATGTGCTCTGCCAGTCTGGCGGCCGCGCTCGCCGGGCCATCGAGAAATTGACACGTGCCGGTGTGACCGGCTGCGTGCTGGTGGAAGGGGGAACGCAGGCTTGGATTGACGCCGGCTTGCCGGTGAACCGGGGCGAAAGCCGGGTGCTGCCGCTCATGCGCCAGGTGCAGATCACGGTCGGGTTTCTTTCGGCGGCGGGTGCGGTGCTGGCGCTTCTGGTCAATCCGCGCTTTGCCCTGATTCCGCTCATCATCGGCTGCGGCCTGCTGTTTGCCGGTTTGACGGGCTTTTGCGGGCTGGCGGTGTTGCTGGCTAAAATGCCGTGGAATAAATCTTCGGCTGGCAACCTGGCGGCGGCCTGCTGCCCCACGGATTCAAAATAAAGGTCTGCGCCCGGCTCCAACCGAAAGTTCCGCCGTTTGCAAGCCGGCAGGGGGACGGAGTTGTATCATTCATTTACTGGACCCCAGCCCGGCCAGATAAATCGCAATAATCCCCGGCGAAACACCGGCAATTTAAGTAAAAATGGTTTAGGCTGAAACCTATTTTAAAACCGCCGGTCGTCAGGCGCTGGCCGGTTACAGGCCATTTCTCCAGCCAATGACCCGGCCGTCCGGCAGGCGCACCGCGTTGGTTTGGTTGAATCCCGAGGTCCCCGGCCAGGGATCGCCGCCTTCGAGGTG
>Ga0302280_1001682_pt1 | contig 17898 bp, 39 predicted proteins | sample III_Fen_E1_1_FD_198771 | JGI IMG/M metagenome (GOLD analysis project Ga0302280, IMG submission 198771) | Peat permafrost microbial communities from Stordalen Mire near Abisko, Sweden - III_Fen_E1_1 | ecosystem: Environmental > Terrestrial > Soil > Wetlands > Permafrost | place: Sweden: Abisko... | reverse complement strand
TTATGGCGTTACAGACGTTTAATATTCCTGCACTAGATCCCTATGGTTTCACAGGGCCTACACGGGTAATGGCGGGTGTTGCTAGAACAGGAAGTGTAACCTTAGATACGCCATATGGCGCTAGCGGAAATGCAGAATTTGCTAGATGGTTATATGTTGGTGGCACTGGAAATGTTTCGTATATCAAGTGGGATGGTACCACTCAAGTACTAGTCGGATTGGCTGCTGGTGTATGGCACCCAATTTATTCAATCGTAGTCAATTCTTCTGGAACAACCGCAACTTCATTGGTGTGGGGAAGTTAATACGGAAATTTACTTTATTTTATGGAGATTTAAATAATGTCTAATATCAATGCTATTAATACATTTAAGCAATTAGGTTCAGTCCGATTGGTGGCGAATTCAAATCAATCAGGTACTTATTTTAATGGCCCAACCAATAGCGGTGTAGGCGCTACATTTACATATGCTACCGGTGCATTAACAATCGACAGCGTTGCTGTAAACTTAAATGATTATATTTTATTTGCTGGTCAAACAGCTGGCTATCAAAATGGTATCTACCAATGCACACAAGCAGGTGCTACCGGTGTAGCTGCCATTCTGCAACGCCGTGGTGACTTCCAGTGCGTAGAACAAATCAAACTTGGCCAGTATTGTCCAGTTGGAGCTGGTACAACCTACGCGGGAAGCATTTGGGTTGTAGTTGAGCCGTTGCCAGCAGCAATTGGCGTACCTGTAGTTTCTGGCGCAAACAACATTGTATTTGTTCAAAGTTAAAAACGAAGGGCGTTAATAGCGCCCTTTTTTAGGGGGTTATATGAATTGTTATGGATCAGGGTTTGTCACACAAATCATATATTCAACTGGAGTTCCAACTACGCCAGTTGTTAACGATGCATTTTTGTTGATGAGTGGCGGAATCCTGCTTTTAGAAACTGGCGCTGATTTCCTGTTAATGGAGTAACTTTTAAATGCCGACAAATATGAATTTAGCGCAAGTTTATGCTGCGAATCCTATTACAGTAGTTGGAAATACAGATTTGTATTATACCGCAGTCGGGGGAACTACCGATGGCGCAATTACTGGCGCTAGTTTAAAAACTGCCTTTAGTGGATCAAGTCCATGGACAGCAGGATCTGGGACACATTCAGCACTAGGTGGAGATGGAACCTCAGTAGCTTCTGGTAATTACTCATTAGCATATGGTGAAAACTCTACATCATCTCTCGGTATAGCTTGTTTTGCGCAAGGTAATGGCGCATCGGCTGGCGGCAGTGGTAATGATTATAGTTTTGCATTTGGCTATCAGGCTATTGCTGATGGTGCAGAATCATTTGCGTTTGGTCATCAATCAGATTCTCATGGTGCCAATAGCTTTGCCTTTGGTAGCAATAATACAAGAACAGGATATGCGGCAAGTAATAGTTTTGCATTTGGGAATGGATGTTTAACCCAAAGTGCATATGGTGTTGCAATTGGTAATGCGGCAACCCAAACACACGCAGGATCATTTGTATTTACTGATAGTACTGGCACCAATAACACCGATAGTGCAGTCAATCAATTTGCTTGTACTTTTGCAGGTGGGTATTACTTCTGGGGCGGATCATTATCAATTTCTACAATTGGATCTGGCCTGAAAATAGCGGAAGGATCTAATGCTAAGCAAGGGATCGCAACTTTGGTTGGTGGAACGGTTACTGTAGCGAATACCTCTACAACTGCCAATAGCAGAATTCAATTAACAATTCAAAGTCCTGGCGGTACCGTGGGTTCTCCATATGTAGCTTCGAGGATAGCCGGGACATCCTTTACAATAACGTCAACGAGTGCCTTGGATACTAGTGTCGTTGCTTATTTTATAGTTGAACCAGCATAGGGGTATAATAAATGGCTACTATAAAAATCTCAGCATTGCCACCGTTAACATCAGCACAGTTGTCGGATATAGCACCATATGTTCAGGGTGGGACAACCTACCGAGGAACAAATGCTCAATTAGTGACTTTATTTAATGCGCAATTATCTTTTCTTCCATTAGCTGGTGGAACCCTGTCTGGTGCATTAAATCTAGGTGGTTTCCAAATCAATAATGTTGCTGATCCAACATTATCTACAGATGCAGCTACTAAAAATTACGTTGATAATATTGCTACTGGAGGAGGAATTCCAGTCGTAGCGGCTAGTACTGGCGCATTAACCGTTACTTACAGTAACGGTTCAGCAGGAGTTGGCGCAACACTTACGAATGCGGGATCACAAGTTGTATTTGGATTGGATGGCCAGTCACCAACCGTTGGCCAAAGAGTATTAATTAAAAATCAGTCATCCACTTTCCAGAATGGTGTTTACACAGTTACTAATGTAGGCTCATTATCGACTAACTGGATTTTAACTCGAGCTACAGATTATGACACACCAGCAGACATCAACAGCACTGGCGTCATTCCAGTAACAGCAGGAACGGCTAATGGTAATACCGGCTGGTACAATTCCACGACCATGGTTACCATCGGAACCACAGCAATTACATTCGTACAGTTTGGTTCTTCTGGAACAGTAACATCGATTACAGCAGGGACAGGATTAAGCGGTGGAACGATTACAAGTTCTGGGACGATAGCCATTGCAACAAATGGTGTTACAAATGCGCTCTTAGCACAAATGCCAGCAGATACTTTAAAAGGTAACAATACAGGTAGTCCAGCTAATTCGGCAGATCTTACCACATCGCAAGTTTATACATTGTTGGGTCAGATGCCAGCGGCTAACCTACCTTCAGGAACAATGTTTAATTTTAACCAAACCCAATTAACAACAGCGGTTTCATTCACCACATTAAGCTTCACTATTGTTTCTGGATTGCAAGTTTCTATCACTCCAACCTCGGCTTCTAATAAAATATTGGTAAGAGCTGTTATATCAGTAGGGTCAGATGGTACAACAAATGCTTATTATAAATTGAATAACGGTATCACTGATATTGCGCTCGGAACGACGGCGGGAAGCAGGATTTCTATAACAGCGGCTGATTCCTATTTTGGCGCTGCTAGTTTATCAACATTGGTCATGGAATGGTTGGATACGCCTGCTACCACATCCACCTTGACATATAGTGTTGAAGTAATGCAAAACGGTTCCGGAACAGGATATATAAATCGTTCTGGTACCGACACAGATACGATAGCCTATCCAAGATCGGTTTCAACAATTTCAGTATGTGAAGTTAAGGCTTAGCGATATACTAATCAGGCATTTGTCTCTTTAACGTGTGCCAGCCGCCTTTCAGATGGCGGCTTGGATTATAGTGAGAACAGATCGGAGTTTCACCGATTTCTATAATGGGCTTAAATCGACGACAGAGACATTATAGTTAGCCGCCATTAGCATTTCAGTATGCTGCTGTTCTCATAAGCTTGGTGGCATCAATCGTCAAAGGAAGTTGTCCAACGCTGATTGGAGTTAAAAAACCCGATTGATGCCATAACACTGGTGACACCCACACCCCGTAAGTAAAAGGCTAAACCATCAGTTAGTAAGGTTTAAGGGTGCGGATATCATAAACTTTAAGCAGGCTCTTTTACGATACAATCTTTATTAAAGATCACATCGTTATAACCATCATATGTCGCCAATATAAACGTAGCATTCACTAAAACCTTCTTAGGTTCGCCGTGATAAATGTTCCTATTACCAGAATAGCAATCTATGGTAGCAGCATTCGCCAAACCAGAAACAAAACAAAATACTAACACTAAATAACGCATATGATCCTCATAATGGTGCTAGATACTGGCAAAGGGGTTTAAACTTTGTTATCCAGCATCTAACCTAACTCAGGTGGCAGCGTCATATAGGGAGTAAGGTCGTAACGCATGGTACGAGCTTAGCATATGCCGCCGCCATAAACTTAAAACGGAATAGAATCATTAAAGAATTCTGCGCCTTGACCTTCTGTTTTGCTCGGTGCAATTGTATCAGTTGACACGTAATCGTCTACTACATTTTTTGCTTTATAGAATTCACCCGAACCATCATTTTTTGGTTTAGCTTCTATGCGAGAAATCATGCATTTACCACGCTTTCCAGCGGCCAGACGCTCATTAAATTGTTGGTTATCATATTCTATTTCTAGACCGGTTACTCTGCAAAAATGGATAGTTTTCCATTCCATGCTTGGCATACTGATTAAGTTATCAAATACATTAAACTCTTTGCCGTCATGTGTAATACGAAGCTTTAGCTCAATCATTGGATTTCCAGCTTGAGAACGTTTAAACTTGCTTTCCATAACAGTAAAATTATAAACTCCCTTCTCTAATAATGGAAACTCACGTGCTTTGATTGCTTCTTCTTCGGTCATTCTTGAATATGTAAAACTCATGCTATATGACTCCATGTTTTTTCAGTTTTGATATTTGATATTGTAGACGCATCAACTTTAAATAATTTAGCAATTTTTAAATGAGGAACTTTTTCTTTGATTAATGATTTAATTTCTGTAACTTGATTAGAAGTTAACTTAACATGAGGTGCTTTTCCAGTTATTTTTTGATATTGATGTTTGTAAACTTCATTTTTTTTCATTGGATCTCTATTTTTAATTCTTCTATCATTCATATTATCTTTATGCGTTCCTAAAGATAAATGATCGGGACGAACGCACATCGGATTGTCGCATTTATGCATCACTTCTAAGTTGTCAGGTACAATACCATTAAATATTTGATACGATATTCGATAAGCCGGAATATTAGACCTATTAATTCTCATATGTCCATTTACATTATTTTTCCCCGCTCCAATCCATAACATACAATCATCTTCTTTTTCTGGTATAAGAACTTTGCTATAAAATTTATTTTTCAAATTGTTAATAAATTTATGATTATTTATATATTTTCTTTTTCTCTGTTGGTAAAAATCATACATGGCGAATTGAGTTTTTGACAATGGGGTGAATCTCATAAATCTATATCCTCATTGAAATATTTAAACATAACATCTTTAACTAATTGTAAATCATTTGGTATTAACTTATCTCTGAACATATCCATTGGCGTTTTAGCTAAATGTTGCCCGTCATTCTGTGTTAGAAACTTAAACTCACCATCCACTGATAAAGCATGCAATACAACGGTAGCCATACCTTCCAAGCACACCGTGTTATCAATCAGCTTGCCAATAGTCTTACATTTAATAACGCCGTCACTACCTTGATCGGAATGCGATAGCACAAACGAATATAAATCAGGTCGACAGTGGGATAGGTCATTCATTATCTGCCATGCATTACGGCCTAATTCGGCGTACTTCTCGAAACCCTTTACCATAATCTTGGACATATATTCATTGGTAATACTGTAGGTAAAGTCATCGATAATCAGGTTCTTAATATCTGGACGGCGTTCGTTGATAAATTTAACCACCTTAATAATCACCGCAGCACTGTCACTGCAAAAGTAATTACCCGAAAGCCTGTCATCAGACAAAGCAGTATATTTGGAGTTAGCGCCCTTGAATGGTAGCACTTTGCCCAATACGTTAATAATGAACGTTTCCTCGGGAGGAAGATTTCGTAACGATGTGCTTTTACCAGTACCACTATGGCCTATAATTAATACACAATTAGACATCGATATTTTCCTCAATCAATTCACGCCATTCAGCTGGGAACTTACGGTTTAATCTAAAATGCTTTTTATACTGATAAATCATTCTTTGCCACCATGTATCACAAACTTTATTTACCGCCAATGCGTAATCTAACATTTAACTTCTCCCTAAAAAGTTATTAACCATGGCGGCCCATACATCTGTACCACTCATGTTTTTGTAGTCATGCTCCGGAGCAAGCATATATTCGTGCTGCTGTAAAATACATCTGCATTTAGAACACTCTCTATAAGTCTCAGTATAACCACCCATGTACTCACCATATTGGTGCCTGTTTTGCGTAATAACCACTTCTGAACCACAGGAATTATGAATGAACATAGCCACCCCACTCCATCAGGTTATTTATTTCAGGTAGGTTTCTGTGCCTGGCGATGACGAATATAAAACTGGCGTAGTAGTCCAACATGCGGTGCGATGCAGCTAATGCATGGTCAGACATTTTGTGAAAACCGAGTTTATCGAGAACGTGTGAAATGAAATGTGCGTTAGTAAAATCTTGCATATTAATCTCCCTAAGATTAAGCGGCAATTATATATTATGGGATTATAAAGTAAAGCGAATTTTAAAAAAAAGGCCACGAAAAGGGGATAAAAGTGGCCTAATACTTTTTACATAAGGAGTTGATACATGATTATTCTACAGGAGTCGCCTTCGGCGGTCTACCCATACGTTTAACTGTCGTGCCCTTAGCTTTAGCCTTAGCAGCGATTAACTTATCAATGTACTTTTGCAATGGTCGGACTTGGCGTTCAACTTCAACTTTAATAAGTGCTTTCAATTCACGAGTATTCATTATGGAGCCTTTAGTTAATTGGAAAGTGCGAATTGTACATTATATTATTTTAATGTCCATAAATGTTCTTTGTCACGGATAAATGTTTTAGTGTTGAGATAAGTAATTACGGTGTCACCATTAACTTCTGGGCGCATATTGTAATTCACATAGACTAACCAGCCATCTTGCGTATATTCCCTGAGTAATGCGCCTAGATAGAAATTCATCGTTTCAGAACCTTCAAGTTATCCTCTAAACGTGAAATAAACCCTAATTTTAAAGCATCAAAGTCAATTTCCCTATTGGTGGATATCTTGTGAAATACCTCCAGGTAACGCAATATATTGGCGTCATTCTCAGCTATGGCGGCGGTGATGATGTTCAGGAACATGTTTAAAGGTAAGTCCTTATTGTCATCATGGTTTAGTATTTCTTTTTGTATGCGCTTCATTAAATACTTGAACGTGGGTTCGGCTATGCGGCGCACTAATATGGCGGCTTCTTTGTCGTTCATCACTTGAAGTCCTTATTTAATAATCTAAATTGATATATTTGCTGATCTCCAATTGTTTCTGGCGATTTTGTTCTGCATTCTTCACAAATACTAAAAAAATGAGCTAGTGGATGATCAGCATTTTGAAATTCATTATCGCATCGAACACACTTGGTTATCACTTGAAGTCCTCGATTTTGTGTTTTTTCATTCCTTGTCTTCTGTGTAACATGAACATTTAATATCTTCCATTGACCCGTCGCTAGTAGGGCAACTTAATAAACCTCTTCCATCACACCATTCGCATTTGTCTGGCATATCGCTCTCGCTGTTGGTTATTTAATTACATCATGTTCTTCTATTGTATATTCATCTTGATAAGGTGGATCAAAGCTATCCCACATTTGGTCGGCATCCTCCTCATTTTTAAATACACCTTCAATTTTTTGTGAATCATATTTATTTATTAGTATGTAAACTTTCATATTGATCTCGCTGTTGGTTATTCTGTTTTACTGCACATTTGTCGAGTGTCATCATGCAAGTCATCAATTTCTTCTTGAATTGTCATAAGCATCATATTAACAAGCCTGTCTGTCGAATATGTCGATCCACGCAGAAATTCTCTCACCATTTTTATTGAATTTTGTGCGCTCTTTAATCCTTCTGTTCTTGCGCCATTGTAATCAAATTCGTTGTTTGTCATATTGGTCTCGCTGTTGGTTAATAATCCTATAATATTAGGATTTTATGGGTTTCTAATCTGTTATTAGGTATAAGTTCAATCCAATAGGATTATTGGGCTCGCTGTAGGTTATTCTGTTAATATGGTAATGGAGCCTGTTGGTATTTCCACACTAATTCCTCTTTCTTTTTGCAGCACTCATAACAGTAATATGTGTTAGGCGTAATGATTGAATATCCTTTTGCATAAGCTACTTCTGTATGGCAATTGTTACAGGTAAACACAATAGTAGGATACATTTCCTCGCATTTGGGACAGGTTGATATGTATTTTTTATTCTCATCGGTCATTTGCAGAGTTCCTTGTGTTGCCATAATATTTCGTTTTAAAATCCTCGCCAGAATGCTATCCAACCCATTGTCAGTAATATTGTAAACCAAAGAATATTAAAGATAGCTTTTGATACGGTATCATATGGCTTAAACATCGCGTATAAAGCACCTATGAAAAACAATGCGCTTGCGATTAGGTATAAAGGGCGGTCACTCATCGGTGGCCTGCTTGGTGATTAGTTTTTTAATATCATCATGTAATAACTTCAATAATGTTGATAGCTCATCAGTCATCATGCCATTCATTTCTAGTGCTGATTTTAGTTTCCATACTTCAAAGTCTGCGGCTTTCACACCAGTATCATGGCCACGCTGATAAGCTTCACGCTGCGACATAGGGATGTTTGTTGTTACTTGCATATCATTAATCATAACGATGCCCCTCAACATATAATGTACCACCATAATAACCATTATTTTCATTGCGCATTTCAATCATGAAATCACCTTTATCTGTCTTAATCTCATAGAAATATTGGTCTATTTCGTCGTGATACTCTTCTTTCTCCGAGTCATAACCGCATTCTTTAAGGTTAACGCATTCTTTTGCAATGATATCGGTTATCAAAGCACCAGAAGGAATTAAATCGAAATGCTCTATCCATGAAGTGGAGCAGCAATCACCCTCTGTATTGACGGTGTAATCTTTATCTTCACATGATATTAACATTTGGTCTTTTGCATCGTTTAATACCATTGACTTAACTATTTTGCCTTTTAGTACATTCAGAATCATCGCTGCCTATCCTTCTGTCTAGCTTCGTCACGCTTCAACTGTTCACACACATCACGGTTATTCAATCGCTCAACCATGTCTTTGCGTCCCACTACATTACCAACATAGCGGCCATTGTTATCGTAGATTTCTTTAACTATTACTTTATCGTCCATCGGTAAGCTCCTGTATTTTATTGCCTGCTAGTTTGCATATGATTGTCAGTAAATGTCGTTCATATGGGTCAAAGTTCTTATCTATTGCAATGTCACGCATGATGCTTTCTATCATGGCTTGTGCGTGCAGTAGATCATCCTTGGTGTAGTCCATTATAGATCCTATTGCAATATTGTTAATGCAAGAGTATAGTTCATTGCAATATCAAAAACAATAGGTGCTAAATAATGAAAAAGAAATCTCCAAATAAATGCATAGCTCCCGGATGTGTTAATGACATTCAAGTCAAGAAACATCAGATTTGCCGAACACATGCTAATCAAATGTATCGCCATGGCGTGATAAGTTCAGAGCCTCTTAAGAAACGTAATATGAAGCATGTCGTAAAGTTTGTATAACTAAGTAACCAAGGATGGTTTATGACAGACAAAAAACTCTATCGAGATTTTGAGTTACTGATGGAATATTACAAAGCTGCAATAACCAAACAAGAAAAGTATGAGCAATTTATTGCGTGTAAATTATTGTTTATGGGGAATGTCGCACAAAATTAATCATATATTTAACAAGAGGGTAGATGTAAAACTAGAATTTGAGGAGTATAGTGTGGGTTCGCTGAGCCTCTGTAGCAAGAGGCTCTCGAGGTAAGTTCCGTTTGCTTTTCCGCTATCGTTTGCTCACACTGATAATGAGCATTATAGCGGAATTGTGGTCACAATCAACTATTATGCTTAGGATAGATAAAATGCGCACATTCAAAATTCCTCCATTTTCAAAACCTTTATACGATTTACAAAAATCTGGTTACTCTCCAAACAATTCAATTTATTTATTTATTGGTAATAAAGCTTGGGCGAAAGGACAGGCTTTTTCTAAGATGTATCCCACGCGCACTATGATAATTCCTCCCTGGTTGCCACCTATTGACTACCATTGGCCTGTCAATGAATGCGATATACTTATAATAGATACCGGTTATGCAGAAAAATCTTATGTAGAAGAATTAGCACTATGTTTGTACGCAGGAAATGCCGAAATTGTACGCTCGATTAACTTTATCAATCCAATGGTGGTTTATCATAAGGGATAATTTATGCACAAGGATGATGTAATAATAAACATGAACACTTTTAAAAAAAACTCCAATCATGAAGATAATAATTTAGAAATTGAAATTGTTATGGCAGACATGATTACTCCAAAACCTCAACCTTGGTTCTGGAAAAACATTATTCCATTAGATACCACAACCCTATTTGCTGGTTTTGGTAATAGTGGAAAATCACAATTATTAATTTTTATGGCTGCTAAAACATCTACTGGTGATGCGTTTAATGCGGGAGGATCTGTCTGTATATTCCCGCAAGGAAATGTCATTATTCTTTCCGGAGAGGATGATTTTAATTATCAACTTATCCCTAGATTAATTGCAGCAAATGCAGATTTAAAAAAAATTCATTTGCTTAAAATGATGAAAATATCAGGTCAGCCCAAAAAATTACTGGATCTTGATGCCCATTTGGAATTATTAGAAAAAACTATATTAGAAGCTCAAAATCAAGGAAATCCAATAAAATTAATCATTATAGATCCAGTCCAATATTTTACGGGAGAAATGAAAGATCACATTAATGCGAACGTATGTCGTTTTATTGCATCTTTAAATGATCTCGCTAAAAAATATAATCTTTCTATTATCATGAATAAACATCTACGCAAAAAGGGTAGCGGAGACGGTGCGTCTAGCGCGGTTGACTCAGTATCAGGTAGTGGAGCCTGGACGACTTCTCCGCGCTCATGCTGGCTTATACAACGTCATCCGACTAAAGAAGGCGTTATCCTGTTTGCAGATTTAAAAGGCAATTTAAAAAGCAAAGAAACCAAATCATTGGCTTATAAAATTGATGAAGTTTTTATTACCGTTTCTCCTGAAAGTCAGGAAAAAATACCGGCAACCGCAATGACATGGTTGGATAAACTGGAAGATTTTAATGCTGATACAGCACTGAATACCGTTTCCCTATCTCCAGTAGAACAAAATCTTCGAAAATGGATGATAGACCTTCTTTTGGAATGCGATAAAAATCCAAATAATGGCGCTATGTTTATCTCTTCAGATTTGGGGAAAGAAGCTATTAGCGCCGGATATACTAAGACAACTTATTTTCGCGTTAGAGGCAAAATGATTGAAGAAGGTGTCATAAAAGAAGCAGTTATAGGGCAAGCAAAGAAGCTCAATATGATAGTTTTGGTTGATCCGGAGCTGTACAAATAAAGTTACATTTTATTATATTGTGTCTGGGGGTGGGACTGGTGGGACTAGCCCCCGCAGACCGCATGGTAGAGCCATTTCCCAGTCCCAAATGGGCTTGGGACTGGGTGGGACTGTGGGACTGGGATTGCTTAAATATAGAACCCCAGTCCCACCAGTCCCACCAGTCCCAAAAGGGGGTGGGACTGGATATATAGATATAAGTATATAATTAATATATATTTTTTTTTATATATATGGCTAGTCCCACCAGTCCCACCCTTTTTTAGTATTGCGAAACATGGTGTTCAAAATTTAATATCCAAAATTGGAGAAAAAACAATGAAAGAGAAATTTTATGCTTACTTAGGATTTGATCGATATTGGTCGATTAAAAAATTCAATGGTGAGCAATTTTTATTAGATAGGGTGAAGGAAGCTCTTGACCCAACAAGTTTGGTGAAAGGATTTATTATGCCTTTTGAGCTAGAGATTCCTGAGCATCTAACAATGAAAAAATTATGTTCGTCAAAATATGATGCAGAAAAATTAAAATCCTTCTTAGATCGCGATCCTGCTTTGGATTATATTAATTCTTTGTTACCTGAGATTAATTAAATGGCTAGACGTAAAGCAAGTTTCAACAACATGTCTGACGAGGGACGTCTGGCATATTTAAATACGGTCAAACAACTATTCAGCAAGGATGCTGTCAATGAAACCAAGAAAAACGATCACCAAGAAATACCTAGACTCGTGGAAGGCGCTATACGCTCCTGAGGGCGAGAAGTCGTTTGACGGGCGTACTTCTATCGCTTTGGCGAAAAAACCCTCCAGGAAGGCTCCAATTAGGCCTGAGGTGCAATCTGAACAGATGGAGCAGGTTAGGTTTGTGAGGATTGTGAAGCAGATGGGGTTGCCGATTATGTCGATTCCAAATGGCGCGAGACGTTCTTTGAGGGGTGGGGCTGCACAAAAGGCGGCTGGGCTAATGAGTGGTGCGCCAGACATTTTCATTCCGGTGCCAACAAAAAGTCGTCACGGGTTATTTGTTGAAATGAAGAGGTCTCGCTATGGGGTTGTGTCGCAATTGCAAAAAGAATGTATTGAGATGTTAAATCGTTATGGATATACAGCGGAAGTAGCGGCGGGATGTGATGCTGCTGTGAAGATATTGGAGAACTATTTGCGTGATATGTGAAGGTTGTGGCGATGAGTTATTTTATTACGAGATCGGAGTTAGCTTTGTTAAACTATCATCGCAGCAAGAGATAGATGATTATCAAGATGGGATATCTATTGTTCCAGAGTCGCATATATGTCAGAAATGTTTGGATCGGGGGGTGGCGGAGCAATGATGTTGGGACGGCGTATTTGGTGTTGGTTAGCGGGGCATATGTGGCGTGAGCGTTATAAGGGTGCGTATATGTGTAGGCGGTGTGATAAGTTTGAGATCAGAGATGATGACGGTAATTTGTGGGATTTCCAATGACGATATCGATGAGTAAATGTTGCAGCGCACGAATGGTGGTAATGGGTTCTGTTACAATGTATTACTCGTGTACCAAATGTGGAATGCCTTGTGATCCCAAATTATGGAGTACGACAGATGAGCCCGGAGATAGCAGACAAGTTACGCAACTCGATCAAGAAGCATGAAGGCTTTCGTCAGTATTTATATACAGATTCCACGGGGAATGCCTCGATAGGTTATGGTAGGAATTTGCATGCTGTGGGGATTAGCATTACGGAAGCGGATATATTATTGGGTGACGACATTACAAATGCTACAATGGAACTCTATCGATTTCTGCCACTGGCTCAAGATTTGGATGATGTCAGGAAAGCTGTGTTAATCGAATTTACGTTTAATATCGGTATTGAAAAGGTTTTACAGTTTAGGGCTATGATTAAAGCATTGGAAGAGAAAGACTACAAAGCTGCAGCGGCAGCGATGTTAGATTCTGAGTGGGCTAAGCAAGTGCACTCGAGGGCTAACGATATGTCATACTCCATGGAAACGGGAATATTATGAGCATACAGGAATTAATCAATGTCGTTAAAGAAGCAGCGCCGCTCGTGGCTAGCATGGTTGGTAGTGTTAGCCCTATGGCTGGGTTGGTTCTCGATGGTGTGGGGCATCTCTTTGGGGTTACAACAAGTAATCCTGCTGATATTGCAGCAGCTATAAGTGCAGATCCGGACGCTAAAATTAAACTGCAAGAGTTTGAGCTGAAGCACAGCGAAGCGCTCAAAGGTTATGATACGGAAGATTATGGTTATGAAGTTAATGACCGTGTAGACGCACGTAAGCGGGATGAAGAAATCATTAAGTCAGGCAAAACAGATTGGGTGCTATCCGGTATTGCAATATTGGTGGTACTTGGATTTTTCATATTGTGCGGATTAAATTACTTCTTCCCAGTTCGAGACGACCATGTATTGATAATGTTGATTGGTCAAGTCTCGAGTGGGTTTTTGTTAGTGTTGAGTTTTTACTTTGGGTCATCTAAAAAGCAGTGAGATTAAATATATCCATCCAACCCATACCACAATGTCAAAAGTTTCTTTTGGAAAAAAAATAAATATAGCAACGCATATTATTAGATACATTCTTTTCCGTACCATGCAGAAATAACAAATAAAATTTTACTAAGTATTATTCCGGAAAAATACAACAATGCTGCGCATGTAGCTACAAATCCCGCAAACATTCCAAAAAAGAATATAAATCTACATATCGCATATATCATGTGCATTTGCTTAACTCCTCTAGTTTGTAGCGCAATAGTTCAATCGTACCTTCTGATACATGGCGAAAGTTTACTGACTCAGATTTGCTTAGCCAGTTACGCACGGTGTACATGCTGACGTGTAACATTCTGGCGATATCGGTGTTCTTTAAACTATGTGCATCACGTAATGCGATGAGCTGTTCGTTTGTGTTCATACGTAATCCTTTGGGTGAAATTCTTTGATAATGTGGTTTGCAAGTCCATTTTCTTTCATTTTTTGTAAGCAATAATTGTGGGCTAATTGTGATGTTTCGAAATAATCTGCAAAACGCCACATACAGAATAAGCTTAATATTCCAATTGGTTTGCATTCCACTGAATAAGGAAAATTTAGCTTCCCTGTGAAAACAATTCGGTATTTGTATTTCATTTTAATTACTTCTTTAATAAAGCACTTAAAGTATTCCAATCTTTTTGACCATACATTTTAGAAACTAAAATATAGGCTGTTGATTGGGTTAAATTCATATTCCCTTCTTTTAAAAATTCTCTAACAATTTTAACTTGTGCTTTTAATAACTCTTTGCTTAATGTGATATTCATTATTTAACCCATTCTTTAAAGTTGTCTATCGCTTCTTGTTCTGTTGCGCCATGTCCAACCGGATCTTGGTGTTCGTAGTCCTCACAATCACCTTCGTAGTGTGCAACCCAATCGTGTGACCGATCGGGTATTGGTGGATAGACAAATGTAGTTATTATTTTTCTCATGATTATTTCACCAAGAATTTTTTAACAATAGATTCTAAGCAATACTGGTTATACAGTTCTGCTTTCTCTTCTTTGAATATTGTTTGCTGAAAGCGTGTTTCGGTGTGTGCCTTGTAAGTGATAATCACTAAGCCTTCCGGTGAAACAATCTCGTCACTATTAATCAAGAACTGTGTGATGGTTTCATCCTTTAAAGCTTTTTCCTTAACTTCTAATACTTTCATCGCGTGTTTAACTTCTTTCAACTCGTTGTAGATTTCTAAAACTCTCATACTCTGCTCCCCTTTTTATAAGCTAGTAACTGTGAAAACTTTGCAAATGTTCTGCAGCCACCATAAATATCGTACAGTTCCCAAATCTTGAATTGCTTATTCCACTTGATTGTCATGCTGTCTACTCCCCAGTAGTTGTTAGTCAGTAAGCACATTGTGCCATAGTGATTAGGGTAGTGCAAGCACTTTGTGCCATAAATATTAATACGACCATAAATAAATAGTTTCCACTCCGAGACATCCTTGCTTATTTGTGCTAGGGCGCTATAATTAATCAACTATTTGCAACGGAATTGCATATCATGGCCCATGGCCGACCTCACAAGATCACACCTGAAATTCGTAAAATCATATTGGATTCTATAAATTCCGCGTTACCCTATGAAGCTGCAGCATGGCGAGCTGGTATATGCGAGAAGACTTTGTATAATTGGCTTAATAAAGCTAAGGCTGATAAAGAAGCTGGCATTGAATCTGAGCATCTAAGTTTATTACAGGATATAAAGGCTATTGAAGGCAATCGCATGCAAGCTTTGGCTGAAAGCGTAATGGGCGGTGTTGATCGTTGGCAATCATGTGCGTGGATGCTTGAGCGTAGATGGCGTCAGTTCTATGGTGCAGACGCTGGTATCATTGCTGAATTGCAACAGACCTTCAAAGAACTGAACGATAAATTCGAAGCACAAAAATCTAAATAATGTTCCACATATAACATTGGAGCAATACAATGAAAGAATCAAAGCGTGCTGAGAAAGCAGAAAAGAAAGAATGCAAACCGATGAAGAAAGCTGTAAAGAAAGTTGCGAAGGGTGAGAAGAAAGAAGAACACAAGATGGGTAAGAACGAATATAAGCCAACAGCACACAAGACATTAAGAGGGATTCGCAAGTAATGCGCATTGTTATCAGACATGAAGATGTAGAAGACGAAGAAGAAGGTTCCAAACTCGGCGTACAGGCAATTATATCCAGTGGTAATTTCACTGAGGAAGAGTCAGCAAATTGTGCGTTCGTAGTAGACCATGGAGATGTAGCCGGTTTGTTGGATATGTTACAAATTGGCATTAACAATCTGATTGAATATAAACTCAGGGGTCAACATGAAGAACGAACATCGGATCACGAGACCGGATCGACCAGCGGGCTTGAACAAGCCATTTCCAGTTAGCGAGTTTAGAACGACTGGTGAAGCACCATTTTTTAGCATGAACCCAGAACCACAGACAGCACAGATTCCAACTGGGCTGGGAACGGAACCACGCAAGTATTAATAGGATTATGCGATGCTCTGTAAATCATGCCAATATCCTGATTCATCAGTGGTGTATACGAGGCATGATGAAAAACGCAATTTAACAGAGCGTCGGCGTGAATGTTTGAAGTGTGGTATGCGTTTTACTACACACGAGAAATTGCGAGAACCATCGAATTATAAAATCACACCTCCGTTACATGTATTGCCTAAATGAGTAATCTTCAGACGATGTTGAAGCAAGCCACCCAATGGCGTGATCAAGGCATCAGGCAGCATCAACAACATATCTTATTCAACGATGACCACGTTCGATTAATCTCACCTACACAGGATCGTATTTATGTACCATCACCTACTGGTGAGCGGTTTGCTAACTCTGAGTCTTTTATTAAACTTGTGTTTGGGCCTTATGGGTCTGGAAAGTCAACGATGTGCGTCCAGCAAATGGTTAGATTGGCTTGCCGCATGCCTTACTGGAGTAATGGTCGTCGTCGCGCTCGCGGACTTGTCATACGTAACACATCTGGCGAATTGACTTCTACAACACTACAAACATGGCTGCAGTGGATGGGTGATTTAGGCGATATATCTAAGCGCCAGAAGCCGTTGATGACATATGAGCACACATTTAACGATGGCAATGGTGTGGTAGAATTGGAGTTAATATTCCTAGCATTGGACAGACCGGACGATGTACGGAAATTGAAATCAATGGAGGCCACATTTGCTTATCTCAACGAACTTTCTGAACTCCCTCAGAATGTCTTATCGCACATCAAAGGTAGGGTTAATGGTCGTTACCCCAGTAAGTCATTTTGCAGCGAACCATATTGGTCCGGTATCTTGGCCGACACTAATCCCTGCGCTACTGACCATTGGATCTACAAAGACTTTGAAGAAAAGCGATTAGAGAACTATGAGATATTTTATCAGCCGCCTGGTCTTATTCCTGATCCCGACGGTGTTTGGTTGCGTAACCCAGATTGTGATAACGCTGCTAATTTATCAGATGATTACTATCTCAAACTCGCTGAAGGACAATCCACAGACTTCGTCAAAGTGTTCTGTCTCGGACAGTATGGCTCCGTCGGAACCGGCAAGAACGTCTACCCAGAATATAACTCAGACTGGCATGCGGTAGACGATATACCGGCGATACAAGGCGATCCATTACTCTTAGGATGGGACTTTGGATTAACACCGGCATGTGTTGTTGCGCAGGTTAATTCGCGTGGTCAACTATTAGTGTTAAAAGAATATTGTGCGACTGACATGGGCATACGTACATTTGCGGAGTCAGTAGTAATACCTAGCTTGAATAGGGATTTCCCTTATTGCAAGGTGGGTTCATCCGTAGGTGACCCATCTGGCGCTGCTCGTGATAGTATTATGGAAGAGTTATCATGTCTTGGTGAACTGAACGCATTGGGCATCAAAACTGATCCTGCGAGAACAAATGATTTGGAGCCGCGCATAGGTGGTGTAAGATTCTTCTTGAACAAAGCGATTGATGGTAAGCCGGGACTGATGCTGTCGAAGAAAGGTTGTCCGACATTGCACAATGGATTTGTTAAGGATTACGTGTTTAAGCGTCTCGCTGTAAGTGGTGACGAGCGTTACAAAGATAAGCCGGACAAGAATGCAAGTAGTCATCCGCACGATGCGCTGCAATATCTATGTGGTGAAATAGCGG
>Ga0302280_1001680_pt1 | contig 17916 bp, 5 predicted proteins | sample III_Fen_E1_1_FD_198771 | JGI IMG/M metagenome (GOLD analysis project Ga0302280, IMG submission 198771) | Peat permafrost microbial communities from Stordalen Mire near Abisko, Sweden - III_Fen_E1_1 | ecosystem: Environmental > Terrestrial > Soil > Wetlands > Permafrost | place: Sweden: Abisko... | reverse complement strand
ATCCTTTTGTTTTAGTTTTATTTATTTTATTTTCATTTTCTAAGAATATAATCTTCTAATAATAGATTAATAAGAATTAAAATATGCAAAGGGATAAAAAATATTTAAAGACTTCTAAATTTGCCAATTACAGACTCAACACTCCAAATAACGAGAATTGTAAACAAAATTTTAAGAATATGGGGCCAGAAAATAGAAATTCCACAATGCCATCCTTTACCGCATAACCTCGATAAAGTATAACTAGCCAGCCATTAGCTATAAATAATGGAAATAGTTCCTTAAGAAATTCTGTTAGCCGTCACCCTTCTAAGAGAATCGACAGAAATTAAGTCCTAAATCGTCGGTTGACAAAATAAACGATTAAAAAGATGCGTAGATGTGTAACAGATGAAGACTAGTGTTCTCATAATCAAAAATTGAATAACTTGAAATAATATATAAATTCTTTAAGCAAAACATGTAATCAACTCAAAAACACATACAAAGAATAGAAAGAACAATCTAAACAAGATAGAAAAATAATTGAAAGTAAAAAGTTTATAATGAATCAGTTAAATTTCACAGAAATTCATTAGGAAAAAATAAAAGCCCAGCAACATTTATTGAAAAAGTTTGAACATTTAACAGGAAAAATTTTGAAGAAGAAAACTTCTGGATTTCATTTATCACAGGCCCCACCTCGTGAGGATCCAACTTCTATCCTAAGATGCTTAAAGTTAATTGATAAACTTTACAAATGCATCAGAGAAATGTAAAACCTTGGCTATGTTCGAAAGTCCAATAAGTATATCATTGATTATTGCACCAATAATCAAGTTTGACTATCAGAGGTATTCCTCTGTGAATCCAAAGACCAAAGAGATAGTTTTTCTTTTACTTTCAAATATTATGTAGTTCTAACATCAGGGGAGGCAAAACAAAATTTCTCGAATGCAATGTCTAAAAATAAATGCAGGGATATGAACCTAATCTAAAAAGATATTTAAGGATTGGTGTAATATGTTGAGCAGATATTTAGTAAAAAAAAATTAACTGACCTTGGTAAAGTATCATAGTATTTAAAACTGAAGATAGAAGAAACAAAAAATAAAAAAGGCAAAAAAGATGATGATGATAATGATGATGAAAATTAATAACCTGAAAAAAGCGAAGATCTTCGGATTCAAACAGTTTATGAAGATAGATTGCACTTAATGACTGATCTTAGAAATATTGAAGAGAAATTCGGAACCATGAAGGAAATATCAAAAGTGAGTCGCCTAAGGTATGAAGATTTAAATTGTACCTACTAACGATTACATACACTGATTTGAGATTAAGAATTTTGATGCATCTATGATAACACTGTCAATTTGACGCTTAAATTTATCTAATAATAATAAAATGAGTATATTTTTCATCTTTATTCAAAAATTTACTTTTTTAAATGATATATATTTGTTTTCATAATCAAGATTTGCATATCTATTATGATCCTAAATAATTATTAATTTAGATCTAATAATGACGCATTTCTCAAGGGAGAAGGATGAAAACAAAAAATATTTATTAACAGAGAGTTTTTCAATTGAAGATGTCGGTTTCACTCCCATCATTTTTAATTCCATGTAGTATGAAGCTGCGCCAAAACATGTCGAGCTACCATTAAAATAAAAAAATATTGCTGTTGTCAGAAATTTTCATGCTCTAAGCTATAGTAAGAAGGAAACTATTAGACAAGAAAAGATAAAAGGGAAATTATATTTCATCGAAACTGATAATCATTTTGTCGATAGTATTTAATAAATTGCCAAATTGACTGAAAGCATGATTGAAGATATCATCAAATTCAGCAAGTCAACTTTAAGTGAGTTGTAGTGCTAGGAGATTCATTACAAGAGTAAAATTCATGCATAAGCCAATATTATTAATTCAAATTCAGGTAATAATAGATTTAAATAGGAATAACTGAAGCAGACATCGCTCATAATTAAAGCTTGAGAGTCTTATAATGTAGATGTGGCTGTGAAAGGTTGAAAGGCAAACTTTTCTCATGGACTGAATCACCTCAAAATTTGAATATTCTAGGCCCAGGAGTCATACTATTCTTCTATTATTTAAAGGCTATTGTTGTATCTTTGCTCTTATTCTTTCTAATTTACGGTCTTTTTGCATTGGTCACCAATCTAATGGGAAATAACGACGGCTCAGTGTATCTATAAGGCTGTGCTACTGATTTTTGTATTGGAATACTGTAAATGTCAGATTTCAACAAAGATAATCCATTGACTAATGAAAATATTCAGAATTACCTCGGAGTCTTCAGTATGCTAATCTGGAGTATTCTTATGAAACTTCTCTACTATTACGGATGCAAAAAAAATAATTCTATTGATGAAAATCTGATAAGTGCATCTGATTTTGCTCTGCGAATATAAAATTTGCCAGCAGGAACGTACAATGAAAATCATTTGATCTCCTAACTTTTGAGAATATAAGCCAAGATTCGCAACACGAAGAAGGAATAAATATAAAATAGTAATACGTTCTGTCATAATATCCTTTCCAAAATATCAAATTACTTTGAACTTGAAGAAGAAGAATCACCGCTTAAATCGTAAGACCTTTAAAAAGAACATTTGTTTTGCCTTTCTTCTGTTCAAATCATCTACAATATGGAGTTCACAAGAAATGCGATCTAAAAACTTTTGGATTTGTGTGTTTAAGCTCATAAAAAAATAAATCGCAAGGGAGGGAAAAATTATATAACAGATTTGCATTCATACAGTAAGCTTAAAAATTAAATTGTTCAAACCTATGAAACAGTCAAAGACCTCAGGAAAAAATTTCTGCATGATCCTGAGTTTAGGAAATCTTTATCAACTCATAATTGCATCATTGAATTCTAATCGTAGGACGATAAAGATAAAATATTGAAATATTTTGGAGTCTCGAAAGCATCTTTTTTTACGAAGCTGAAAAATAAAATATTAAGGAAAATGACCAATCCTGATAAAGAAACTTCATTTCAAGGCAATATTTTAACGATAGAAAGGGCTCCAGAACCCTCTGACATTTTATGGGAAAACTGTGAACAATAGCAATCTTTGAGGAGAATAAGCTTGATTTATTTAGCTTCGTTTCTAATTGCCGTTTGTAGCAATGCTGTTATCGCTGGAATTCAATACCTTCAGATAGTAAACATAAATAATTCCTCCGAATCTGAGTAATTAGGAATATCAATTACTGCCATGACTTTGACTGTAGCAGTGCTGATGCAGTTAATTAACAAGCTCATCTGGTATTCTTTAACTCAAATGATTAATCTATAAAAAAATCATACCAGAACAGATGCAATAATCTCTCAGATGATAAAATCTTCAGTTATGATGTTGATTAATATTATCGTATTGCCGATAGTAGTCTGTCAGATTCTCTAGCAAGATTTTTATGGAATTAACGGAATTTCTGGGATTGTCTTCAACTACCACTTCTCTGCCATTATAATCAATCTTAATTTAAAACTGTTAGATCCTTTGAACTCTCTCTTTAGGTTCTGCCTGAATGTTAAAGCTATCCGTAATTATATTACTCAAAGGGCACATAAAAATTTAACTATTAAATAAGGATCTTAAAAGATATTTACCATCAAAATTAATTAGATGTATGAATATCCTGAATTTGATATCGGGTAATGCTACGTATATATTATAGCCAACATATTGCAGGCAGCATTTTTCTGTTCACTTCAACCGGTCGTACTTTTATTTATTGTCATTGAAGGCTTATATTTCTACTGGATTTGTAAACTTAATATTTTTTGGAGAAGCAAAATTCCTGAAATGACAGATTTAATTGTGTTTTAGATAGCAGTCAATATGCTTTTATTACTACCTGTTTTCTATGGATTAGGAGGTATCTTCATCAGTTCCATGACTCATAAAATTCATAACTAAAGACCCTTTCTTTTCGTTAGTTATACTTTATCCATTGTTATCGGACTCCTATTTTTCATGGATCCATACGGCATTTTTAAAAAGGTGATTAGTAAAATAGCAGCTAAATTCTGTTGCTTTGATCAAGAAGAACAATTACACACCATTAAAAAGAACTTTAAAATTGAAAAGATTGAAGCTGAAAAAACAAAAAGAATATAAAACTTTTATCACCGAAGCAACTCTCTAAGTTTATTTGGATTTGAAAAGATTATTAAGGGAAATTCAGATTTGCACAACATTTAGGAAGAAATAAAATAATTTTGCCAGAGTTTTGTTAAAAAAAAGATGCAATATGATTAATATATTTACAACGAACAAGATGACATTTCAATTTAAAAGAACAGGGAATCATAAATATCAGCTATACAAAGAATCAAAGGTTAGGATACTCACAACTATTAAGATATCTTCACTGTGTAATAAAAGTATCTGTATCATCCTAAATAAAAACGTGGGAATGATAAAGCCCTTGCTAATTTTTAGAAGAACAAAACAATAAGGTCATCCGTGTCACTGAAATAAATTTAACTGTCATTTTCTCAAATTAATTATCTATGATGTTTTGAATTTCTATTTTTATAAGTTTATCAGCATATTGTTTATATTCAATTAACTAGAGAACAATTGTGAAATATGTACAAGATACCTATTTTATGACTTCCAATCATATAATTTAATAAGGCACTAACAAAAAATCAATCATAAATAAACATTAACAATATCAAGAATTTTACAAAGCTATTTTCTTAAAATGGTGATCGTTCATTCTTGGACCAAAAGGCTTACAGAAAATAGGAGAAGTATTTTATTTTCCTTATATATCCTAACTTTCTAAAATATGAGCATTCATTTTGAATTCAAGACAGTTTTATTATATGCGCACTATTTTTCTCTTCCGGCTGATGTTTCTTTATAATGCCTCGGGCTCAAGGCAGTCATCTTTATTTATTTTGTTAAATAGATCAATTGGGGAAGAAACCCTCTCGATTGACTTTGAAACCTCAATAGGCTCAATTTTTTATTTGATCTTTTGTTCAGATAATTCCCCTATAAAAAATTAATGATTAATTGCTGAAGCAGCTGTTATTCTTTTCTTTGGGTTCCTTTCGAGGAGAGATTTTAGAAGCTTTAAACCTAAGTCAATTAATAATTACATTTTGGTTAAAGTTGTTTGTAAATTGAATCTTGAAAATTAAATCTGCAAATTTTGTTTTAGATTAGAATTTAAGCTATTGATCTGCCTGGAAAGGGTGATTTTCCTAAAATTAGTAAATGGAAGATGACTCCTAAGCTAAACATATCACATGCTTCATTGTATTTCACTGAATTCTCCTTTAAATTTAAAATTTAAGGTGCTGCGTATCCAGGAGTTCCGCATTTGACAAACAGTAATTCCTCTTTATTTGAGTGTTATGCTAGTCCAAAATCTGCAAGAACACATTAATTGGTGTCAGTAGAGCGGAAGAGTATATTTTCCGGCTTCAAATCTCGATGCATTATGTTATGAGAGTGAATTTATATCAGTCCTTCGAGAATGCTTTTCATTATAGTTTTGGCCTCAGTGAGGCTAAATTTTCTTTTTTGTTTGATTCTGTCGAAGAGATCTCCCCCTGTGAGCAGCTCGAAGCATAAATAAATTGAATTTTTAGATTCATAAACTCCATACATTTTCATTAAATTTTTATGGTTCAATTAACGCATTATCTTGATTTCGTTTAGCAAACCTTTTTGGCCAAAATCTTTTTGATATATTGCTTTCTTATTGAAGGCCTTAATTGCAACGGATCGATTATCAACTCTGCTAACGGCCTCATAAACGGTTGCAAAATTTCCCTGACCTAACTCCTTAACCGGCTTAAATATTTAATGAAAGTTAGCTTAATTGATGCTTTTGATGAGGTGTTGTCTCCATAGAAGTAGATCAGTATCGGATCTAAAGTTTGTAAATTCTAAAAAATTTTGATTCTTAATAAACTTGATAGAATAGTATTTATTAAGATCACCTTATTTTCTATTGTTTGAATTAATTGAGGAAAACACCTCAAATTTTAGATCAAAATTCAGTTATATTTTGTAATAACAAACACTTTTGTTAATCTTTATTATGAATTTCTTACCTCATATGTCAAAAGAATACATTCTTAATAAAGAAACGCTTTAACTTTTTTTACAAGAGATTCTGCACACAGGATGTCAATTTCGGAAGAGAAGATGAATGATTTTGGTTTTTAGAGAGGAGACGATAATAATTGGGCGATAGTTTGGTCTTTTAGCATTCGTAGAAGAAATTTAAATATTATAGATTGTTATTATCTAGAGAAGCATATATATTACTCATTATGGTGTCAGTAAATTGATAAGGAGCTGTATTCATACGTATATTGAAGCAAACATTCACAAATATTCAAAATTTAAAGGCGTATCTCGAACTAAAATTTAAACAAATAAATTTGGTTGGAATTAAGAATTCTAATCGTTATTTTAATGCCAGACGATTCACCATGAAATGGATTGATAAATCGAATAAAACAGGGTTCCACATGCTTAATTTATTAAAATAATTGATATTTATTTATCTTTGATGTTACTGAATTAGTATTTAGAATCATAAAATATAATACAAGCTTCTTTTGAAATACCAGGTCCAGATATCGGATAATAATTAAAATTTCAATGGGATATGTTCATTATTATCTCATTTAAGGCAAGAATTGCCAAGACGTCCATCGAAAAAGCATGTCAATATTTTGTAGAGGTTTTTCAGTTTGCTGGCGTTCAAAAGAAAAAGAACCATGTTTTATTAGAATTATTATCAGCATTTCTATTTTTGGTATGAATGTAAAAATTATTGAATTAATATTTTGGTAATGTTAGTGGATAGCATGATAATGACCCGTTTGCTTGGAGAAAAAAATTACGAACTTGGAAAATGATAGGATCTACTTCAAACCCTTTTTACTAACATTTTAAATGATTGCCGACTGCATTCTTTCTTCTAATATTATATTTATAAGTTTCATTATATTCTTATCTTTTTATCGCTTTATTATCACAGTCAAACAAAGCTGAATATTCACTGATGAGTTCCATTTGTTGATTATAGAACGAATTCAGTGTTTTTTTATAAGAATTTCGAATGTATAGTCATAGAACTTTTTATTTTTTTTAGAATATTACATAAGCAAGCATAGTAATTTTAGAAATCATGAAGGATGTTAATAGTTCGTAGTTAAATTTAAATTGGTTTAAAATTGAAAATATATTAAATCTTAGGAATTTTAGTAAAAATCCATTTAGTGTATATTTTGGAAGGACTTCAATTATCATACCAATAATAAAATATATTAAATTATTAAATTAGGCTCAGTAAATAGATGTATTTAAGCGAATTGTTCAAATACCAATAAATAATTTAAATAGTTTCCCTTTAAATGAGGACTTAATGAAAAGTTTATTCCAACTAATATTAAGCTTATCTCCTAAATTTAATCCGCTGCCAATAAAGTAGATAATTTTATAAATATTTAAGATAGTAAATTTCCATTGATTAGATATTATAGATGGGAAATGTACGTCTAATAAACAAAAACTATGATATCATCACCAAATATCAAAAATAAGATTGGCTTTATTGTGATTCATTCCCTAAGTATCAGCTATGGAAAAATAAAAAGACACAACAAATAGCATAGGTGTACCTGCTGCCCAAAATGCCACCAGTTAAAGATCTTAATATCTATTAGTTCAGATCCACGCAATAGGATTTAGTTAAGGCTTACTATATAACAAAGTCATCTGCTCAAAATTTTTGCTCCATAACTTAGCAGGTGCAATTATTAATCTAGCATATTCCAGTCAAATTGTATAATATCAATTTTTTGGATATTCATGAAGCTTTTACTATACTCACTACATCTCTGAGAGCTTTTCATCAAATAGAAATTAATCTAGGAGCAGTGGAACCTCATTAAGAGCTGATAGGAGTTAACAAAATTGGTAAAGTTAAAATATGGTTAAATAAAGATGGAAGCGTTAACGAGCCAATGTAATTTTAAAAAATTTATGAATCAAATTTCTAAAAGGACTTTGCAATAGCTCGGAGAGTTCGCAAAATTTATGAGATAGTTGAGCAGAGGAGTATAAATATATTACTGCCGCCTTATTTTAGAAATTAATTTTTATAAAATAAATTGAAATATGAATCAGCACTGGAGATTCTTAAAAATTACGCAGCACAACATCAAATAAATATCAATATCAATCTAAAATCTCATTTACATACTCAACCAATCAATAAATTATCGTAGGCTTCACAGCACTAATACAGTCATTATAATGTTGAAAATTCTCCATCTAGGCAACAGCTTCATCAAAATCCTGTTGTAATATTTAATTCCTCTGGAAGTTAACGAAGGCATCATTCAAGTCCTGATAATATTTGTATGAAATCTCACATGCTTAATCAGTCTCCTAATAATTTGGTACAAAATCAATTTGTCGCCAAAAAAATAACATTTAGCCATATTTCATCATAAATGTCTCAAGACAGATCTAATGGTAGTAATTCTCCACCCGAATCAAATTACATTTAAAATTATAAAGGATAATAAATTGGTATTTATTCTAATCAAAAGGAGTAATAAATTAATATCAGCAAGCTACTACTTCCAAATGTCAATCACGCCATGAACTAGCTTCATACCGACTCCTCTTATTACACAAACAAGCAATAAGGATCAATTCACAGATTGACTGATCAAACTTAGTCCTCACATAAACTAGGATAATAAACTACCGCCCTTTCTGAAATTAATGTAATTGACAAAACAAATCTCCCTTCTTCTTGGGATTCCAAGTAATATATCATTAAATAAATCTAGGAACATCAATAATAAAGGAGTGAAAATATATTCAAATCATCTAAATCCCTCTAAAAAATCCTTTAAGCTTCCATTTAATTTTCAGATGGCAAGTCTCTGATTGATAAGTTTGCGAGTGTAGTTTCGAAATAAAGTATTTCTGGAAAAATCAGTGAGTAAAACAGTTCAGATATTGAAAATTCATTTATAATTCAAGAAAACATTCAAATTTCTCCTTATTTCACTGAGAGCACTGAGACATACCATCAATTTATCTCATATAAACCCAGTGAGGAAAATATTGAGATGGAAAAGATAGGGATGCAGTCCATTCAGATCCTAAAGACTGATTTAAAATACGAAGAGGACGCAGTAAAGAAGAAGGATTTTTATAAATCAAACTCATGCTAGCTCGAGATAAATTTACAAAATAATCCTCTCGAAGATTTGACTATTAAAAATAGCCGCAATGATAAAAGTAATAAGCAAAATATTGTTTCAACTCATCATAAGCATCGTCAATAGCTCTTGAATAAAAGATAGGATGAACCGAAAAAATAAAAGGAACTAGATAATTTTAATAAAAACGGTAAAATTTCAGCTTCAAGAGAAGATGCTTAACGGGAGGAAAGATCTTTAATCTTTTAAAAGCTAAGTGACTCATAAATTTAAAACTATATTAGAAAAAAATATTTGACTAAAATAAAATAAAAAGGGAACTAAGGCATTGATGCAAAATTATCTTAAACAGAGAAAAAGTCAAATGGTAATTAGTAAAGATAGCAAAATTACAAGGAAATAAGTTCGAAATATTTACAGAAAAACATTAAACTGTCAGTTTAATGAACTCTCAGTTAAAACATTACTTTCCAATTCATGAATGATTTCATCAATCTATTCTGACATTACTTTATAAATGTTTAAAATACTAATACTACTATTTTTCTTTTAATTTTTAATAGTAAATACAATGAAGCAAAACTATTTTTGCCCTGTTTATACGGTAACTACAAACCAGAGTAAGTCTCTGCCACAAGCAGTCCTTTAACAGCCCAACTCATCTTTAAAAATGCCGTATGCTATTAATGATTCTATGGAGTTCACTTCCGAGGATATTGACAAAATAATTGAGAATATAATAAAGAAAGGGAATAAATTCACCTATCTTATAAAAGCGTTAACTCTCTAAGAAAAACATCAGCTTGAATCAAGAATTTATCGAAGCTCATTTATTGTACTTTTGCCTTTATTTAGAAGGTGATTATTAGAAGAACTGTGGCCAAGATGGGCGATGAGAGAAGGTTAGGGAAAGGACTCAAAGGATTTTCCAAACTATTGCTCGAAGAAATATAAAATGGGGCTTGGCAAATCATTTTACTATAGTTTTCTCTAATTCAAAAATAAGCTTAATAAAGAAATCAAATATAAAATATAAAGCAACTTCTATCTCCTATAAGCAATGAAAGCAAGATATGATTTATTTTATTGATACATTAATAATCCAATTTTAGTATTCAATTGTAATTTATGTTTGAATTATATTCAATGGAAAATAAAGGAAAGTCCAAGTAATGACAAGGATAACTTAAAATAACATTCGAATTGTGAGTGCTTTAAAACAGCAAATAATAACAAAAAACAATTACGAAATAACTCATTCATTGGCAGGTCACTTGAGAAAATTGTTTTTTAAGTCAGTAGCATTGCTCTTTGTAAATAAATGATGTTTAAATATAGCCTTCATGTAGCACAAGACCTTAATGACGTATAAATAATATCCTTCTTATTTTGAGTTGGCCCTTTCTTTTTTATATTAACTAAATGGGTAATTTACCTTGCTGTAATTAAGAGCAGCATTAGCCTCGCCCCTAATTAAAATTTTCGAGAAAGAGACTTCCGGGCTCTTAGAAGAAACTGACAAAGCACGTGAGTTTTACTGAGCAGGTCACAACTCTAAAAACCATTCCGTAGGAAAAATAATCAGTCAAAAAAATTTCAGATCAGGAGATAATGAAGGCAAATGATCAAAAAACAGGAAGAGGGCCTTAAAACTATCAGAGTATTAAGTATCTTGGAAAGGGTTCATTTGGATGCGTAGTGGTTGCAGAATAAAAATAAACTCAGCAGCGTTATGCCATGAAGATAATTGACAAGTCCAAGATAAAAGAGAACAATGTCTTGCAATGTGAAATTATCAAACAAATGGGAAATCATAATTTTTTCGCAAGCATCAAGGAGACATTTCAGAATGCCAGCAATGTTTACATTATCATGGAATACTTTCCAATGGGAGATCTCTACTTCTATTTGAGGAAAAAATAGATTAGTTTCAGTGAAGACATCATTAGGAATATACTCGCTGAAATTATTGTAGGCTTGAATTACCTCCATCTAAATGGCATTGTTTATCGAGAACTCAAACCTGAAAATCTGCTTGTTACGAATTAAGGGCATATTAAGCTGACAGACTATGGCTTTTCGAAAATTATTGATAATAAGCCATTCATATCTACCTTCATTGGAACTTTAGAATATATGGCACCTGAAGCTCTCAAAAATGAGTTTGGGCAGAAGGCTGATATTTGGGGCATTGGCGTATTAATGTACTAGCTCATGTTTAAGGAGAATCCTCTCGCAAGCGAGGGGAATTGTGAAATAGACTAAGTGATGAGTTTTGAAGATAAAATATAGAAAAATATTATTTTCTAAAAGGTAAATTCAAAGATCGGTCATATGAGTTTATAATTTAGGGATTTGCTGTTGAAAATATTATAGAGAAATCCGTAACAAAGAATTGGGCTTAATTAGATGAGAGCCCATGATTTTTTTAAGTCTACAATTTGGTAATAGGTTTAGAAGAGAACAAATTAGCCCCCATTAAAGGAATTAATATAAAAGCACGACTATATAAAATTCAGAGACCCCACGCTATAACCAAGCATCCGAAGAATGGTGACGAAGCACAATTCCTTTTGTGAGAAGTATTAAATAAATCTTTACTAATTTCGAAATTCCCATTGATATAATTCAACTACTCTCTAACATTATTATGTATATCCTATAACAATAATAGAATTATCAATATGTGAGATAATTTACTGGGTCCTTCTCCAGACGGTTTTGCATTTGGTATTTATGATCATAGTTTAAAGTTAAACTTTTTTATATTCATTTTATCTTTCAGTACATAAATAAATAGTATCGCCATGGGAAACAACTCCAATAAAAACGAAGGAGAAAATCGCATTGAACACTAAAAATTTGGATTAGTCAAACTCGAAATATTACCAACATCTGGTCTAAAAACTGATCCAACCGATGAAGAGGAAGAATAGGAAGAGGATCACTATTTCATGCATATCTCTCGAACTATTTAGTCTGAAACAATATATAAAGATTGGGTTAAAGCTATGAAGTAGATCAAAGATTCATAAATCAAATAAATTCTGCTCCTCCCATAAAAATACCACTTCTAGTCAATTGGACTTTGCGGGTCTAGAGGCATTGCGGTAGTATACATAAATATTATGCAGTTGACTTACACATACTATTAATTTGTCCTAACCACTGAGATCCGTAGCCGAAACATGCTAAAAAAAGATTTCACTGAAACTGAAATTTGGTACTTACTCTATAACATTTTGAGGTTGAGCAACAAATTCGAGCAGATGAAGCGTAAGATAGGTAATGTTCACCCGGGCAATGTCCTGATTAATTAAAGCGGGCAAATTAATATCATTAGTACTTGTTCCTTGCCCGGTGAACTTAGTAATTACGATTTATTAGTGGAATAACAGAATTAGAAAAAGATAATTGTATATTTGGCTCCAGAGGAAATTAACAATAACCTCATATTAAAAGGGACATATCCTTCTAATATTGATCCCTGCTTGGCTGAAGTCTTCAGCATTGGATTAACTATCCTTTCCAGCGGAACACTCTAAGACTGTGATTCAGTGTATCGCCGCAATCCCTATGAAATACGCAGAGATCGCCTCAGCACTATACTTAAGATATTTCAATAAAAGTACAGTGATTTTCTTTTTCAAACGGTAGCTAGTATGCTAACAATAAACCCTCACGATCGTAGAAAATCAAGTGAACTTTATCAAATGCTCAGCTAATATAAGCAACAGATAATGGATTTGTAGCCTTTTTAGGTCCAAAAATATAGAGCTCCTTCGATGGTAAACAGCCCTAACGCAACTTACTAGTAAACTCAGATTAATTATGGATGGCCTATATTTTAAGGGCAACCTCAATTCCATAATACTCAACAGCCCCAAAGATATTATCACTTACCTTCCTCAGGTGAGCGAGGCTAACCATATAACTAAGGAACAATACCGGCTTTTAATAGACCTTTTCTATGATTACTAGTTTTTCTATATTTAGCTTCATATAAGAAATACCCTTTTATTATATTTTACTAACAAAATAGAGATGAACCCTAAAATAGTGATGATGCTCGCAAAGCAGGCGCAAGAGTGCCAAAAAAAAACTCCCACGGGTACTTATTGATCGATCGAGATAGGCATCAAGATGATTATAAATGAAGCAGACATAACAGACATCCAAGCAGAAATCGAAGGTCCAATAGGCACTCCTTACGAAGGCGGCATTTTCAGGTGTAAGTTAGCGGTCGAGAACGATTTCCCTAACAATCCGCCAAAAGGTATTGTTCTTGTTGATGCAGGCTATTTCATTACCAAGATATTCCATCCTAATGTTTCGGAAAAAGGAGAGATATGTGTGAACACTCTCAAGAAGGATTGGAACCCTGCCGCATGGTCCATTTATAACATACTTGAAGTTGTTAAATGCTTACTTATCGTCCCTTTTCCATAAAGTGCTTTGAACTAACAAGCAGGAAAACTTTTCATGGAAAACTACTAGTAGTATGCTAAACATGCACGACTACTGACTGAACTTTATGCAACTCCAAAATAACTTAAATCATTATAGAATGTAATTTTGTTTTGAGTTCAGAACGCTCAAAAGGGTAAAGTCGAGACTTCCGAGTAAGAAAAGCCAGAGTTAGTGCCTGTGCTCGTCAAAAAGGAAAACGAAAACAAGAAAAAGTGGATGAAGAGAATTTGATTTAGTTGATCTGCCTCTAAATTATAATTCTATTTATTTTATAAATCATCTCTTGGGTTAGTTATTAAAGGTTTAGGATAAAATTTATTCTTTTTCAAGAATAAGCCTCAAAAAAATAGGACTTTATTTTAGTTTTGCTTAAATTGTTATGTCGTTGAACCCATTGCGGATGAATAGTTCGCTTGGGAATGAGATTATTATTATAATTCTGATATTGCAATGCAAGCCAAGCCAATAACTGCTTTGGTTCGCCTCCTCTTTAACTGTGTCATCATCATCGCTGTTTTTTACAACGACAGCTTGATGGAATTAATCTGCGGCCCCTTCACACTCTCCCCCTCCTCACGTGTGCATCTCTTAAGATTTATCATCTTGGTAGAGGTGATTCGTATCTTCTACTTTCTATTCGCGAATCTGTTGGAAAAGCTACCCGCTATCCATTTTGTGAAATCACTGTGCAGCGTCAAATATATTATACTGTTGCTCCTCAAGGGTATACTTATATTCGAGGAGACTCATCGCAAAAAATACTACTTGCATACACTGCTTCTCTAATTTAGTATCATCATCGTAGCGGTGATTCTGGATTGCTTTCGGAAAGAAAATGTATACCTCATTTTATTTTAGATCACATAGGCTGGGGAATTACTTGTTATAGAGGGATTGCATAGATTGGCCCTCGTCTATTAACTCACGCAAACCTTTTGCCCTAACCTTATCCTTTACTACTCGATAACTAATTTCATCGTATTCATTGTTGCCCAAATCTAAGCGCAGTATAAGTATAAGCTCAGCTAATCCCTCTACGTCAAAAACGATATTTATAGATTTCTATTTATGTCGCTGATGTTCTTCGGAATGGTATCTGTGGCTCAATTATCATCATACGGTTTCAAAATGCTGGTGATGTTTCTGGCGACATTAAAATTCTATTGGTCGGCTATAAAAAGCTACAACTAAAACAGCTTTGGATCTGCTTTAAAGAATCTTATAATAGTTGCTCTTATATTTTCTGTTTTAGAGATGCTGTTCATCAAATTACCATACGATACGATTATCTTTACTCAGGAAGAAACTGGTGTACTTTGATTGATGTATATAAAGTGCCTTGAAACTAATATCTTTCGATTTTTTATACCTTCTATCAGTCATAAATTTATAATACAATGCATAATAATAACTATAATGAAGCCACCGACGGAGAGATCAAAGACACACGATGGCATCCCAATCGTTCATATATTCAACTCGCCAATGGAATTGTTATCGATAGCTGCTTCCCCGGAGGAAATATTGCTAATGCTACCATTATATGTAACTCCCCTCTCACCATCGAACTTGAAGGTAACACAGATATTAGTCTTGACAGCTCTGCAAAATATTGGTTGTATTTCCATGTCCGAGGATTTAAGAAAGACCGACCCATCAAATTTGTGCTCAAGAACGCTAATCATCTGCGTAAATTCTACGGCCAGCCCAGGTACCGACCGTTCTTGGTGTATAAATAAGACGATGATTAATGGCGAGCAATGTCTACTCCTCTTGATATGATTGTACTCTTCTAACAATAAAGATTTTATAGAACGGACAATTCCAAGGGTCATGCACCTTCTTGTCATAAAAATGTTTGAAAGATCGCAAATCAAATAAATCTACAAATGATCTGTATCTCATTCGCGAGGAAAAGATAACAACAACCACCATTGGAACTGATGAAAATACCCATGGAAATTGTTATTTTGCTATCTACTATCCCTACAGCTATTAAGATCTTAATTCTTTTCTTTTAAGTGCGAGATTAAAGTTTTAAAATAACGAGCCAACTGATAAAAGTCCAATCTAAAATAAGGCTTACTTTCACGAGGAAACAATCGCGTATACGTTTGAACATCGCAAAGTCTCACTTGTTACGATTACCTCTTTCTCCAACGTCGAGTCTTTTTCGGAGAGAGAGCCTGTGATAAGCTAATAAATTTTTCCTCACGCCAAAGATAGACCTTTTAAGTAACAAAAATTCTATTTAGGCTAAAAAATAATCCGGTCATACTCTTTACAGCTAGAGTACATCCTTCGGAAACCTCATCATCCTTCTTTATCGAAGGAGTTATTCAGTTTTTACTCAGTTAAAACAAAACTGCTTCGATTCTTCGGGAAATGTTTATCTTTCAAATAATTCCAATGCTAAACCCGGATGGTGTTGAGCATGGAAATTTCCGATTTGATCATTAAATGCGAAACCTCAATAGATATTATGGACAGTCCTCTATCTAAAAAACGTATTGCCAACCTAACTTAGGCCATCTATTCGAGCAGCTGAACTTCTAATAGATTATTACAAAAACCGCAATAATAATCAAAATGAATAAACCAAATTTGATGAGTAATCGAACTGCAGATTGTTGATGTATACAGATGTGCATGGTCACAGTTCTGCCCTTCCGAGTTTTATCTATGGAAATCACACATAAAAACTTGAGCACGTAATATAAAATAGAATGTTTTGCAAATTGTTGTAAAGTAACTTTGTTTCTAATGGATTCAGCCGAGCCCAATCTTAGTTTTCCAAAAAGAATATGAGCTTACAATAAAAATATGACTAATTTTCCAAGTTGTGTTCAGGGAGAGTATTTGCAGGGAGGATGGATAAGCCTGATCTTAGCATTTTTCATTCTTATACATTGGAAATTTTGCCATATTGGTAAGTCTATCCTCGACGAAAGCAATAACAAAAAAACTAAAAGATATCTTCCCCTGATTATGCAAGACTCCTTGGTAAGACCTTTCTGATTAGCATCTTGGATTTACTGGACCTCAATCCTTAATCTAAATTCACTGATTTATAAATGGATAAAATGCGTAAGCTAATCACGAAATAATGTCTTTTGGATCAATCTCGTCGATTATTGCTTTTTAAAAAAAGCTAAAACGTTATTTAGAAATCATCATATTCTGAATTGGGTAAGCTAAAGCTCATAGATCGATAGTATCTCTTTTATAATGAGTATGTTCAAAGATGGTTTAGTCATTAGGTATTCTTAGACCATTTTTTTAGCAATTTAACTCTACTTCGAGAAGGAAAATTCTATAAATTTTATAATAAGATAGCGAAGTTGTTGTAGATACCTCTTCCAAGCAATATTTGTTCTTCTCCTCGAAAATTTTAGAGGATTGAAAGGATGAAGCAATGCTAATCCGAGCATAAAAACTAAACTAAGCCTATTTAGAGTGAAATCTATTTAAGTCATGAGAAGAGCCAAACTTCGATTGTTAAAGAAGAGAAGATATTCTCTACAGAGTAGAGGATCTTGTTTGTATGCAGGACCAACAAACAAAAGCCTAAAATGGAAACAAAAGTTAACAAGCAAACAATTTAACTGCAAAGTGATTTCATCAGTTTTGTTAGCAAATAAAAGAAGACAATAAAAAAATAGTGCCACTTCAATAATATAGATAAGAAATAGAGAGAATCGAAAAAAAATATAATTCGGTGTCACACCAATAATGAATCTACTGATAGATATTAACAAGAGATTCTCCTGAAAATAAACAGCAACTCAAAGCAGAACAATTTAATGAAAAAGCCTGTCTTTGAAATCAGAGCGAAAGAAATGATGTCAAGATAAAGGAATATTAATAGAATTCAAACTTAAACTATCTCCTCAGAACCTGGTCATCAGGAGTCTACTAATGATAAGCTAAATCCACTGCAATCTTCTCATTGTCTAAAGCCCACTATAGCAAATCATGAAATAAGTGGCACTGCCAAAGAGGTTTAAACTTCAACTCTCCATAGACCTTCTTTTATGTAAGAATTCATGATGAAAATTAGAGCGGAAAGGTAATCCATAAACCTAAATGCCTATAAAAACTGTAATCGCTAATAACTTAAAATAAAATCTTTTAAATTGAACTCCGTCAAAAACCACGTCTAGTAAGAAGAAAAAAACATGGGTTTACCAGTGCTTAGAAAAAATAAA
>Ga0302280_1001679_pt1 | contig 17921 bp, 15 predicted proteins | sample III_Fen_E1_1_FD_198771 | JGI IMG/M metagenome (GOLD analysis project Ga0302280, IMG submission 198771) | Peat permafrost microbial communities from Stordalen Mire near Abisko, Sweden - III_Fen_E1_1 | ecosystem: Environmental > Terrestrial > Soil > Wetlands > Permafrost | place: Sweden: Abisko... | reverse complement strand
AGAAATACAATATTTTTTTCCATTTTTCTCAACCTTCCCGACCGCGTTTGTCTTTTGCGTCGTTGATTATGTCATACCTATGACCGCTAACAACTCCAATTGAAGAAACCTGAGCCGCCGTTTAGCCTCAACGTGTTATATTTCATATGTCAAATACGGCAAGGATTTCTCAAAAACTGAAAAGGATTTTATGAAGAAGCAAAGTGCTAGGAAAAAAATAAAGGTCCATGAAAATCCGAAAGCTTTCATCACCGGTATTACGGGGCAGGATGGTTCCTGGCTGGCGGACTTCCTTCTGGAGAAGGGGTATGAGGTTCATGGCATGGTGCGGCGGTCTTCCTCGTTTAACACACAACGTATTGACCATATCTACCAGGATTCCCATGTTCACGGCGCGAGGTTATTTCTTCATTATGGAGATTTGATCGATTCTTCAGGTTTATTCAAACTTCTTCGGCAAATAATGCCTGATGAGATATACAACATAGGTGCCCAAAGCCATGTGCGGGTATCTTTTGACCAGCCGGAATATACCGGCGAGGTAACTGGGATAGGGACCATTAAGCTTTTGGAAGCTATGAGAATAGTTTGTCCCGAGGCTCGTTTTTATCAAGCGAGTAGTTCGGAACTTTATGGCGGTCTTGATTGCCCCAAGAAGGGTTATAACGAGAAAAGCCAATTTTATCCCCGCAGTCCTTACGGCGTGGCGAAACTTTATTCTTTTTGGGCGGCAAAAAACTATCGGGAAGCCTATGGGCTGCACATTTCCAATGGCATTTTGTTTAACCATGAAAGCGAACGGCGGGGTGAAACTTTTGTAACCCGCAAGATTACCCGCGCTTTAGGCCGCATTAAGATGGGGCTTCAAAAAGAAGTTTATCTGGGTAATTTGGACGCCCAGCGGGACTGGGGCGACGCCAAAGAATTTGTGCGGGCTATGTGGTTGATGCTGCAGCAAAAGAAAGCGGATGATTATGTTGTCGCCACGGGCGAGACCTATTCCATCAGGGATTTCCTAAAAATAGCGTTCGATTACGCGGGTCTGGATTGGAAAAAATACGTTAAATTTGATCCCCGTTATTTACGGCCAACCGAGGTGGATTATCTCAAGGGAGATGCTTCCAAGGCGAAGCGCGTTCTGGGATGGCGTCATGAAACCACGTTTGAGCAACTGGTATACCGTATGGTGGACCATGATATTGAAGTGGCGGCGAAGGAAAAAAAGAGAGATTCTTAAAAGACGGTTGTTTTTCAACGGGTGAAATCAAAGATAAGGGCGGGTCATGAAACTATTTATCGCGGGGCATAAGGGGATGGTGGGTTCAGCCCTGGTGAGACGGTTTCAGAAAGAAAAAGGTGTGGAGCTTGCTCTGAGAGACCGCGGTCAGCTGGATTTAACCAACCAGAAACAAGTTTTCGATTTTTTTGAAAAAGAAAAGCCTGAAACGGCCATTATCGCGGGGGCCCGTGTGGGCGGCATTCAGGCGAACAACACCTATCCGGCGGAGTTTCTAATTCAAAATTTAGCGATTGCGGCCAATTGCGTTGAAGGCGCTTACCGCGCAGGTGTGAAAAAACTTCTTTTTCTGGGAAGTTCCTGCATTTACCCCAAACTGGCCCCTCAACCTATGACGGAAGATTGTCTATTAACCGGCCCCTTGGAGCCGACGAACGAAGCCTATGGGGTTGCCAAGATCGCGGGGTTAAAGCTTTGCCAGTACTATCGAAAACAGTATGGGGTTTTGTTTTATTCCGCCATGCCCACCAATCTTTATGGACCGGGTGACAGCTACAATTTGGAAAACTCCCACGTCTTACCGGCCTTTATACGAAAATTTCATGAGGCGAAAGTATCCAATAATTCTGAGGTTATTTTGTGGGGAACAGGAAACCCTCAACGTGAGTTTTTGCATGTGGATGACTTGGCCGACGCTTGTGTTTTTTTATTGGGTCTGAATAATCCTCCCGATTGGATAAACGTGGGATGGGGTGAAGATATTGTCATTAAAGAATTAGCCTCGCGGGTGGCCGATACAATTGGTTATACAGGGAACATTGTTTGGGATACTTCGAAACCGGATGGCGCGTCACGGAAGCTGCTGGATATTTCACGGTTAACGGTCTTGGGTTGGAAAGCTAAAATAACTCTCCGGGAAGGCCTTCGGTTAACCTATCAAAGCTATCTGGACGAAATGAAATCAGGCCAATTACGTTAATCATTTCCCGGATGCGGTTGTGTTTGACGAGGTAATTAAGAAAAGGAAGTCTCTGTGATTTTTCCAAATAGTTTAAAAAACTTAGAAACCAATGTTCCCAAAGATGGCTGTGTCGCCATTATTATGCGGACGAAAAACAGGATCATTCTGTTGTCGCGAGCTTTCGACAGCGTGCTTTCACAAACCTACACCAACTGGCATCTTTACGTGGTAAATGATGGAGGACATCGGGGAGATTTAGAGAAATTCATATCAGCGAATGTAAATAGATTTCAGGGAAAATTAACGGTTATTCATAATGAGAAAAGTCTGGGAATGGAGGGTGCTTCAAACTCCGGTTTAAAACAATCGAAAGGTGAGTTTTTAATTGTTCACGACGATGATGATACCTGGCAGCCTGAGTTTCTTCAAAAAACAGTTGGCTTTCTGAATGATCCGAAAAACAGTTCATACGCGGCGGTTACAACCAACATATGCCGTGTCCACGAGGAAATTGTGGGCGAAACTATTGTTGAGTTAGACAGGTACGTATATCCTCTTTTTCGCGTTGACACTGATTACTTGCTGGATTTTTCACGCATTTTATCTAAAAACGAGGGATGGCCCATATCCTGGCTGATGCGAAGGTCGGTGGTAAATGTGGTCGGCGAATTTAATCATGAGCTTCTTGTGCAAGGCGATTGGGATTACAACATTCGAATGCTGATGATCGGCGATATTGGAACCATTCCTGAACCTCTTGCCAATTATCATCTTCGATTAACAGAGTTGGATAAAGACTATAGCAATAGCGCTGTTGCGGGAGAAAAGTTACATGAAAAATATAGAGTTTTATACTGGAACAGCTTGGTTCGGAGCGCTATAAATACCAACCCGGATATGCTTGGAATGGTGCGCGCTATTACTTATCCGATCATCGATTCTCAAGAAGGGTTTCAGGCAAAAATTAATACTCAACTTGAAACATTAAACAAACGTTTGGATCGTCTTGAAGCGGCTGTGATTGATACACATCTTTTGCTTAATAAATTTCTTGGACCAGTTCGATGGGTTTATCTTTTGACACGGCCTCTTCGAAAGTTGATCGCCAAGTTTTCCAAACAAACTTAAATTTCGAAAGAAGCTTTTGTGACATTTCCCAATAGTCTCAATAAAATTACTCCTTCTAAATCTAAAGATAGTCGTGTCGCGATTGTGATGCGGACAAAGAACAGGCCGCTTTTGTTGGCCCGCGCATTTGCCAGCGTTCTTGCCCAAAAATATCAGAATTGGCATCTTTATGTGGTTAACGATGGCGGTCATCGGGATGATGTAGAAAAACTGATCACCAAGAACGAAAGTGTTTTTAAGGGCAGGCTTACGGTTATTCATCATGAAATGAGCCAGGGGATGGAAGCCGCTTCCAATTCGGCGTTGAAGCGGTCAGAAGGTGAATTTTTGATTGTTCACGATGATGATGATTCGTGGCACCCTGAATTTCTTGAAAAAACCGTTGGTTTTTTGAATGATCCGCAAAACAGTGCTTTCGCGGCGGTGATTACCGGCGTGGAGCAGATCAATGAGAAGATTGTCGGTGAGAATATTGTGGAGATGGATCGTACCGAGTTTAAACTTTTGGATTCGGAGATTGATTTTTCGACTTTGTTATCTAGAAATTTGTTTCAACCGATTTCTTTATTAATACGAAAATCAGTTGTGAGTTCTGTGGGTGAGTTTAACCATCAGCTTCCTGTGTTGGGTGATTGGGATTTTAACATTAGAGTCCTCATGTTTGGGGATATTGGAACTATTCCTGAACGCCTTGCTTATTATCACGTTCGAAGAAGTGAAGAGGAGAGCATTTATGTAAACAGTGTCGTTGCGGAAGTTGGATCACACCACAAGTATAACGTTTTATATCGCAATAGTAATTTGCGAAGCGCGTTAAATACTAATCCGGAGATGCTGGGCGTGGTGCAAGCGTTAGGCTGGCAAATAAAAGAAATTGCCTCAAAGTTAAACAGAGAGTTTGAACCGTTGCAGGCGCAAGTCTTGAATCTGAATGATCAGATTGATTTGCTGCACGCGCGCTTTCTTCGTCTGGAAGAGGGAATGGCGGACACGCAGTATCTGCTCCGTAAAATTCTCGCGCCGGCCCGCTGGGTAAGAAACATCTTTCGATCCTTTCGAAAGATGTTCGCGAAGTTTTCTAAAAAGCCCTAAATCTTATTTGACGATATGGCGATCAAAACGATAGGCGTCGTTATCGTTTTGATAACTGTGTGTCGAAATTGTTGAAGTTTTCGACATCGCAAAATTCTCTCTGGAAAAATAAAAAATAAAATCTTCAAAGTTGAAATTAATAAAGAAAAGAGGCGTAGGATACCAAATCGAAAAAATTTATCGGATTAAGGAATTGTCCCGCGGATCAAGAAAAAGGCGCCGAACTTTTTCGATGTGATCCGGCTGGGGCACGTGACACTATGAAGCCTTTCTTAAAATCTGCCGCGATCCGGTTGTGGCGCGTTCCTCTCGTGAACCGCCTCTTGAAACCCGTTGTGTTCCGGCTGTTGCGCGCGCCCTCGATGAACCGCCTCTTGAATTCCGTTTTTCATTTTCATCAGGTTGAACTCCAAAAAAAAGAAACTAATGAATGGGACATCTCGGCTGACTTTGAAGCCAGAAGCCGGAAGCAGGAATGGATTCACTCGCATTTGTGCTGCCCCCAATGCGACGGCCGGCTGCGCACGCCGATAGTCCGCGGCAAAACCATCCAATGCCGGGATTGCGATTCGGAGTTTCCACAAAGAACCCATTCCCTCCACCTGATCCATTCGGACAACATCAAGAACTTCGAGGTTGAACCGACCCTGAACGTTTCCAAGCATCTCTACGACGAAATCGCCCTGGAAATTATCGCCGACGTGAGAAAGAGGAACGGCAAAATTCTGGATTGCGGAGCGGGACTTCGGGCCTATCCGGAAGAAACCGTGATCACCTGCGAAATCGTCGATTATCCAACGACAGATGTTATTTGCGCGGGACAGGCCATTCCTTTTCAAGACGCGTCTTTCGACGCGGTTTTCTCCCTCAATGTTTTGGAACACGTCAATGACCCCTTCTTATGCGCTTCCGAAATTATGCGGGTTTTGAAGCCGGAGGGACGGCTTTACTGTGTTGTCCCGTTTCTTCAGCCCGAACACGGCTATCCCAACCATTATTACAATATGACCCGCAGCGGACTGCTGCATCTTTTTAAAAGCGAGATCACCCCGGAAAGAAATTTTGTTCATCCATCGGGCCGGCCGATGTGGACGCTGCACTGGTTTCTTTCGGTCTATCTTCAAAACCTGCCTTCCCCGACACGGGACAAGTTTTCAAACATGAAGGTTCAGGATATTTTGGCGAAAGATCCGATCAGCTGGGTCGACGCCGAATGGGTTACCGAACTTTCGGATCAGGCAAACTGGACCCTGGCCTGCACGACGACGCTTGTTGGCCGCAAGCGGGAGGCGTAAGTCATCGATCAGCCTTTGGAAAATGATTAAATTCCTGGTTAATAGGATTTTGCCTAAATCGGGTTCGATCCGTTTCATTGCGGCTTCCTGCAATAAATTCATGTTTTACTTCGTATAGAAATACACAAAAAGCATTGAATGCGTATTCGGAGATCATGGGAATAGCGCAAGCATTACTCAGAAAAATTAGCGATTCGCAACATGAACTAAATACAAATCCGGACAATCAAAAGACGAATCGATTTTATTAATGCTACGACCTAAACAATGATATAAAGTTAATTTTCGTTTGGAGTAAAGCGTATTTGGCTTGAAAATATTACAGATTTCATAAGAAGTAGGAGCTGCAAAAATGAGTCCTAAGAAAAAAATTGCAGTTGTCATACCGGCTTATAACGAAGAACTGACAATTAAAGAAGTAATTCTTGATTTTTGGAAGTTTCCGAAAAAACGTAAATATGACTATCAAATTTTTGTCATTGATAACAATTCAAAAGATAAAACAAATAAAATCGCGAAACAAATTTTTTCAGATCATAAAGTTAAAGGTGAAATAATTAGTGTAAACCGCCAAGGCAAAGCCAACGCGGTTAAAAAAGCTTTTCGAACAATCACCGCTGATGTTTACATTATGGTTGATGCGGATAGCACTTATTGGTCTGAAGATATCGAAAAACTGATCGACCCAATTTTAAATGATGACATTGATATGGTGATTGGTGACAGGTTGTCGACAGGACATTATTCGAAAGAAAATAAGCGTCCTTTTCACGGGTTTGGCAATTCGCTGGTAAAAAACATTATTAACTTCATTTTCAAATCAAATTTGAATGACATTATGACCGGTTATCGCGGTTTTAGCCGCCGCTTGGTCAAGAATTACCCGATTTTATGTGAAGGTTTCGAATTGGAAACGGATATGAGTATTTTTTGTCTGGAACATAAATTCAATGTTGTAGAAGTGCCGATAAAATATACGGATAGACCAACTGGCAGTTTTTCGAAATTAAACACCTATACCGACGGTATAAAGGTGATCTTGATTATATTTAACATGTTTAGAAACTATAAACCGCTGCAATTTTTTAGCACCATTGGTTTTGTTTTGATGATCTTGGGGTTGATTGTGGGGGCATTTCCTATCGCGAACTATATTGAAACTAGGTATGTGACGCAAGTTCCGATGGCGATTTTATCGGTGGGTTTAGTTATTACATCCGTGTTGGCTTTTTCAATCGGCTTAATCTTGAGTAGTGTCAGACGTTACCAGAATATTAATTTCGAAGTAAGGATGTTAGATGAGGATTAAGGGAAATAATCTTAACGAAGTGTTGAGCATTATTTTTGATAAGAAATATCTAATATTTGGCGGCTTATTCTTAATCTTGGTGTTGTTTGACATTAACTTTAGTTCCATGCACGAATGGAATGCGTATGTCGAAAATACCCATCCGGCGTTTACGATCGGGCATGCCCGGGGCATAAGATCGGATGAGTTTGCGACAAATCTAACCTGGCAAATGTCCCAGGTGTTCAATCATTTTGGAACTTTCAACTACATGTCTCGAGCCAGCGGATTAAACACGATAGTGGCTCAATTTCAAGCCGGTTGGAATATAGAAAATATCGGCAGACCCATTAATTGGGGATTTTTGTTGTTTGGGGCCGCGCGTGGTTTGTCGTGGTATTGGTGTTCCAAATTAATATTGTTGTTTCTAAGCAGTGTTGAGTTCATTTATTTATTGACCCGAAACAAAAACTTATCTTTGGCCGGCGCATTTATTATTACTTACGCGCCTGGACTGCAATGGTGGTTTTCGAACTACACGCCCGAATTAATTACATCAGTTCAATTTATTATTGTGTTGTTTATGGCGATGCTTAATCAAACCGATGTCCGAATTAAACTCCTGCAAGCCTTCGGTATTATTGTGTTCTCGATCGGATTTGCCTTTGTATTGTATCCTCCGCTTCAAGTTCCGATGTTTTATGTAATGGTTGTGTTTTTGCTGGCGATTTTAATAAAAAGCAAACCCACGAAGATTGATGTTGGGTTGATTATTTTGATTGTTTTGACAAATTTAATTTGTGTAGCGCACTTTTATTTAATATCGCACGAGGATATTAAACTTGTAATGAATACCATTTATCCAGGTCAAAGGTTTGCACGTAGCGGCCAAATAGATATTGATGGGTTACTAAGCTATATTAATAATTTAATTACGCCTTATAAATCTCCGAATTATTCCAATCAATGCGAATTAAGCAACTTTTGGTTATTTTTTCCTGTTTTTCCATTTTTGTGTTTTGTGATACCTGAGCAAAAACGCGGATTGTTTTTCAATCTTTTATTCTATGCCGATTTAATTATTCTCACCTTTTTACTGACTCCTGAATTGGGCAATGATTATATTTATAAATACACACTTTTTTCGAAGGTTAGTTGTGGAAGATTAATGGTCGTTTTTGGTTTGTTGAATACTTATTTATTGATTTTATTTATTGATAAATATAAATCCATGAAATTCGATATAAGAGTATCGCTTTGGGTAAACGCTTTTGTCTGGTTGTATGTTTCCGTATATATCTGGGGATCGCAAATTTACGGCAATATGCATTTGTTGATGTATGCAAGTGTTGGCATTATGTGGTTGATCATTCATTTAATCCTTATTCATAAAGAGTTCATCGCTATTACGTTACTCGTTGTTTTAACAGTCCTAACCGGAGTGATTATTAACCCTTGGGTTGTGGGAATAGGGGATCTGTATGATTCGGATTTGTCCCACAAAATTCAAGAAATCCGTAAACAGGATCCAACAGCTGTTTGGACCGGCGATTTCTGGGTTCTCGGTGAATACCTATTAACGCAAGGGCTATATTCATTTAATTCTGTGAAATTTTACCCTGATTTTAAAGTTTGGGACCGGATAGATAAAAACCATAAATTTGTTGATGTCTATAACCGTTACGCGCACATCAATTTAAATTTAGTCGATGAAAAAACGACATTTATATTAAATCAACCCGATCTTATTACTTTAAACTTAAATAGACATGATTTGGTGAATGACACAGACATAAAGTATGTATTGGCAGGACATCCATTGAAGACTGAGAATAATTTAGAATTATTGGATATTGTGGGCAGTAAATATATTTATAGAGTTATTAGATAAATCTCCTGTTCATTTCGTAGAAAGGCACTATTTTCGATCCGCCTTTGAAAATTTGTTCTGGTAATAAGCTTACAAAAAAATTCTTATCTGTTTATTGGATTGGCTTCGAGCAGTGTATGACGTTACCGAAATATAACTTTGAAGTGAGAATATTAGATGAAGATTAAGAATAATAATTTTAATCGAACGTTAAATATTGTTTTTGATAAGAAGTATTTGATATTTGGTGCTTTATTCGCGGTCTTATTGTTGTTGAATGTCAATTTCAGTTCTATTCACATGTGGGACGTGCTTATTGAAAATGGCCATCCCGCGTTTACTCTCGGCCACTTCCGGGACATAAGATCGGATGAATGGGCGACAAATCTAACCTGGCAAATGTCCCAGGTGTTCAATCATTTTGGAACTTTCAACTACATGTCTCGAGCCAGCGGATTAAACACGATAGTGGCTCAATTTCAAGCCGGTTGGAATATAGAAAATATCGGCAGACCCATTAATTGGGGATTTTTGTTGTTTGGGGCCGCACGTGGTTTGTCGTGGTATTGGTGTTCCAAGTTAATATTGTTGTTTTTAAGCAGTGTTGAATTCATTTATTTATTAACGAAAAATAAAAATTTGTCTCTGGTTGGCGCTTTTGTTATTACTTACGCGCCTGGACTGCAATGGTGGTTTTCGAACTACACGCCCGAATTAATTACATCGGTTCAATTTATTATTGTGTTGTTTATGGCGATGCTTAATCAAACCGATGTCCGAATTAAGTTCCTGCAAGCCATCGGTATTACTGTGTTTTCAATCGGATTTGCCTTTGTCTTGTATCCTCCGCTCCAAATACCAATGTTCTACGTGATGGCCACGTTTGTATTGACGATTTTAATTACTCATAAACCCTCAAAGCTGGATATTGGCCTAATAACATTCATTATTTTGATAAATCTTATTTGTGTAGCGCACTTTTATTTAATATCGCACGAGGATATTAAACTTGTAATGAATACCATTTACCCGGGCCAAAGATTTACTCATAGCGGCGATACAAGCATCAGCGCCACACTCAACTATTTTAATAATTTAATTACGCCCTATAAATATCCGAATTATTCCAATCAATGCGAGTTAAGCAACTTTTGGTTATTTTTTCCGGTTTTTCCCTTTTTGTGTTTTTTGATACCTGCGCAGAAACGCGGGTTATATTTTAATCTTATTTTTTATTTAAATTTATGTCTGCTCGCGTTTTTGATCATTCCCGGATTGGGTAATGATTATATTTATAAATACACACTACTTTCAAAAGTAACCGGTGGAAGAGCGGTGGTGATATTTGGTTTGTTAAATACGTATTTATTAATTTTATTTATTGATAAATATAAATCCATGAAACTCGACATGAAAACACTGCTTTGGGTAAACGCTTTTGTCTGGTTGTATGTTTCGGTATATATTTGGGGATCTCAAATTTATAGCAATATGCATTTGTTGATGTATGTCAGCGTTGGCATTATGTGGCTGATCATACATTTAATCCTTATTCATAAAGAATTCCTCGCAATTGCGTTACTCGTCTGTTTAACCGTCGTAAGCGGGGCAATTATTAACCCAATAGTTCTAGGCGTGGGTGATTTATATGATTCGGATTTGTCCCATAAAATCCAAGAAATTCGCAAACAGGAACCTGAAGCAGTTTGGGCCGCTACGGATGAATCTTGGTACGGTGAATATTTATTGGCGCAGGGACTATATTCATATACTGCTGTAAAATTTTATCCAGATTTTAAAGTTTGGGACCGGATAGATAAAAACCATAAATTTGTTGATGTCTATAACCGTTACGCGCACATCAATTTTAATTTGGTCGATGAAAAAACGACATTTGTATTGAATGAACCTGACCTTATTACTTTAAACTTAAACAGGCATGATTTGATAAATGGCACAGACATAAAATATGTATTGGCAAGTCATCAATTGAAAACTGAGAATAATTTAGAATTATTGGATGTTCTGGGTAGTAAATATATTTACAAGGTTATTAGATAAACCTTTGGCTTACAATGCGGAACGTACCCTTTAACTGAGATTGAGTTTTGACAGAAATACTGTTTAAAAAGCACAATTTTGATAGCGGCGTTTATTTAAGATCAATTTGAAATAGAATATAAAACTAAAATTTTAAATTTAGGAGCTTCCATTGTCTTCTCTTCTCGTAACAGGTGCCTGTGGGTTTATCGGCAGTTCGTTTGTCCGCCAGGCGGTGAACCAGGGCTACAAAGTGATTGTTTTAGACGCGCTGACCTATGCCGGTCATAAAGAAAATCTGGAAGGCGTGCCGCACGAGATGGTGGTGGGAAATATACAAGACGAAGCTTTGGTTAAAAACCTTCTTAAGACTCATTCCATCCAAGGTTTGATTAACTTTGCCGCCGAATCCCATGTGGATCGATCCATTACGGGGCCGTCCGCTTTTATTGAAACCAACATCCAGGGAACCTTTAACCTGCTGAGCTGTGCTTATGAGTATTGGAAAACTTTAGACGAAAACAAAAAGAAAGATTTCCGGTATGTTCAAATCTCTACCGATGAGGTTTATGGTTCGCTGGGGGTTACGGGTAAATTTAACGAAACACTTCCTTATAAACCTAATTCTCCCTATTCGGCTTCCAAGGCGGCGGCGGATCATTTGGTGCGGGCCTGGTTTCATACCTATGGATTGCCGACGATTACGACCAATTGCTCGAATAATTACGGACCCCGCCAATTTCCGGAAAAATTAATTCCTCATATGATTGCCTGCGCTTTAGCCAGCAAGCCGTTGCCCGTCTATGGCGACGGGGGTAATGTTCGCGACTGGATTCATGTGGAAGATCATTGTGAGGGCATTTTGCTGGCTTTGACCAAAGGCCAGCCTGGTTCCACCTATTGCTTCGGCGGAAACGCGGAACGGAATAACCTGGATGTGGTGAAAACCATTTGTAAAGAACTGGATCAACTACTTCCCCGGGGGGACCACAAGTCTTACGGTGATTTAATTACCTTTGTGACGGACCGTTTGGGACATGACCGCCGCTACGCGATTGATGACGCTTTTGCCCAAAAGGAACTGGGGTTTAAACGCCGGTATAATTTTGAAAACGGACTCAAGAATACGATTCAATGGTATTTGGACAATACGGCCTGGAGCAAGGCAGTTACGGGAGCGAAAAAATGAAGGGAATTATTCTGGCTGGGGGTAGCGGAACCCGTCTTTATCCATTAACTCGGTCGATTAGCAAACAGCTTTTGCCGGTTTATGACAAGCCCACCATTTACTATCCGTTGTCGACACTGCTTTTGGCGGGGATTCGGGAAATTTTAATCATCAGCACTCCCCGGGATCTGCCGATGTTGAGGGACTTATTGGGTGATGGATCGAAGCTGGGGATATCGCTTTCCTATGAAGAACAGGCTAAACCCGAGGGAATTGCCCAGGCTTTTTTAATCGGCGAAAAATTTATCGGCAATGATCCGGTCTGCCTCATTTTGGGCGACAACATTTTTCACGGCAATGAATTGGTTCAGGCTTTGGAGAAATCGGCCCAATTGTCAAAAGGGGCGGAACTTTTCGCCTATCACGTGAACGATCCGGAACGTTATGGAGTGGTTGAGTTTAACGCCGAGGGTATCGCCGTCAGTTTGGAAGAAAAGCCGAAAAAACCTAAATCCGCTTGGGCGGTAACGGGTCTTTATTTTTATGACGCCCAGGTGGTTGAGATCGCGAAATCGTTGAAACCTTCCGCCCGCGGCGAGCTGGAAATAACCGATCTGAATTTACGGTATCTGGAACAGGGAAAACTGCGCATTAACAAGATGGGCCGGGGAGTGGCCTGGCTGGACAGCGGAACCTATGATTCTCTTTTGACCGCTTCCCAATTTGTGCAAATGATTGAGCAGAGGCAGGGGTTGAAAATTGCCTGTCTGGAAGAGATTGCTTTTTTAAAAGGCTATATCGGTGTCCCGCAGCTGGAACAATTGGCCGATGAATACGCGAAAAGCGGCTATGGCGCTTATTTAAGACAGGTTTTGAGCGAGAACACGGTTCAATAAAACTATTTGCTTCATAAAAGCATTAGAAAAACAGTCCAATTCTCCTTGAGGCTTACCATTAATATCATCCCCTTGACCTATAACGCTATCCGTTATACTTTAAATACATGATCCGGAACTTTAAGAGCAAAGAAGCCGAGATGATTTTTAATCGGACTTTCTCTCATCGGTTGCCCCATGACATCCAAAAGGCGGCCTTTCGGAAACTCCGCATGTTAAGCAGGGCGGTTACCTTAAACGACTTGCGGGTTCCTCCCGCAAACCGGTTGGAGGCTTTACACGGTAATCGGCAAGGGCAACATAGTATTCGGATTAATGACCAGTGGCGGGTTTGCTTTGAATGGCGGACTGGGGATGCCTATAACGTTGAAATTGTGGATTATCACTAGGAGTGACAAATGAAAGATTCGAAGATTCCACCGCTTCATCCGGGTGAAGTTCTGCAGGAAGAATTTCTTAAAGCATTGGGGATCAGCCAGAACAAATTGGGTCAAGACTTGGGTGTTCCTCCCCGCCGTATTAATGAGATTGTCCAGGGAAAGAGGGGTATTACGGCTGACACGGCTCTGCGTTTGGCTAGATATTTTAATATGTCTCCCCAATTTTGGCTTGGACTGCAAATGGATTATGAGTTGGACCAAGAAGCGGATCACCTTGCGTCCCGTTTGAAAAAAGAAGTTCATGTTTATCAAGCTGTTTAATTTTCCATAAAACCGTCACGCGAATTCCTGCCAGCTATTGAAAAGAAGGAAAGCTAAAGTCATGAGAATTGGAATCGCGCTGGCCGTTTACCGCCCCCACCCTGAATTTTTTGAAAAACAGCTTCAATCCCTGCTCGATCAAAGTTATCACGACTGGTTTTGCGTGATTACCAGCGATTCGCCGCTGGACGAGATTTTCAAAAACGAGAAACTCCATCAATTCAAAAATCACGCCCGGTTTCGCTGGCACGAAAATGAGGAACGTCTGGGAGTGACTAAGAATTTTGAAAAAGCGGTTCAAATTTGTCTGAGGGAAAAGGTGGAAGCGATTGCCTGCGCGGATCAGGATGACGTGTGGTACCCGCAAAAAATCGCCAGATCGGTGGAAGTGTTTCAAAGTTATCCTCCTATCCGGCTGGTTCATACCGACATGCATCTTCTTTATCGAAATGAAAAAGGCGAGGACGTGATAGGAACCGAAACCGGCTGGCAGGCCGAGCGCCGGGGCATCCATCATGTTCAACCGAGGCATTTTTTAATCCGCAATATCGTCGCCGGCTGCGCGATGTTGTTTGACGCCGATCTGGCCAGGATGTATCCGGTCATTCCGGAAGAGTTTTATCACCCGGACTACTGGTATTCTTTTTTGGCCTCGGTTTACGGGAAAGTTTATTCCATTCCGGAGCCGACCTACGCTTACCGCCAGCACAAAGAAAACGCGTTGGGCATTTCGCCCTTTAAAGGTTTTTTTTACACCGCTCCGCAAAGCAGTTTGATGGATGTGTTGAAGAAATTCCGCCGGGTTTATTTTAAATCCCGCGATCTGGTCAGCGCCGCTGTTCGGGAAAAAGTTCCGGTTTCTTTTTTCGCGAAATTTCCGATCACCGTTTTCGATTTGGGTTTTTCCCTGTCTTTGATGGGATTCTATTACCTGTTGGTTCCGTCCGAGCGGGATGTGCCGCTGGCCAGGGCTTGTTTCGCGCGCGCCTTGGGGAAAGCGCTTTTTTTCATTCCGAGACCTTGGGTTTGATCCGATTTGGGAATCGCCAGAATTCGGCCAACCCTTAAGCGCGAACAGGCTGGTTTGAAAGTTAATGAGAATCGAATAAGATTTGAAAATAACCTTCGCGATAGTAAACTTTCTTGGCTAATACAAAGTGAATTTATGCAAATGAAGGCGGAACATGCTTAAGAGTGGAAAAAGAAAATCAGCGATGATCCCGATAGAGAATCGCTGCGGGATTTGCGACACGAAACTGACGCTTTATCCCAAGGATTTCGCGGAATGCCCGCATTGTCAGAAAAAAGTATGCCGTCAATGCTGGTTCAACGCCTGGGCAACTAAAGCTTTTTCTTCGGAAAAATGCGCGCATTTGCTGGAAAATGACGGACTCAATTCAAACGCTTTTACGCAAAAAGAAAATGTCATTTATTGGGATTGGCCCCGAATCGCTTTTGTCGGTGCGCTGGTGGTTTTGGCCATGGGAGTTATTTTGTTTTTGTTGAATCTTTTCGTTTTCTAATTTGAAAACCCGTTTGTTTTCAGGTTATCTATTTCCTCCATTAAGCTTTTCCGAAAGATTTTAAATGCGTATCGCCATTGTTCATGACTGGATGACGGGGATGAGGGGCGGAGAAAAAGTTCTCCTGTCTCTTTTGGAACTTTTTCCCGGAGCGGACATTTACACCCTCGTTTACCGCCCCGACCAAATGGATGAGAAGTTTAAAAACCGTAAAATTACCACCTCCGCCCTTCAGCATCTTCCTTTTGGGAAAACCAAGTATCAATATTATCTCCCCTTGTTCTGGGAATTGACCGGCGGGTTTGACTTGTCCGGTTATGACCTGATTATTTCTTCCAGCTCGGCCTGCGCGAAATGGGTTCGAAATCCCAAAAACGCCATGCATGTCTGCTACTGCCATACCCCCATGCGTTATATATGGGATTTGTTTGACGATTATTTTGGACCCTCCTCGTTCGGACCCGTGCGGTGGTTCGCGAAACTGTTCAGGCCTTATTTGCAGTGGTGCGACCTGAAATCGAACCAGGGCGTCACTCATTTTTTGGCGAATTCGACCGAGGTCCAAAACCGGATTAAACGAATTTATAACCGGGAAGCTGAAGTCATCCATCCGCCGGTCGAGGTGGACAAATTTAAAATTAAAACGGGTAAAGGGGATTATTTTTTAATTATTTCCGCCCTGGTTCCTTATAAAAAAATTGATTTGGCCGTAAAAGTCTGCACGAAAAATAATTGGCCCTTGATCGTGGCGGGTAAGGGAAGTGAAGAGAAAAAATTGAGAGCGATCGCCGGGCCGACGGTGAAATTTGACGGATGGATTTCCGACGAAAAATTTCAGGACTACTACGACAAAGCGAAAGCTTTAATTTTTCCGGGAAAGGAAGATTTTGGAATCGTGCCGGTGGAATCAATGGCTTCGGGCTGCCCCGTGATCGCTTTTGGCGAGGGAGGGGTTTTGGACAGCGTGGAAGACGGTAAAACGGGCGTGTTTTTCTTTGAGCAAACCGAACAGGCGCTTGAAGACGCGATCCGCCGGTTTGAGACCATGACCTTTGACCCGAATGAATTGCGTCAAAGAGCCGTTTCTTTCTCGAAAGAGCGGTTTTTATTTAGAACTCAAATTTACTTCCGCCGTCTTTTCGGCATTCCTACCATTCCGGATAACAACAAGTTCTAACAGGCATTCGGTGTTTGCGCCTGCCGGGTTAGCCGTATAAACTATCTTTCCACTCAAATTTCGGCGTGAGGTTTTATGAAATTCCGTTACCGGTCTCTTTTTGGGATCATCAGTTTTTTCTGCGATAGTTTGATGATTGCGGCTTCATTTATAGGGGCTAACTGGATTCGGTTTCATTCGGGCTGGATTCGGGTGGATTCGATTACGCCCTACAGACATTACGGGATTTTTCTTACTTTTTTTATCCTGATTTATTTAGCGGTGTTTAACTATGTCGGTCTTTATCGTTCAAGACGCGGTATTTCGGGCGTGGATGAACTTTCCAAGGTCCTTCAGGCGGTTTTAATTGCCGCCATTATTCTTTCCGCCGCGACTTTCCTGGCCAAGTTTTTTGCCTTTTCCCGCCTGGTCATCTTCTTATCGGCGTTTTTAATTCTGTGGTCCGTCTGGCTGGAAAGGGTGGTTATCCGCCGGGTTCAGGTTTCCCTGAGACGCAAAGGGATTGGAGTTACCCGGGTTTTGATTGTGGGTTCGGGTGAAACTGCGGGGGTTTTGATTCAAAGATTACGCCAGAATCCGGGATTGGGTTACAGCATTATTGGGGTGATATCCGAAGCCAAAAGAACGGGTGAGGTGGAAGGTTTTAAAATTATCGGTACTTTGTCTAATTTTTCCAAGATTCTTAAATTACAAAATCCCGGTGAAGTCATTTTCGCTCTGCCCGCGACCGCCCATGCTCGTTTAATCCCCATGCTGGTATCACTTCAGAATAGTCAGATCAAATACAAAATTGTTTCCGATCTGTTTGGTCTGATTACCCATCCGCTGGAAAACGATGTTTTAATGGACATGCCGGTTTTTCAAATGAAGGAAGCTCCGCTGAATTCCTGGTACAACCGGGTAATTAAACGAATTTTTGATTTTAGTTTGTCTTTATTAGCCGTGGTGGTTTTAACCGTTATTCCCGTATTACCCCTGTTGGCCCTCGGCGTCAAAATATCCTCTCCGGGCCCGGTCTTTTTCCGTCAAAAACGCGTCGGCCGGGACGGAAAACATTTTTTTATGCTCAAGTTTCGATCCATGTCCGAGGGAACCGAAACGGTGGCTTTCACCGCTAAAAATGATCCCCGGGTGACGCCTATGGGGAGTTTTATTCGTAAAACCAGTTTGGATGAATTGCCCCAGATATTTAATGTTCTGCTGGGTAACATGAGCTTAGTGGGGCCCCGGCCCGAGGTTCCCGGATTGGTTGAGAAGTTTGAAAAAGAAATACCGCGTTATTTTGAACGGCATCAGGTTAAGTCCGGAATCACGGGCTGGGCCCAGGTGAATGGTTTTCGGGGCAACACGTCCCTTCATGAGCGGGTTAAATACGATATTTATTACATTGAAAACTGGAATCTGGGTTTGGATATTAAAATTATTATCCGCACGGTTTTGGATATTCTGGAACATGAACACGCTTATTAACGGTTAAAGGAAATCTTGTGAACATACTGGTAACCGGCGGAGCCGGATTCACCCCTCTTTTATATACAGCGTTAA
>Ga0302280_1001675_pt1 | contig 17930 bp, 22 predicted proteins | sample III_Fen_E1_1_FD_198771 | JGI IMG/M metagenome (GOLD analysis project Ga0302280, IMG submission 198771) | Peat permafrost microbial communities from Stordalen Mire near Abisko, Sweden - III_Fen_E1_1 | ecosystem: Environmental > Terrestrial > Soil > Wetlands > Permafrost | place: Sweden: Abisko... | reverse complement strand
TTTCATTCATAAATTTATAAAAATTGCCAGATTGCAAATTCTGCCACGATTTTCATAAACTATTTTAAAATCAAAAATTTTTTGAAAATGGATACAAATATTTGATAACACATTGAAGTGTAATATGACAAAAAATTGACAGTTGTTTCCAGACATAAGATTTGATTGCGATCACTATAACTTAACAGTATAATTTGATGAATTTAAACATGAATGATAATCATACAGTCACTTTTATTAAATGATCAATAAGGTCAGTGGATATTTCATTTGATTAAATCTTTAAGACCATCATCAATAATCACAATCATCAAATAAATAATTAGAAATATCACAATCATCACTGTTATCACTATCAACATAATCTATATAATTTTTTTTATTTTTAAATAATTCCGACCAAATCTCTGTTAAATTGGTTAAATCTTCTATGCTATAATAATCAATTCCACAACATTCACATGCGTATAAAAACTTTTAATTTTGTCATATGAATCAAAATTATTATACATTGAGTTTATTGCAGTTCAAAAATTTCAATTATCACCAAAAAGTTGAAGATAACACATTAAATCAATATAAAAAAATAATACATCAGTATAATATGTTTATTACAGATACTTTTTTTAAGTATTTTATAATGAATGCATGCCAAGAAAAAGTATATTGGATAAGAATACACAATAATAAAAATGATGAAGAACTATTTTTAACATTATTCAATAATTGTATAATATTGATATGCTCCTCGGACAGGATGATTATCCATTAATCCATTTTCAGTTATTGTTTCTCTAGTTAATTTATAGCCAGTTTCACTTATTATACTTCTCAAACAATTCAATACAATCGCTTTTGTTTTTCTATAATATGGTTTTTTGCTGAATACTTCAAACAATTCCATTGACATTTCATCCAATAATTTTTTATTTTCATCATTCAATATATCATTTCTTTTTATATTCACAAATTCATTTAGATTATTAATGTCTTGTTTTTTTATGTTTCTCAATATTCCATTGACAAGCTTTAATGCTAATTTTATTTTATTACCTAATGTTGTTTTGCCGGATCCTGATGCACCAGAAATATGAATAATAAGTGTTTCCATTAAAATTTAATTATATAAAAATTGATATAATTATAATTAAATTTATTATATTATAATATAATAATGGAAACACTTATTATTCATATTTCTGGTGCATCAGGATCCGGCAAAACAACATTAGGTAATAAAATAAAAGAACAATTTAAGAGTAAAATTATTGTGAAAGATTTGGATATTTTAAGAGATGAATTTATAAAAGAATTTTATGGTAATAAAAAATGGACTTATATTGATGAAAATGAATATCAATTATATATTGATAGTTATATAAATAAACAAAAGAAACCAATTATTTTTGTTGGTCTAAATGATAATACTGTTTATGGGAAAAACAAAAATTTATATTATAATGTTCATTCACAACATAATTATTATATAGAAATTGATGATATGATAATAGTTAAACAAAAATGTATAAGATTATTAAATGATATACAAACTGATAAAATGGCAATGGAGGACTTAGTTAAAAATAATGAAAAATTTGTAAAAAAATTTACTGAGGCAATCAAAATAGAATGTAGTGCAAAACAAACTATAAAACAAAATAATAAATGGAAAAAAGATTATGAAAAACAAGGTTATAAATTTATATCAAGAGAAAATATTTATAAGTCTGTTGTAAAAATATTAAATAATAAATAAAATAAATTATCAATTTTTTTATTTATTATCTTCTTGTGCCTTTAATTTGGTCTTTCTATTTAAATATGCTTGATGACGCCATTCTTTTAATTTTTCTGGATTAGTTTCTTTTATTTTTTCCATATAATTCTTTGCTTTTTCTTTTACAATATCACTATTTTTTTCATAATATTTTTTATTCCGTATTGGATTTGTATATGATTTTAGTTTTTCTTCTAATTCATTATTTCTATTTTTAAGTTCTTCTATTTCAAGTTTTAACTTATTTATTTCTTCATTCATTATATATTTACTATAATAATATTATAACATAATTTTAAATATTTTATGCTATAATATTAAGTATAAATGACATCAAAACATAAAAGTGAGGATTATAAATTATCTGCTGTTGAATATTATTTAGTTGGCGATAAATCACAAATAGAAGTATGTGAAATTTTTAAATGTAGTCCAAGAAGTTTAATGAGATGGGTTGAAATATATGAAAAGGAATGTGAAATAAAAAGAGAAAATAGGAAACCAGTAGCATATAAAGTTCATAAAGAACATGTTAAATTTTTATTAGATGAAATCAATAAAAATAAAACCATAACTATGACTGAATTAAAGCATAAATTGAAAGATAAATTTAAGATTGAATTAAGTAGGTTTCATATCAATAGAATTGTTAATGATAATAATATAACATTAAAAATAACAAGAATACGTCATGAACCTGAAAAAAGATTTGGTAAAGAAATAAATATAAATCAGAAATTAAAAGAATTTTATGATGAAATTAAAAAACATAAATTAGAAGATATAATATGTATTGACGAAACATCTATAAGTGGTCTTCAAAAAAGAAGTCATTGTTATAGTGAATTAGGAAAAAGATGTGTAATAAAAACTCAATCACAAGAAGTATTCAAAAAATATACTGGTATATTTGCAATTTCTTATAATGGAGTATTAGGTTGGGATTTATATGAAAAAGGTGGAATTGATAGTGATAGGTTATATGAATTTTTAGAAAAACATATTACAAAAAAATACAAAAATAAGTTAATAATTTTAGATAATGCAAGTAGTCATAGAAATGAAAAAATAAAAGAATTACTAAATAAAAATAATAAATTATTATATTCATTATTTATTATTTTTATAATCACTCTCCCATATACTAATCAAATTATATCCATTACTTTTAATAATATTTTCTCTTTCAATTGTATTTTTATAAAGTTCTCCATAAGTTTTTTTATTTAATAAATTTACATCATCTTTTTTATATATTTTTGGATTTCCGTGAAAATAATCTCCATGGAATTCATATACTGTATTTGTTTTCTCACAATATCCATCAAATTTAATTCTTTTATTATTTAATATTGTTTCTTTTTCTCCTATATTTCCTGCATGTTGAATAATAATATTTTCTTTTTTCATTATACTGTCTAACCATTCAATTGCTATTTTTGAAAATCCTGCTGAACAACATTTTTGACATCCATTACCTGATAAATGATCATTTGGTTTTTGTATAAATTCACCATGTTCTTCACAAATTATAATAATATTTTTGCGTGTTCCATTGTATATAGATTTACTATAATCATATAAATTATTATGAACTTTTTTTGCTTTAATAATAAAATCTTCCGTTGTTTTTACAATTCCAGAGCATCTATAACATTGATTACCTTTAAGATGATTTAATGGCATTTGAATAAATTCACCATGTTCTTTACAAATAATTTTAATATTTGTTTGTGTATTTATATATTCTATTTGTGAATAATCATATTTATCGCCGTGAATTTTTTTTGCTTTTTCAATAAATAATTCATTAGTTACTTTATTTCTTCCAGAACATGTAGGACATTTTTGTCCTTTTAGATGATTTATTGGTAACATTTCAAATATTCCATGTTTATTACATTTAATCTTAATTTTTTCTTTTCCATGAATGTATTCAGTTTCAGAATAATCATATATTTTACCATGTATTTTATTTGATTTTTCAATAAACATTTCTTTTGTTAATTTAGATGGTTTTGAACATAATGAACACCCTTGTCTTTTTTTTATATGGTTATAAATACTTTTTTCAAAAAATCCATGAATATTACATTCTATTTTTAGATGTTTAATATTATTTTTTTTAATTAATTCAATATATTTATATTTATTGTTAAATATAATATTCGCTTCAGTAATAATTCTTTGTAAGTCAGTCATTTACATTAATATATAATTATGTCTTTATATAAAAAACATTAAACATTTTACTAATTCTATTGAAAAATTATTATCAACATTTTACAAATAGTATAGAAAATTACTTTAGTATGATGAAATCCAAATTACAAAAATTAGATGGTTTAACACACAAAGAATTAAAAACCAATATAGAAAAAGTTATTAAAGATATACCAAAAGAAAAATATGAGAATATAATTAAAGGAACTTATAATAGAACAAAGAAATATAGTAAGAAACCTTCTAACAGAAGAAAAACATTAAAAAATTATTTATAATTTGCATATTTAAAAAATCGGCGTTTTAAATGTGCAAAGGTGTAAAACGATTTCAAAATACTTTATGAAAAGTCTTACAATTTTTACAATTTTTGCAAAAATCAAATTTTTAAAACGATTTCAAAATACTTTATGAAAAGTCTTACAATTTTTACAATTTTTTAAAAATGATTTCAAAATACTTTATGGAAAGTCTTACAATTTTTACAATTTTTGCAAAATTTTGATGATTTAAAAAAATGTAAAAATTGTAAGACTTTTCATAAAGTATTTTTGAATCAAAATTTTTATCATATTCAAAATTGCAAAAAATGTAAAAATTGTAAGACTTTTCATAAAGTATTTTGAATCAAAATTTTTATCATATTCAAAATTGCAAAAATTGTAAAAATTGTAAGACTTTTCATAAAGTATTTTGAATCAAAAATTTTATCATATTCAAAATTGCAAAAATTGTAAAAATTGTAAGACTTTTCATAAAGTATTTTGAATCAAAATTTTATCATAGCATTCAATACATATCTAATAATAAAATATTATATTACCAAGAAATGCAAGAAAATACCAAAAGTTATAATTATGCACATATGTTCATTTTTATTTGATTATGATATAGAATTGGAAAACAAATAAAACTAAATATTTTGATGATTAACTCAGTGATAATTGTGAATTTAAAATACATGTGTATTTCTTACTAATCATCTAAACTTTTTATCGCAAAAAGTTGAATATTAAATGGAATAAAATAGTAATTACTTTACATGACTATTTAATGAATTATAATTTTAAAAAAATTTATGAATTATCGATATCCAATAATATTAATGATTTGGGAGATGAATGGATTTTTTTTGATTATCGAGAAATGATTGATAAAGTAGGTAAGTGTATATGTAATAAAAAAATAAAAAATATTTATAGATACATCAATAAATATACTGGTCATTGTATAGAAGTTGGAAGTGTTTGTGTGACTAATTTTTCATTGCAAGAAAAAACAAAAACAAAAACAAAATCAAACATCAACTTAAATTTTATAAAAATGTTATGTTATGAAAGAACTGAATATGAACAAATTTTGGATTCAATCGAATATTCCAATGAAATTAAACAAAGCATCATTAAAGATTATATTGATAATATCAATAATAATGATTATGAACAAGTTAAAAAAGCAATTGAAATTTTAAAGTATTTAATGTCAGGTACATATAAAAATGCAGCAATAAAAAGTAAATTAAGTACATTGAATATCATAAAAAATACTTATGAACAAGAATTTGAAAAACAAGAAATTAAAAAACAACAAGAAATTAAGAGACAACAAGATATTAAAAAACGAGATGAAGAGTATAAAATTCAACACAAAATTATGAAACAACAAGACATTAAAAAACGAGATGAAGAGTATAAAATTCAACACAAAATTATGAAACAACAACGAATCAAAGAAGATTATGATCATGTGAAAGCAGATCGTGAAAGAGAATATGAAAGAGAACAAAAACAATATATAGAAGGTGCCGAGAGTATGAATGATCCTAATAAATTAGATTATTATATAGATCATATTGTTGATCCAGAAATCAAACAAAAATATGTTGAAAAAAAACTATGTTTGTTGAAGATTGGGAAACAAATATTCACTAACATTTGCATTTCATAACACATTAATATACTGCACAATGAAAAATCTAACAATTTAAAAACTTTTAAATGTAAAATATTTTCTGTGAGTCATAAATCAAAGCATTTTGTTAATTTTTTATTGCAAAAAAGCTGAATTTCAAATGGAATGAAATAGTGATAAATTTATATGATTCTTTGATGATTCATAGTTATGCAAATATTTTTAAATTATCTGAGAATTTAAAATACTCATCACACATATACTGAAGTACACACATTGGCAAATTCATAATAGTATACTTTTGTATATTTATTTATGAATATTTGGCAATTGATTCATTGATAAGTTCAATTTTTATTTGATGGAATTATATGTAAAAAAATTGAACTTTCAAATGTAAGATATTCATATTATTGATTGTTCAATATAAAGATGGATTATTATGAACAACAAACTATGCGCGCTTTGAATTCAAAAAATGATTGCTCTTATCCAAAAATATCAAATCCGGAAAATATCAAAAAAATATATGATTTATTCATAAATGATATGCCAATTGATACCAATGAAGTTAATGATGATGATGAACTTGCATTTTATTCCGGATATTATCACAAAATAAATAATAATTATAAAAATGCCACAAAATTTTTTGAAATGGAAATTAGCAAAGAAAACTCAAATTCATTGTATCATTTGGCATGTATATATCAAAATAATGATAATGATAATTGTGATTATGAAAAAGCAAGGAAATTATATGAAATGTTAATAGATAAAGGTAATACGAATGCAATGTATGGTCTTGCACGTATGTATGAATTTGGCAAAGGTGTACCAAAAGATTATAAAAAAGCATTTGAATTACTTGAAACAGCAGCTAAAAAAGGAAATTCACATGCAATGAATTTTATTGGACTCATATATTATGAAGGTAGATATTTTGATAAAAATTATAACAAAGCATTTGAATATTTTGAAATAGCAGCGCAAAATGGTCATTCAAGTGGAATGGTAAATCTTGCCCATTTATATGAACAAGGACAAGTAGTTGCGCAAGATTATGATAAAGTAATTGAACTTTTTGGTATGTCTATTCAAATTGATAATTCGATTATGCCAGCACATAACCTTGAAAGAATATACAAAAAAAATATAACAGTAAATCGTAATTTAATAGTTAAACATTTGGTAACATACTGTGAAAATACAAATAGACGTATTAGTTATTATATTGATTTGAATAATGATGACAATGATATCGTTTGGGAAACTTATTTGCATAAATATTGGCCAATTAAAAATGATATTAAAAATAAAATATATACATTACTTTTTATTTCTAAAAATAGAAATATATCAAAAATTGATATGAAATGGATGGTCAAAGGTATAACTATGATTATTATTAAGTATGTAGCTACTTTTGGAAGATATGCATAATAAAAAATTGAACTTTCAAATGTAAGATATTCTATTATTGATTATGTACATCATTCAAAATGAATGATTATGAACAACAAATTATGCGTTATTTGAAATCAACAAATGATTATATTTATCCAAAAATATCAAATCCAGAAAATATCAAAAAAATACATGATTTATTTATGAATAAAATACTAATTGATGAGAAAGAACTGATTAATAATAGTGATCTTGCTTTTTATTCTGGAAATTATTATAAAATAAATCACAATTATACAAATGCTATAAAAATTTTTGAAATGGAAATTAACAAAGATAATTCTGATGCGTTGTGTAATTTGGCATATATATATGGCAACAGAAAATTAAAATATTTTGATTATGAAAAAGCAAAAAAATTATACAAAATATCAATAAACAAAGGTAATTTAAATGCAATATATGGTCTTGCATGCACATATGAATGTGGCGAAGGTGTTCGACAAGATTATAAAAAAGCATTTGAATTATTCAAAATAGCAGCTAACAAAGGAAATTCGTATGCAATGAATTACATTGGATTCATATATTATGAAGGCACATATTTTGATAAAAATTATGAAAAAGCTTTTGAATATTTTAATATGTCAGTGAAACATGGTAATTCAACTGCAATGATAAATCTTGCAACTTTATATCAACAAAAAGGAACTGAACATTTTGATATGGCAATTAAATTGTATGGAATGGCAATTCAAATTGATGATACATTTGTTTCGGCGGAGCATCTTGGAAAAATGTATAAAGAAAATATGACGGTTAATCGAAATTTAATAGCTAAACATTTGGCAACATATTGTGAAAATACAAAAACACGTGTTAATGCATATATTGATTTGAATCATCCTGATATTGTTTGGAAAACTTATTTACATAAATTTTGGCCAACTAAAAATAATATTGAAAATAAAATAATTGTATTACTTTTAATATCTAAAAAAAGAAATACATCAAAAATTAATATGAAATGGATGGTTAAAGGTATAACTATGATTATTATTGAGTATGTAGTTACTCTCCAAAAAACGCACTAAAGTTATTTTATGTGAAAAATATGACACACTTTATATGGTTAAATAATGTGTACCAATATCATACTCTTAAACACACACCTTGGTATTATCTTTTTATTCATGCACAATAATATTGTCATTATATATTTCTTATTTCTATTTGTGATACTTGTTATTTGGTCATCACATTTACCATTTACTGTAACATCCAAAAGAGTATAATTATTTGATATATTTGAAAAAAGCTTATCATTGGTTATACATAAAAATTTATGTGTAATATGTAAGCTTTTTAAACTTTTATTTTTTGATATGAACATATTATATTCTTCAAAAAGATTCCTTAAATATGAGCAAAATGATACTATTAACTGTATAATATTTGTTTTGTTTATTGTTTCAAATATTTTATCTAATGATTTTTCGTCGAATAAATCACATTGTATATCTAAACTTTCCAATGATTTGCAATTTTCAAGAATCTTGCAAAAGAAACCTGAAAAATGTCCAATTGAAGATAATTTTAATTTTGTCACTTTATGTTCATGTGCATTTAAATATTTCATTACATCCAAACTATGATTACTCACATATATTGAAGTGAACATTTTTGCAAAAAGTAACTTGAACATTGGATATTTATAACTTGGCGAACTATTTATACTATCAATATATATACTATCAATATATTCATTTTTTGTCATTGCACTTGCTATCAATGATATATAATCATTATATCCATATAATTTTAAATATTCACTTTCATTCTTCCTAAAATGCATAATATGTTCATCACTAATTCTTAGTTCAGTATAATCACTTTTATTATCCAATATCTTTTTTATAATATTATTATCATTATCCATCAATATGTTTTATACTATTGCCATTTTATATCACATACATTCAATATTTCATCTTTTTCATATAAAATAACAATGACATACTTTGCTCAACTTATTATATGCTATCACTAAATACAAATATAATAAGTTGAGGTACGTCATCATTTAATTTATGAAAAAGATGAAATATTGAATGTATGTGATATAAAATGACAATAGTATGAACATACTGATGAATAGTTTTGAGGAAACCGAGTCGCTTTGCTTTCAAAGTTTCGAGGAAACCGAGTCGCTTTGCTTCCAAAGTGATGATAATGTTATAAAAAGTATATTGGATAATAAAAGTGATTATACGGAATTAAGAATTGATCGCAAACATTTATCACACTTTGAGTTGAATAGAAACAAATATATAAAATTGTATGGAAATGCAGATTTATTATTACTGATAATGAATGCGATGGAAAAAAATGAATACATAGATAGTATATATATTCAGTGTGATATCATAATATCAAAATATAAAAAAACCAAGTTACTTTCTGTGAAAATGTTCAAATCCATATACATTGATAAGTATAGTCTAGAAGTATTGGAATATTTAAATACAAATGAAAATAGAGTGGAAAAATTAAAATTATCTTCGATATTGTGGAATAATTTTGAACATATACCAAAAACTTGTAAATTATTAAAAAGTTTGGATATATCACAATGTTTTTTAAGTAGTACATCATTAAAAAAAATGTTCGAAATAATGAATAAAACAAATATCATAGAGTTAATTATATCAATTAATACATGGAAAGATATTGAAAAGTATAATGTGTTTATATCAACAAATAATCGTTTGAAAAGTTTACATATTGTACACAAACTTAATAATTTCATTGAAATACCATTTGCAATTATCATATCAAATAATTATACTCTCTTAAATGTGACAATAAATGGTAAATGTAATGAAAAAATAAGAAATATCATGAATAGGAATAAGAAATATATTATGACAATACTATTATGTATGAATAAAAAGATAATACCGAGATGTGTATTTAAGAGCATGATATTGATACATGTTGTTTAATTTATGAAAAAGATGAAATATTAAGTACTTGTGATATAAAATGAAATCATATGAATATATTGATGAATAGTTTCGAGGAAACCGAGTCGCTTTGCTTTCAAAGTGATGATAATATTATAAAAAATATATTGGATAATAAAAGTGATTATACTGAGTTGAGAATTGAAGAAAAACATGTAAACCATTTTTATCATAATAAAAGTGAGTATTTAAAATTATATGGACAAAGAACTGAGTCGCTTTGCTTTCAAAGTTTCGAGGAAACCGAGTCGCTTTGCTTTCAAAGTTTCGAGGAAACCGAGTCGCTTTGTTCTCGAAGTAGTGATTTTATATTATTAATAATGAATGCACTGGTAAAAAATCAATATATCAATGGTATATATGTTACTCAGTTTTGCAACAATTCGATTGAAACATATATTGATTTGCTTTCTGCGAAAATGTTCACGTCAATATATATAGGTGGGAATAGTCAAAAAATGTTACAGTTTTTAAATACAAATGAAAACAAAGTTGAGAAATTAAAATTATCTTCAATAGCACTTGATGAATTTAAAAAAATACCTGAAACTTGTAAATTATTAAAAAGTTTAGATGTTACATTGAATATACCATGGAAAATGAATATAGATGGATTTTATTTTCAAAATAAAATATTTCCAAATAATATATTTGAAATAATAAATAGAACAAATATTACAGAATTGATATTATGTATTGATCGATGTGCAAAAGAGATTATTGAACAATGTAATGTTTGGGTTACAAAAAATAAAAGTTTGAGAAGTTTACATGTCAAAAATATACATAGGATGCATCATGAAATTTTTCGTTCCAATGTATCAAATAACTACATTCTTTTGAATTTTACAATAAATGGTGAATGTGATGAAAAAATAACAAATATCATGAATAGGAATAAAAAATATATGATGACAATACTATTATGTATGAATAAAAAGATAATACCGAGATGTGTGTTTAAGAGTATGATATTGATACATGTTGTTTAATTTATGAAAAAGATGAAATAATATATGCTTGTGATATAAAATGAAATAATATGAATATATTGATGAATAGTTTCGAGGAAACTGAGTCGCTTTGCTTTCAAAGTGATGATAATATTATAAAAAAGATATTGGATAATAAAAGTGATTATACTGAGCTGAGAATTGAAAATAAACATAAAACACATTTTAAACATAATAAAAGTGAGTACTTGAAATTATATGGACAAAGAACTGAGTCGCTTTGTTCTCGAAGTAATGATTTTATATTATTAATAATGAATGCACTGGCAAAAAATCAATATATCAATGGTATATATGTTAATCATAGTTGCATAAATTCGATTGACACATATAATTTGCTTTCTGTGAAAATGTTCACATCAATATATATACATGGGTATAGTCAAAAAGTGTTACAGTTTTTAAATACAAATGAAAACAAAGTTGAGAAATTAAAATTATCTTCAATGGCATTTGATGTATTTGATGAATTTAAAAAAATACCTGAAACTTGTAAATTATTAAAAAGTTTAGATATTACAGATGGAAGATTTCCAAATAAAATGTTTGAAATAATAAATAGAACAAATATTACAGAATTGATATTACACATTGATCAACGTTCAAATGAGATTATTGAACAATGCAATATTTTTGTTACAAAAAATAAAAGTTTGAGAAGTTTACATATCAAAGATATATATATGATGCATCATGAAATGCCATTTGCAAATATCATATCAAATAATTATACTCTCTTAAATGTGACAATAAATGGTAAATGTAATGAAAAAATAACAAATATCATGAATAGAAATAAGAAATATATGATGACAATACTATTATGTATGAATAAAAAGATAATACCGAGATGTGTGTTTAAGAGTATGATATTGGTACATGTTGTTTAATTTATGAAAAAGATGAAATAATATATGCTTGTGATATAAAATGAAATCATATGAATATATTGATGAATAGTTTCGAGGAAACCGAGTCGCTTTGCTTTCAAAGTGATGATAATATTATAAAAAAGATATTGGATAATAAAAGTGATTATACTGAGCTGAGAATTGAATATAAACATAATACACATTTTGATCGTAATAAAAGTGAGTACTTAAAATTATATGGACAAAGAACCGAGTCGCTTTGTTCTCGAAGTAATGATTTTATATTATTAATAATGAATGCAATGACAAAAAATGAATATATAGATAGTTTATATATTGATCATGGTGGCACTGACAAATTACTTTTTATAAAAATGTTTAGATCAATATATATAAAAAGTTATAGTTTAGAAGTATTACGATATTTAAATACACATAAAAATAAAGTGGAGAAATTACAATTATCTTCAATAGCATTTGATGAATTTAAAAAAATACCTGAAACTTGCAAATTATTGAAAAGTTTGGATATATCTAGTACTTATATTGATAATACGTATTTACACATAATATTTGGAATAATAAATAAAACAAATATTACAGAATTGATATTAGATATTGATTATCGTGGAGAAAAAGACATTGAAACATACAAAATGTTCATTTCAACAAATAAAAACTTAAAAAATTTACATTTTAAAAGAGGATTTGATAAATTTCATCTTAACAATTTTGTTGTGGATATCATATTCGATAATTACACTCTTTTAAATGTTACAATAAATGGCAAATGTTATGATGAAGTAACAAATATTATGAACAGGAATAAAAAATATATGATGACAATATTATTGTGTATGAATAAAAAGATAATACCAAGATGTGTGTTTAAGAGTATGATATTGGTACATGTTATTTAATTTATTTTATATAAAAAGATGAAATATAAAATTATTGATTGAAATAGTAAATACAATTTGGTTGAATATTAATGATTGATTATAAAATAGGTATGTATCATATAAAGGAAATATATAATAATCATATATATACCAATCATATATGTACATATAGTAAATGTTTCAAAAATCCATCTGAGTGTATATATATGATAGAATGTTTTGTATGTAATAAAATAAAATATATTAAAAAATGCACAATACAGTGTGGTACATATTATAATCATATCATTGAAATGTGTATAAACTGCATTACAAATTTAAAAATCATAAATCATCCATATTTAATTGCCAAAATATTAAATTGTAAACATCCATCAAATTATCATAAAAATAATTTTAAAGATGATTATAAAATACTGAGAATACTATTTTTGATTTCTAACAGAAAAGGTGAACAAATAAGAAAATATATATCAAAAGGAATATTTACAAAGCATATAATTCCAAATATTTTATCAATCATGTATGAGAATTTGTATATATTCCAATAAATTAAACAGTAAATTTGATAATTTCAAACAACACAAATTTTGGTATTTTGAGTCCAGTGTTCACTTGGTTTCTTTTCATGCATAACAAAAATGTCCAAATTCCCAATCTAAAATTTAATGGAAAAGATTTGTGGTTTTCACATTTCCATTTTCTTGGATTTGTCAATGATTTTATATTTGGATTTGTCATCAATAGAGTTGGTACTTTTATACATATATCTTTATTATTTGCAATTAAACAACCTCTTGCATTGTTGCCAAATACAAATACATCTCCATTATTTTTCACTATGACAGAATGATCATATCCAGCATCCACAAAATCTATATCAATATCTACCATTAACAATATTGGAATCCATGTATCAGTTTGCTCATTCAAACTAAGTTGATATTGTAAATTATCACCAAATACAAATAATTCACCACTGTTTGTGAGAATTAGTGAATGATATTTACCACAACATATTTGTTTTATTTCTGAATTTTTCATTATTATTTTGAAAGAATTATTCAAAAATGGTCTCCAACAAAATAAATCACCATTATTTTTGAGTATTAAAAAATGACCACTACCACCACAAATGAAATTTATTTCTTTATCCATCATTAATAATTTTTCTGACTTGTTTTCCATCAAACCAAATAACTCTCCATTATTTTTCAAAATCAACATTACACCATAACCACAAGCAACCAATTTGACATTTTTCATCAATAGACTTTGTGATTCAATATAATTGTGATTCAAATTAACAGTTGGTTCTATTAATGATTTGTTTATTTTGTTATAAATATTATTTCCCCAAACATACAAATCTCCATTATTCTCTAAAATTGCTAAAGTATCTGTACCACATTTAATTGATTTGATATTTTCATTGATTGTACCCAATTTAGAAAAATCATTGGATTTGTTTGAAAACATATCACAATAATTTCCGAAAGTATATAACTGGTTGTTTTTTGTTAATATTATGCAAAAAAAAATAGAACTATCTATTGCTTTAATATGTACACCATTTTTTGCAAATTTTTGATTGAATATTTTATTTATTTTGTTATTATCGATATGACAATCATAACCATTATGTCCAATAACTATTATATTATTTTTATCATGTAAGAAAGTACTCATATTATTAAATATATGTCTTTTGATAATGAAATTTGTTAACAAGCATAACAATTAGTATGATTTTCAACTTTTTTCAAAAATATTCAATTTTTGTTATAATAATCAAATATCATGAGAATGATATAATTGCGCATATCTCTAGGTAATATTATTTTATTTTTATATGCAACCAATAAGAATTGCATTACATCATTTTTAAAATCTTTGTTAAACATTTTATGATTTATGAGTGCCCAATTATCAACATTTATAAATATTTGATCTAATTATTGGTGGACATAATAATTCTTTTGATATATTCTATTATCTACATTCATTGCACATACATTAAATTTAAATTGTGTACCATCATAAAAATAATTGCAAGGTGTTAATTCAATTTTTAGCAAATACTTTTGCATTTTCAATATATCATTTACGTATTTGTTAAGACCATCATATTCAATCAAATTTTTTTTTATAATATAATTTTTTGTATTATTATCATCATTATAAATATTTGGTAACTTGTTGATGGATATATTATATTGTGACATTTGTGATAAATTAATGATATGTGATTATTTGTTATTTATTATATGACAATATCAATTTTTTTGATGATAATATATAATTTTTATTTATGATAATTTGTGTGACAATATATCACAATTGCAAGGCACAATACAACAAATGATGCTAGTTCTCCAATTAACATTACAAGTGAATTATTTTTCATTCCTATAATTACAAATATAAAACTAGTAATAATTGACCACATGAGAAGTACTCTTTTTAACATATGTGCACCATTATCTATTGCACATATATTCTTTATCCACCAATCATTATCCCTAAGAATTAACATAGTGGATATTGAAATTACGATTGCAAATACCAATATTAAAAACATCCCTATTATATTAATTGATGTACTTTTTTCATAACAAGACATAAAAATTCCAACAAGTATCAATATCCAAGACATTTTTGATATTATAAAAGAGAACATTATCATAGGATTGTCTTGTCCACATGTTCTGGTAGTGCAATATTTGTGGATAGCTTCTTTATATGATATTTTGATGTTCATCGATTGTAATTCATTTGATGGCATTTCATATAAATCATTTAAGTCTACAAGTTCCTCATTCATTTTTATTTAGACTATAAATAAAAAGATGTACAATCATTTGTAAATTCAATTTTTTATGTAGTATTTTGCAAAAAATTGAAATATTAAATGTTTGTTATCTCCTTTCAATAGCTTTTTATAATAAATATTTATTAAAATAATAAAAAGTAAATATGGATAATTATAACAAAATGATTAATGAATGCAAAGCAGACATGAAAATAAACAAAAAAATAATAGATAATATTAACAGAACATTAATGATGTATAAGTTTAAAGAAAGTGAGATTAATATGGCAATGGATCATTTGAAAATGAGAAAAAGATTAGATGTTTGTTACAATGAATTGATTGCAAGATATGAATTGGAACTAAAAATATTGATGAATGAAATCAAGATCAATGAAATTTTGAAAAGCACTGGGAATAATAAAAATTTAAAATCATTATATAGACTAAAAATGATAAATAAACATTTATTAACAATAGTTGCCAATAATACAAATAAAGATAATGCTAGAAGTAAAAAGAATAAAAGTGAAGGTGATTATCCAGAAAGTTACAGTAGTACTTACAGTGGTGAATTTGAATAATATTTTTTTATTTTTAATGTAATGATATTTTTGTAATGATCAAACATTATATTCAATTTTTTTATAAATTAAATTATCATATTTGTTTGATTTGTATATTGCTTTCATGTATTGGTTTTTGGTTAGTCCCAACAATAAATTTTGGAAGAAAACTATGTTTGAATGAATGCCATATAAATTTACTTGTTTCATCTTTAATCTTTTCATTTTCCATAATTTTAACAGCATATGATTTACCATAATCCAATGCTTTTTCATGTAAATCTTTATATTTTTCATTTGTTAATATATCAGTTGCAATATTAGATGCCAATTCTGAACCAGTTTTTTTGATCAGTTCACTTGAAAATATTTCTTTGAACATATCTGCCAATAATTTTTGTATTTCTGGATCTTTTGCCAAATCACTTATTATTTGTTTTCCTGCATTCTTTCCAAAATCATTGAGTTCTTTGATAAAATCCAGATTATCAAGTGATCTGGTTGTAACAGTAGTAGCTTGTTTGCTGAAAAAATCAATGATAAATTCATAACTTGTAACTATTATGAATCCTGCTACAATTACCATTATTATTTTTATTCTTCTCATATTGTAATTTCTTTTTTCCATCTCTGCATACAAATCTGCAAAATCTTTTGTACTGATGATTTGGGTCTTTAATTCGGTTAATATACCATTTGTTTTTGTTGCAAAATTATCAAATGTTTTTTTTATTGATTCTTTGTTATTTTTTGATTTGATATCTTTTGATTCATTGTTTGGATTTGGATTCACAGTACAGAAACCTTTAATAGTATGTTTTTTTACAATGAATTTGTTTATTTTGAACTTTTTAAATAACCTTTGCATTTGATTAATTGGTGAACATAATGAAATGTGCAATGATTATGAATATCAATTTTTTTTGAAAAGATAGATTCCCATAAATTATTTGGATACTAAATTTATATTTTTATTTGTTATCGTAATATGCACATATAATAAAAAGTTGAAAAAGTAATAGATTGATATATTTATTCTATTTTGTTTATTATTACAATGGGAAAATCTCAAAGTAAACTCAAAAAAAATCATGTTGTAAATCATGAAGAAAATTCATTTGTATATCAACCCAAAATAATCAAATATCATGAAGAATATCAAGATATATTTAATACAACAAATTTAAATATCATACAATGCATTTATCTTGTTGATGAAAATGACTATCTTACCTCACGAGTATATTTGTGTAGTGATGAAATATTATATTTGTCTGGTAAAAAAAACAAAGATATTGGGGTTGCAACTAGTTGCACTTTTCTTTATATTTATTTATAAAAATGTATATATAGTACCCATTATGTCATATATGTATAATTAATTATATTGATTATATAAATTTAATATACATATATGACAT
>Ga0302280_1001673_pt1 | contig 17945 bp, 22 predicted proteins | sample III_Fen_E1_1_FD_198771 | JGI IMG/M metagenome (GOLD analysis project Ga0302280, IMG submission 198771) | Peat permafrost microbial communities from Stordalen Mire near Abisko, Sweden - III_Fen_E1_1 | ecosystem: Environmental > Terrestrial > Soil > Wetlands > Permafrost | place: Sweden: Abisko... | reverse complement strand
AGGCGCCTCAAAGACAACTCTTTGTTCGGTTTGAGGGTGTTGTAACGTTAAACGATGGGCGTGAAGCATGTGTCTGGCCGTCTCCAAGTGTCCGGGCCAGGATGGATCGCCGCCAGCCTTAACGTGGTGTATAAACTCAAGAAATTCCTCATCGCTCCGGCCGTAAAGCTTGTCGCCGATCAAAGAATGCCCGATGGAATCCAAATGAACCCGTATTTGATTGGTTCTGCCTGTTTTGGGTATACACCGGAGCAGCGCCGCGGTTTTGAAGGATTTGATTTTTTCAAACCGCGTTAAGGATTTTTTGGAATCGGGCGTTTCCTCTTTCAAAACTTTTTGCCTTACGGATATCTGGCTCTGGGTGTCTTTGCCGATAAAACCCCCGACTTCGAACGATTCCTCCGAAACGGCTCCCCGCACAATGGCCATATATTCCTTTTCAACCGTTCCGTTTTCAAATTGTTGAGTCAGTTTTTGATGCGCTGATTTTTCTTTGGATACAATAATTAAACCGCTGGTCTCCCTGTCCAAACGATGTACCAGGTTCAGTTTTCCTTTATGTCCCTGCTTTCTATAACGTTCGGTCAGAATGTAAATAAAGGTATTTTTGATAAAATTTCCGTCGGCGTGAGAAGGAAGATTGCCCGGCTTGATGCCGACTAAAAAGGTTTCTTCGTCATGCAGAATTTGGATATTTTTATCCACGGGTGGTTCGTTCAATACCACGGAATAAGCCACCAGATCTTTTGATTTTAAAATTTGCAGCGGGGGAACCGTTAAACCATTGAGGGTCACTTTTCCGCTTTCAATCAGACTTTGCCACGAGTCCCGGCTTTGATACCGGAACCGCTGGGCGAGATAATCCAAAAGACTGTTTCCCGATTGGGCGGAACCGATTTTAGATTGCAGGATGGTTTCTTCTGTCATGAAAGCCTGGAGCGGAGTTAATGAAAACGACCCCATTTTCAAGTAATCTGCTCTTATGAGCAATAAGCAATTCTTTTTATTCATCGCGGCGGTTTTCGCGGCTTTTTTTGGATGGCTTTATTACGATTCGAGCGTGTCGACGGATTCGGTCAGCCATGAAAATGTTCAGCGGGATGTTTTGTTGGACGCGAACGCGCCGGGCGAGGGAGCGCAGATTAAGTATTTATTCAACTTCCCCGACGTTGTTTATGATCACGCTCACTCGCCGGGAGAAATCGAAGCGCTGAGCGAAAAATCGGGACAGGCCGAAAACTATCATATTGAGGGATTAACCGACGCCCAATTCGGCCTCAAAACCCTTTACAAGTTTAATTACAACAAAAAGATTTTTCAAAATACCTATTTGCTGTGGGTGGAAGATTTGCGCGTTGATTTTTCTTATACCACCGTCAACGTTTATATCAGTAATCAATATCCCGAAGGCGGTTGTGAGTATCAAGCGACAATGGATCACGAGAATACCCATGTTCAAATCCACCGTCGAATTTATGAGAAGTATCAAAAAATTCTGCAGGACGTTATTTCTTCATCCACCGATATTCCTTTGGTGAATCATCCGGTTACAGTGCAATCGTTGGAGGATGGAAAAGCCATCATTTCGCAATTGATTTCGGGTGTTACGGATCCGGTTTTCAACCAATTTCAACAGGAGTTATCCCAGGAGCAGGGCGAACTGGACTCGCCGGCAAGCTACGCCGAATTGCAAAGCCGGTGCTCCCATTGGTGAGGTTTTATTGATGGTTATTAAGACGTAGTGGATAGAACTTTTCGATAACGGTTTAAAACAGAGCTCGAGTCTTTCAGGTGGACCAGAATATCGTTTATTTTCCAACCGCGGTTGTAATGGGGTTTTGTTCTGCGGCTCAGAATGGCGGCTCTCAGATCTTCGGTGCTGGTACCGTCAAATTCGGTGTAGCCCATTCCAATGAAACGGGAATTGTGGGCGTCGCTGCAGCCGATAGAGGCCAGGCGCTGTTTTTTGATAATCTTGTCCGTTTTTTTATTACTCCAGGAAGAAAAGGCATCGCCGTGATTGATGGTTTCAATTCCATCAAAAGCGATTTGATCGATGATTTCCACCGCGTTGGGATGTCCCGTGTTTTTTCCGGTGTAAAGATGAAATGGATGGGCCAGGATAGCCAAGCCGCCCTGCTGATGAATCAAATCAACCGTCCGCTTCGCGCTTAACCGGGGCGGCAAAAAGCGGGTTAAAAAAAGCCCGATTACATGTCCGTTGAGTGTGCTGACTTCTTCTCCCACAATCACCTGTATGTTTAAATCGGGACGGCGCAGGGAATACTCTTTAGCTCTTAAAGCGCCTTCCAGGGTGTCGTGGTCGGTCACGGCGATAATCTGAACTCCGCTTTTCGAGGCGGATTGAACCACCTGCCGGGGAGAATGTAAGCCATCCGAAAAATCGGTGTGTAGGTGTAAGTCGGCTTTGGCCATTTCGGAACCCAAGTGTAGTGAAGCCCTTAAAGGTCCATATGAAATCAATGTTAAAAGAGGGTTAAACTTTTTGCTTTCCCGAGGGGCGAAGAAGAAAACTCATTTGGGAATTACATACTTAACTCAATCGGGAGTTAAAATTTAAAGGAATATTAACTAACCCACTCCAAATCCCTCTCCCCTTGTGGGAGAGGGTATACCGACCTTCAATAAAGCTTATCAGTGGTCGGTATTATGCCGATGTCATTTTGGATCAATATCCAAAATCGGCATAGGGTGAGGGGTGATTTCGATAGTTTAAGGCCACCCTCATGCCGACTATCAATTGAAGCATCTAATGAAGTCGGTATTGTGCCGATCTCAATATGCTTTTATGGGTGATCAGCACACCCTGGCCCTCTCCCCTCAAGGGAGAGGGAACTAAGTCTATAAGTCTCACCAATTGGGTTTTTTCACGTAAATTGGTTTAACACCTTATTTACATTGGATCGGGCGCGCTTCGTTATAATTCAGGCATCAAGTACCCCAATAAATAAAGTCGGGATGATCCATGAAACAAATATTTGTCGTTGAAGATGAAAAGGATTTAGTCGAGCTTTTAACCTACAACCTCGAAAAAGACGGCTATCGGGTTCTTTCGGAGATGGATGGCGAAGCCGCGCTGAAAAAAATCCCTGAAAAAATGCCAGACCTCGTCCTGCTTGATTTAATGCTTCCCAAAACGGACGGACTGACCGTTTGTAAAACACTCAAGGCCAATCCCAAAACCGCCCATATTCCCGTCGTGATGCTGACCGCCAAAGGGGAGGAATCCGATAAAATTGTGGGACTGGAACTCGGTGCGGATGATTACATTACCAAGCCTTTTTCCGTCAAAGAACTTTCCGCCAGGGTCCGCGCCGTTTTGCGGCGTTTCAGTAAAGCCCAGGAAGGGGAACCGGTTCAAAAATTCCGCGACCTGACCCTTAACCGCGCCAAACACGAAGTCATGTTAAAGACCCAAAAACTGGATTTGACCGCCAAAGAATTTGAGCTTTTAGACTATTTCCTCACCCATTCGGGCCGGGTTCTCTCCCGCGATGTTTTATTAAATAATGTTTGGGGTTATGATTATTTCGGAACAACCCGAACGGTGGATGTACATGTGCGGCGTCTTCGGGAAAAATTGAGCGCTTATGAAAAACACATTCAAACCGTTAAGGGCTATGGATACCTATTTAAAGAAGACGCGTAAGAACTTCGAAAGAGCCTTTTCATGAAGGCATCTACCCGCTTCGGGGGAATTTTTGTTCTTCTGATTCTCTTTATCGCCGCCCTGGTTTATGGGTTTCGCCTGGCCGGCTTTACGGCGGTTGGTTTTTTTATCGCCGGCGCGGCCATTACCCTGTGCCTGGTCTCTTTTCTCGCCCCGGTTCAATCCAACAGTTCACCCCTCACTGAAAACGCTCCCGCCGAACCCGTTAAAACCCAGCCGGCCGACGGCGAGCGGGATGTTTATATTCCCGGCCGTAATTTTGATGAAATGCTTCAACGCCTGGGCTCCAACGAGTCCATGATCAATGTCATTTTGAACAGCATGGGCGAAGGGGTACTGCTCCTCAACCAGGCCGACCGCATTGTCCTGATGAATCCCTCGGCCGAAAAAATTCTGGATATCAGTGAAAAAGAAGGCCTGGGCAAGCATTATCTGGAAATTGTCCGCCACCCTGTCCTGGCCGATCTTTTGACGGACTCAAAAAAAGAAGGCATTTCCAGCGGCGAAATCGATTTCGCGGGCAAGGAAGAAAGGACATTCGCCGTCAGTGTGGCCGCCATCCAAAAAACCCCCGAGCTGATTTTGGGGCAAATCGTGGTTTTGTCCGATATCACTTCCATGAAACGCCTCATGCGCATGCGCACCGACTTCGTGGCCAATGTTTCCCACGAATTAAAAACACCGCTTACGGCTATTCTGGGTTACGCCGAAACCCTTTTGGAAGGCGCCATCGACGATAAAAAAAACCGCGGGCTTTTTCTCAAGAAAATTTCCGAACAGGCCCAGCGCCTGCACGCCCTTATTTCAGACGTTCTGGAGCTTTCGAAAATCGAAAGCGGCATGTTTATCACGTCTTTGGAACCCCTGGATCTGTCCGAAGTGGTTTCGCAGGTCATTGAGGTTTTGAAAGCGAAGTGGGAATCCAAAGAGATCGTCATTCATCAGCAAATTCCCGGCGGTATGAAAGCCATTGCCCACCAGGAGGGCTTATTTCACGTTTTTGAAAATCTGCTGGATAACGCCATTAAGTATTCGCCTGAAAAAAGCGAGATCAGGGTTTTCACCCAGGTTCTGCCGGATGGCCGTGTGGAAATCTCGGTGCAGGATCATGGTTCGGGCATTTCCCAGGAAGCCCAATCCCGCGTCTTTGAGCGGTTCTTCCGGGTGGACGCTTCCCGCAGCCGCGCCATGGGCGGTACGGGTTTGGGGCTATCGATCGTTAAACACCTGGCGGAAAAAATGCGGGGCGAAGTCAGCCTTCAAAGCGAAGAAGGCAAAGGCAGCACTTTTTCAATCATTCTCGCCGGCGGCACAAGCTAGCTTTCGCTTCTTTCGCGCGGCGGAACATTCACACATTTTACTTTTTAACTTTTTACTTATCTCTTTTACGCTGGATGATCGTCCGAGTGGATATTATTGACGGACGAAATCTCAAGAGCCATCGCGCTTTTTTCCGCCGCGGATGACGCGCTGAGAATTTTTTCGATCCGGTTCCGGATTTCTTTGGCGATCTTAAAGGCCGATCTCCCGCCGTGAACCGTGGTAAAACCAAATTCCTTTTGCAGCGTCTCGAAAACCCGGTGCAATTTTCCCTGATACTTGATGAAGTTATCGTACATCCCGCCCACCCGCATAATGTCCATGCCGGATTCCCAATAATCCAAATAACCCCGTTTTTGAAAATTACGTTCGGCGAGGGTTTTGGGATTCACGTTCAAATAAAACACCGCGTCCGGCACCAAAGCGAAACCGTAGATATCCTTCAGCCAATCCAGCGCCGAACCGCGCGCAATATCGCGGGCCATCAAGGTGTAAATATAGCGGTCCGCTAAAACCACAAAGCCCGCTTTGAGCGAGGGGATGATGACTCTTTCCAATTGGTCCGCGAAATCGGTGGCGTAAAAAAGCTTCAAGGTGGTCGCGTTCAGGGTGTTGCCCTGCATCGCGGCGGCCAAAGCCTCGCCCACTAACTCGGAGCGTTTCAAACCCACAACCACGGTGGGATAGCCCTTCCGCTCCAGCCAGTCCCGCAAAAGGCCTATCTGGGTCGATCGGCCGGCGCCGTCGGAGCCTTCTATCACAATCAAAGTCCCTTTTAATAAAGAAGGGTCAACGTTGGGCAGGCCTTTGCCGTAAAAGTGTTTTGTTTTCATATTTTCTCGCCTTTCTGGGCGCGCAATTTGAAGTCGGGCAGGTTGATCCGCTTTTTCACAATATCGCGCATGTTGGCTTGCTGTTGCTCCGAAGGCAGGGTGGCATTGACCCGTTCGGCAGGGAACTCCTTAAAAATGCGGCCGTATTCCTCGTAAATTTTCCCCTGAAATATTTTGAAGGACTCGTAGGGGTCTTTGGAAAAGTTCATATCCATTCCGGCTTCGTGATATTTCAAAGTGGGCCGGCCTTCCAAAATACGGTTCAGGGCCACATCCAGGGGAACCTCAAAGAAATAAGTGATGTCGGGTTTTCGGGCGAAACGATAAAGCTTTCTCAGCCATTCCTTGTCGCATCCCCGAACGGAGTCGCGGGCAAATGCGGTATAAACATAACGATCAGCCAAAACAATATAACCGCCCTTTAAAAGGGGAAGAATCTGGCGTTCGTAGCGGTCCGCGAAGTCCGTGGCGTGAATCAGTGAAAAGGTAGTGGGGGTTAAAAGTTTTTTCTTTTTACCCTTACGGGTCGCCTGTCTTACCAGTTCGGAAGAATTCCATTCGGTAAAAAAAACCTTGTAGCCTTCCAGCTCTAGCCAGCGCTTCAGAAGGCGGATCTGGGTGGATTTGCCCGATCCGTCCAAACCTTCCACCGCGATCAGCTTGCCTTCTATTTCCTTAGGCTCTTTAGGTACTTTGACGGCCATTTTCAGCTCCTTACCGAGAATTTAACTTTAAATGTTTTTTGAAAAAGATCGGCTTTTTTTAAAAGCGCCCAGCGTTCCAGCAGCATATCGCCCTGACCGACCAGCTTAATGGCGAAGTGGGGCTTTTTGAATTCCACCCGGAAAGACTTGACCCGCGAACTGTGGTCCCGATCCATCGCGTCCGCTATCCGCAAGATAGAGGCTAATTTGGAAACAATTATCTTTTCCCGGGGCAGCAGGGATCGGTAGTTGTCGTGAGTGGCTTTTGGCATGGCTTTGCGGTGGTAGCGGCCTATATTGGCGATCAGATTGACCTGATTTGGGTTTAAGCCGATATGCTGGGAAGCCCGTATCAAATAGTAAGAGTGTTTGTGATGGGAAGCGTAGCTGATGTACTGCCCGATGTCGTGCAAATGGGCCGCCGCTTCCAATAGCAGTTTGTTTTCATCGCCCAGTCGGTGCAGTTTTTTGGTTTTATCAAACAGCTCGAGCGACAGTCTGGCCACGGTTTCGGCGTGGGGCTCGTCGTATTTATACTTTTGACCCGTTTGACGGATGGACGCCAGCACTTCGTCCCGGTGCAGGGGCGCTTTGCCCGTTAAAAATTCCGGCACCATGTCGATCAACAAACCTTCTTTAACTCCCACGTTGGGGATGTAGACCCGGTTCACTTTGCCGACCACCATGAGTTTTTGAAGAACCGTAATGGCGGGGATAATCACATCCGCCCGGTCGGGTCTTAGGCCCAAACGGGTAATGCGGTCGTTATAGGAAAGTTTTTTGAGCCGGTTGTAGATCAGCTCCAGTTCCAGACGGGTGACAAAAATATCCGACGTGTTTTTCCGCAAAAGCTGTTTTTTCAAAACCAAAAGAGTGTCCAGATTGCCGCCGGTGCCGACGCAAATATCCGCTTTTTCATTGGGAAGTTTTTGGTTAAAACGGCGCTGGGCCGCTTCCACATATTCCTGAACCATCAGGTTAAATTTTTTCTCGCCGTATTTCTTTTCTTCCAATACCTGTAAAAGCCTCACGGCCCCCATCTGAAAACTCTCCGTGGCCAATATTTTATTATTTCGGGCTAAAGTTACTTCCACACTGCCACCGCCGATATCAATCAGCATGGCGGTTTTGCTGTCCAGTGAGATTTTCTTGGAAACGGCCAGATGAACCAGAAGGGCTTCTTCCTCCGAGGTGATGGGTTTCAGCTCAATACCTGTGGCTTGATATATCTTTTTAATAAACTCGGCGCCGTTACGGGCTTCCCGAACCGCGCTGGTGGCCACTGCTCTGGTTTTGACCACCTGGTGCTGTTCGATCAGTTCTTTAAAATGGTTGAAAGCTTCAATGGCTTTTTGGGTGGTTTCCCTTGAAATGGTACCGTTAGTAAAAACGTCTTTGCCCAGGCGAACTGGTTCGCGCAGGTCCTCCACAATATGAAGTTTGCGGTTATGATCCAAAAAACCAATGGCCAGACGCATGGCATTGGAACCCACATCAATCGAACACAGAGTAGGCATTATTTCCTCGTTGGTAGTAATGACAGATCGCGGTAAAGGCATCCCGCTCTTATAGCGGGCTTTTAAACGGGCAACGGTTAATTGTTGGTTAAAACCCCCTGAAAATCAACAAAAGTTAAGGGTTTCTAAAGAGTCGAGGTGAAGTTTGCCGAACCTTTACGGTCATTTTACACGGGCGAAACAGGCGAAACCTAGAATCCCCCATGAAAGATTTTCGCTTATATTTTTAAGAAAGGAGGCAAGTCATGGTTCAAACTTTAATTCAGCAGGTGACCCGATGGGATGATCAGCTTTTTACCCGCATCTTTGGCAACGTCAACCGCAAATCCTGGAAAAAATTCTTTTACGCCTTGTCCCGCAGCGCGGATAGTTATTCCTGCGCTTTGATCGGCCTGGTATGGGCCGCGGTTAATCCCGCGACGGTGAATTATGTTCTGGCTGGCGCGGCGGCTTTCGCTTTGGAGTTGAGCCTTTATTCCCTGATCAAAAAAAACATCAAGCGTCCCCGTCCCTTTCACAAGTTAAAAGGCATCCGCTATTTAATTGTTCCTCCGGATGAATTCAGTTTTCCCTCCGGCCATACGGGCGCGGCCTTTTTAGTCGCCACGCTGGTTTCTCTGGCCTTTCCGCTTTTGTGCGTGCCGGTTCTTTTGTGGGCAGGGCTAGTGGGCTTTTCCCGCATCTATCTGGGTGTCCATTATCCCACAGATGTTTTGGCCGGTATGGCTTTGGGGCTTTTGAGCGCGCAGGCGGGTCTTTGGGCTGTGCGTTTCTTTATTTAAGGTAGTACTCTGAAAAACGAATAGGTAGTTTCAAACAGAGGTTACCGGTAAAGTATCCGCGTGAATAAAACTAAATCAAATTGAGTTTGATTCTGACAGGCTAAAAACCCATAAAATGAATGTTTTTTGTGGTGCAACTTTCCTGTCTTCTCTTGCGTCTTATAGATAACGCAGTATTAAACCCTGGAGGAAGAAAATGAAAAAGTCACTGGTTGTTTTAGCCGCGCTGGTTTTGCTGGGAACCACAGGTTTTTCGTTCGCTCAAGACGCTCACGGCAGAAATCCGGCTATGAGCCCCAAGCACCGTTTGGCCCGCCAGCACCGCCGGATTAGAAATGGCGTGAAGAGCGGAAAAATCAACAAGTCGGAACACAAGCAATTGGCCCAGGAAGGCAAAGATATCAACCAGGAACGAAAGTCCGATTTGGCGGCCAATGGGGACAAGATGCCCCAGGCGGATCGTCAGCAATTGGAATCGCAGGAAAATCTTCGTTCCGAGCAGATTCACCAGGACAAGACGGGTAATTAAAAAATTAAGATTCACGGCTGAGTCGAAAGGGGTTGGAACAAAATTCCAACCCCTTTTTTATTTTAAGACGCAGCAGCCAATTCATTTGCAAAAGGGAAGGTTGTCAAAAACGGCGACGCGGCTAAGTGCATTTGAGATATAATGAGTTGTTATCGACGTAAAATAAACGAATAGGCCCTCCATGACCCGAAAACAGCTCGTCTCTTTTACTTCAATGCTTCTTTTTCTGGCGGGTATTTCGGTCTTCATCACCGCCTGCCGTAACGCCAGTCCCACCAGTTCCTCATCTACCCCGGTTCCGGTTAGTTTTAATATTCAGAACAACCTTGCCCCTTTTGCGGTTTTGCAGATCAGTTACCTGAGCTATCCCAGCGGCACCAATTATGTGCAGCCCCTTTCGGTTTTGTCCGGCGCTTCCACGATTTTAAATACGATGGTTCCCGCGGGGACTTACTTTGTGAATGTCTACGCGAATAACAATGAATTCGATTCCTGGAGCCCGGTTATCTTTACTTCCGGTTCCAGTTTTTCCATAACCATCAACGGCAGTACGGATACTTTAAATTCAGCTCCTTGTAATACCTGCTACCTTTGAGACTTTGCCCGATAAACCGCTTTAGGTTCTTCTAAAAATCCGATTTTCCTTTTCGGTTTTTCAGGGGTTTTCATGAGTTCGCGTATGGCTTCAAATACCGCTTGAATTTTGGTGTCTTGGACTCCGACCCGTTTTTCCAAGGCTTCCAGTTTTCGAGCTAGATCTTTGTGCGTGGCTAAAACCTGGCGAAGGCGCACGAAGGCCCTCACAATTTCTATATTCACCAATATGGCTTTTTTACTATGCAAAACACTAGCAAGCATCGCTACGCCTTGTTCGGTAAAAGCATAAGGAAGATATTTGGAGTATTTGCCATGGCCTAAACCTAAGGTTCCAAATTGGAACCTTAGGTTTTCATTTTCTTTAGCAGTTAACTGAAACATGAAATCATCGGGAAATCGTTCTAGATTGCGTTGAACTGCCTTGTTTAATTCTTTTGTTTTAACACCATAAAGTTCGGCCAAGTCGCTCGAAAGCATTACTTTTATACCGCGAATAATGAATATCTTTCGTTCAATCGAGATAGTGGGGACTAATTCGCTCATGGTTTCTCCTTGTTTCAATTTTAAGGTTCCGAATTGGAACCTTAAAGGTATTTTGTGAACTGGTCGCAAATTATGATCTCAAAGATGTCTGGATTATTTTAATTTAACAAACAACTGATTTATGCAACTTTTATGCGGTCACAAATTGTGACCGCATACTAGAAGTACCGAATTGGCACTTCGAGTTTTTTGATTTTTCTAAGGTCGCCAATTGCGACCTTAGACGAGCTAATTTGTAACCAGTAACACCTTCCTCATCTTCGGGCTTAAGAAATGAGACATGCCGGTGTTTTTGGCGGTGAGGTGACCTGCCCCCCCAAATATGGTCCAGAAATAAAGTCACAAAAACTTTAGAATGGGCCCACAAAGGGGGCATATATGCCACGCAAAGGATATACAGCTGAGCAGATCATTTCAATTCTCCGCCAAGTGGAGGTTGAACAGTCGAAGGGCAAGTCGGTCGAAGAATCCTGCCGAGAAGCCCAAATAGCACCTCACACCTTCTACAGTTGGCAAAAGAAGTACGGCGGTCTGAAAATGGACCAAGCCAAACGCCTCAAAGAACTCGAGAAAGAAAACGCCAAATTGAAGGGTCTCGTAGCCGACCTTACGTTGGATAAACACATGCTTCAAGAGGTGGTAAAGGGAAACTTCTGAGCCCGGCCAAGCTGCGTCGGGCGACCCTGCTGTTGATAGAAACCTTTCGGGTATCTCAACGAAGAGCCTGTCGAGTTTTGAATCTGCATCGTAATACCTACCGTTACATGCCACAAATCAGATCAGACGAACCACCTTTGGTGGCTCGAATGATTGAGTTGGCTTGTATGTATGGCCGATACGGATACAGACGGATAAGGGCCATGCTGAATTGGGAAGGGTTCCGAGTAAACCATAAACGAATTGAACGGTTGTGGCGAGAAGCGGGGTTGAAAGTGCCGCAAAAACAGCCGAAAAGAAGAAGGTTTTGGTTCAATGATGGGTCTTGTTTACGTCTAAGAGCCGAACGACCGAACCATGTTTGGAGCTACGACTTTGTGGCTGAACGGACAACTGACGGTAGAGCGTTTCGGATTTTGACACTCATCGATTAGTTCACTCACGAATGTCTGACGTTGCCGGTGGCTCGGAAGTTCAAGGCGCACGACATTCAGGGAATACTGGCTGACTTGTTCATGCAAAGGGGTGTGCCGGAGTACATCCGTTCAGACAACGGGCCAGAGTTTGTGGCTAAAGAACTCAAAGACTGGTTGCCGAAGGTGGGCGTGAAAACAGCCTACATCGAACCAGGCAGTCCTTGGGAGAACGGCTACAACGAAAGTTTCAACGGCAAGTTCAGGTACGACTTGCTGGATGGAGAAATCTTCGATACCCTTTGGGAGGCAAGGGTGATAGTTGAGCGATGGCGGAGGGAGTACAACACAAGGAGACCTCATAGCTCCTTGAAGCAACTTCCAACAGCACCGGAAGCTTGGGTTTTAGAACCGAAGACGACGCCTATGCCGCTTCTTGGTTCGACAAACCTGGTCTATAGTGTAACTTAATCAGTGGTGCAAAAGATGGGGGCAGGTCAATTTAAAGGTGCAGCCTTTCCTAAACACAGAATTGATGAAATCATTAATTTTTTTGATCGTGGTGTTTGTGAACGTCCAGGCTTTGTTTTTAAAAACGAAGAATTGAATTGTTTGAAAAAGATATTGTGCGATGAATTGAGAAATTTTGTGGTCGCTTCATTGAATTATCTTCGTACAGAAAGTTCTGTAGGTATTGCTGAAGGTATTACATACTTGGGAATGACCCAACCGGAAGAAATGGGCTTTGATAGTTATACAGACGCTGAAAGGTAATTTGATAAACAAGGAAAAGAATTGAATGATGCAAGTGCAAGATTGGTCAAAGCGCATGAAAACTTTGTAATTGCTGGCAAAAAAATACTTAATGTTCACATTTCAATTATCGAACATATTTAGTGACGAAAACATTTTCTGTATCAGACCTGAATAAGAAATTAACCAAATCTCTGCTTTGGCATCAAAACCCAGAAAGCTTGTGATTTAATGGCGACCGTTTATCTTTCTTTGGGCGGCAACATGGGGGACCGGGATAAGTATCTGGCGGGTGCCCGCGCCGCGATGGAAGCCACTTTTCTGGGTGCCCGGTTTTCGGGTATCTACGAAACCGAACCGGTTGACTTTTTAGACCAGCCCTGGTTTTTAAACCAAGTGGCTGAAATTCAGACCGACTTGACGCCGGAAAGTTTGTTAGAATGGGCGCGCTCTTTGGAAGAACGTTTCGGACGTCAAAAAAAAATTCCCAAGGGTCCCCGAACGCTGGACATCGACATCCTTCTCTACGACCACCAAATCATCACAGGGGCAACGCTGACGGTGCCGCACCCCGAATTGCTGAACCGGAGGCATGTTTTAGTGCCACTGGCCGAACTGGCATCGGATATGATGCTTCCCGCGAGCCGGATAACGGTGGGGGAAGCGTTGGAAAAAGTAAAAGATCGATCACAGGTAAAACCGTATGCTTCATCATAAATATATCGCTATCGAAGGCCCTATCGGAGTTGGCAAGACCAGCCTGTCTGAGATTTTGGCTAAAAAACTCAACGCCCGCCTGGTACTGGAAGGGGCAATTGAGAATCCCTTCATTCACGATTTTTATAAAGACATGGGCAAACACGCCTTTCAAACCCAGATGTTTTTTCTTCTATCCCGTTTTCGCCAGCAGCAAGAATTAGTTCAGAATGATCTTTTTCAACAGGGTATTGTGAGCGATTACGTTTTTGCCAAAGACCGGATTTTCGCCAATCTGACCCTGGATGATAACGAACTGAAACTTTACGAGCAGATCCATTCAATTTTGACCGGTAATGTTTTGAAACCCGATTTTGTCATTTACCTGCAAGCTTCCACGGACGTTCTTTTAAAGCGTATTTCCATGAGGGGCCGCAAGTTTGAGAACCAGATTACAGGCGATTATCTGGCCGAGCTAAACCAGGCCTATAACTACTATTTCTTTCACTATTCCGAAACGCCCCTGATGGTCATCAATACCAGCGAGATTGATTTTGTGCACCGCGACGCCGACTTGGACGATCTTTTGACCCATATGGAAAAGGTCACCACCGGCACGGTTTACTATAAGCCTGTAAGTGTGAAGCGGTAGGCTAAAGGAGAACAGTTTTAACCACCAAGGGCACCAAGAAAATCTTTAATGTTTAACCCGAAATCTTTACTTTTGGTCTAATTGGCACACCGAGTGGTTAAAGATTTGAGGTTTTGTTAGAATCCCAATGTTCAAAGGGGAATGGGATGACTGATCTGACTGAAATTAAAAAATTCGCTTTGCAAATCGCGGCTCAATTTAAGCCCGAAAGGATCATCCTTTTTGGCTCTTACGCCAATGGGAAAGCTACGGCTGATTCTGACGTGGATCTTTTGGTGGTTATGCCCTTCAAAGGACGGCCCGTTAAACAAGCGGTTAAAATCCGGTTGGCAATGGATTCCCCTTTTCCGTTGGATATTCTGGTGCGCACACCCCGGCAGTTGACCGAGAAGCTTAAATTAGGGGACTCTTTCATGCGCGAGGTTGTTGAACAAGGCCGAGTGGTTTATGAAGGTTGAAACCGGTGAATGGGTTAAAAAGGCGGAGGCAGATTACGCCACTTGTTTACGGGAATGGAAAGTAAGAAAAAATCCCAATTACGACGCCGTTTGTTTCCACGCCCACCAATTTGTGGAAAAGTACCTCAAGGCCCGGTTGTTTGAAGCGGGAATTTCTTTTCCCAAAACGCACGATTTGGAAACGCTCCTCAAGCTTTGCCTTCCTCTGGAGCCGCTTTGGCAGCCTTTTATGCCCGTTTTTAAAGAACTGTCAGTTTATGCCGTTCATTTTCGTTACCCGGGCGAAGCTGCCGAGCGTTCGGACGCCAAAGCCGCGGTGACGGATTGCAAAAAAATCCGGTCTGCCTTAAGACAGGGTCTTCACCTGAGATAATTAGTAATGAGGTTTTGATGGGACAAAAAATAACCGTATTAGATTTTCAAGCGAAGTGCGACAAGGGCGAAAAAATTGCCATTGTGACGGCTTACGATTACGCCATGGCCATGGCGGTGGACGCGGCGTGTGTGGATGCCATTTTGGTGGGCGACAGTTTAAACATGACCATGCTGGGCCGGGAAAATACCCTGTCGGCGACCCTGGATGAAATGCTTCATCACACAGCGGCGGTAGTGAAGGGAACCAAAAACGCCATGGTTATCGGCGATATGCCTTTTTTGACTTATCAATTGGGACCGGAGCAGGCGTTGGAAAACGCGGGCGCCTTTTTAACCGAGGCGGGTGCTCAGGCGGTGAAGCTGGAATGGTGCCCGAGAGCTTCTGAAATTACACAGTTTTTAGTGGAGAACGGCGTACCCGTGATGGGGCATTTGGGTTTTACTCCCCAGCAAATTAACCGCTTTGGCGGTTATCACCAGCAGGGCAAAGACAAAGCTTCGGCGGCTCTGTTGCTGAAAGAAGCCAAGGCGCTGGAAGCGGCGGGGGCTTTTGGAATTGTTTTGGAATTAATTCCTGCGGACATCGCAAAGAAAATTACCAACAGCGTGTCGATCCCCACCATCGGTATTGGCGCGGGGCCGGATTGCGACGGACAGGTGCAGGTCTTGCATGATCTTTTGGGATTGATGCCCGATTTTCATCCCAAGCACGCTAAAGCTTATCTTCAACTGCATGAATCCATCCGGGACGCGGTGGCGCAGTATGTATCTGAAGTTGCTGCCGGCCAGTTTAAGCCCAAGGGTTAAAGCTTTGAAAGTTCTCGCCGAACCCGATTTAATCCGCCATCATACCCGCAAGTGGCTGCTCAACAGCCAGAGCATCGGGTTTGTCCCGACGATGGGCGCTCTGCACGAGGGCCATTTAGAATTGGTGCGTCAGGCCCGCAAAGAAAACGATCAGGTGGTCGTTTCCATTTATGTCAATCCGCTTCAATTTGGCCCGCAGGAAGATTTCAGTAAATATCCCCGAACCCTCGTCGCCGACTTGGCTCTTTTGGAAAAAGAAAAAGTGGGGTTGGTTTTTACTCCGTCCGATAAAGAAATGTATCCGGAGGGTTTCTCGACGACTGTGAAAGTTACCGGTTCGCTGGTGAAGGGGCTTTGCGCCGCCTATCGGCCGGGGCATTTTGACGGCGTGTCCACGGTGGTCGCAAAACTTCTGGGGGCGGTATATCCCACCCGGCTCTATCTGGGACAAAAAGACGCCCAGCAGGCGGCAATGCTTCGCCAGATGATTTTGGATCTTGATCTGGGAGTTGAAACGGTTATTTGCCCCATTGTGAGGGAATATGACGGGCTGGCCATGAGCTCCCGCAATAAACGGCTTACTTTGGAAGGGCGTAAAATCGCCCCCATTTTGTATAAGGCTCTCAAAGTGGGAAAGAGTGTCTATGAACTGGGAGAGGTTGAAACGGCAAACGTACTATCCGAAATTAAAAAGGTGATTCAGGAAGAAAAAAAGGTGAAGCTGCAGTATTTGGAAGCGGTTGATTCCAAAACGCTCGCGCCGGTCGAACGAATCGAAAAAGGGACAATGCTGGCCCTGGCGGCTTTTATTGATGAAGTGAGACTGATAGACAATATCGTCATTTGAAGGCAAACAAAAGGCTATTACCACAGAGGTCACAGAGTACACAGAGTAAAGCTTAAGATTTTTTAAATTAAAATTTTTACTCTGTGCTCTTTGTGAACTCTGTGGTTCAAAATTGGGTTAGGGTTGGTAAAAGAAGGCTTTTCCGTTAAACTAACAGACCAACTGAACGACACTTGTTTTTAAATTGAAGGAGAAACCATTCCATGGCTCGGGTTTTCGTTAAATCCAAAATTCATCAGGCAACCGTAACTGAGACCGATCTACGGTATGAAGGCAGTATTACGCTGGACCCCAAATTAATGGCGGCGGCGGATATTGAGCCCTATGAACAAGTCCATGTTCTTAACATGAATAATGGGTATCGTTTGGAAACCTATGCCATTAAGGGAAAAGCCAATTCGGGTGTGGTTTGTATGAATGGGGCGGCTGCCCGGCACACGGAGGTGGGAGACCAGGTGATTATTTTGACTTATGAAAGTTTTGTTCAAGTGCCGCAGGCTGGTTATAAGCCCACGGTGGTGCAGGTTAACGCTAAAAACAAGATCGTTAAGGTTAAATAAGGGGGCGGACCATGTCGCTAGACATCTTTTTGGATGATCAGGAACTGATCTCGCGGATTCAGAAACTCAAAAAAGAACGCAATGCGGTTATTTTGGCCCACAGCTACGAAAGACCCGAAATTCAGGATATCGCCGATTATGTGGGCGATTCGCTGGAATTATCCCGTTTGGCCGCTAAAACTGACGCGGATGTGATTGTGTTTTGCAGTGTTCACTTTATGGCCGAAACGGCCAAGATTTTGTCGCCCCAAAAGACGGTTCTTTTACCCGCTGCTGAAGCTGGCTGCCCTTTGGCGGATATGATTACGCCAACCCAATTAGCCATTAAGAAAGCCGAACATCCCAACGCGGCGGTAGTGGCTTACGTGAATTGTTCGGCTGAAATTAAAGCCATGGCGGATGTTTGCTGTACCTCGGCCAACGCGGTGCAGGTAGTGGATGCCATGCCGCAGGATGAGATTTTGTTCGTGCCGGATCAGCATTTGGGCCGCTGGGTTCAGACCCAGACGGATAAGAAGATAATTCTATGGGCCGGCTGTTGCCCGACCCACCAGCGCATGAAAGTGAAGGATATTTTGGATTTGAAACAACAATATCCGGACGCTGAAGTGATTGTTCACCCGGAAAGCAATAAAGATATCTGTGATCTGGCGAACGCCATTCTTTCCACTTCCCAGATGCTCCGCTATTGCCAGGCTTCGGAGTCCAAAACATTTGTGATCTGCACTGAAATGGGAATGCTGCACCGCTTGCGGACAGCCATGCCGGATAAAACCTTTTTGCAGCCGAGCAAAGGCTTGATTTGCCCCAACATGAAGATGACCCAGCTGGAAGATGTGTATGAGTCGCTCAAGGAACTTCAACACCCGATTGAGATACCGGAACCTATCCGGATCAAAGCGCTTCAGGCGTTGAATGGAATGTTAGCGGCGGTGCCTTTAAAATAAGTGAGAAGGTACAAAAGTGCGAAAGTGTAAAGGTATAAAATTTGAAAGTTGTGGATTGAGTTTTTCGTACCTTCAAACACTTTCACTTTTTAACTTTAACGAATTTCCCCCGCAAACATCATGAAAAAAAAGAGCACTACCAGGAGACGATTAGGTCTAGTCGGCTGCGGCGCCATTGGTTCCCTGGTAGCGGAACTTTTGGAAAAGAAAAAGTCGTCTTTTAAAGTTACCGCCCTTTATGACGCCCGCTTGGAAGCAGCCCAG
>Ga0302280_1001672_pt1 | contig 17950 bp, 10 predicted proteins | sample III_Fen_E1_1_FD_198771 | JGI IMG/M metagenome (GOLD analysis project Ga0302280, IMG submission 198771) | Peat permafrost microbial communities from Stordalen Mire near Abisko, Sweden - III_Fen_E1_1 | ecosystem: Environmental > Terrestrial > Soil > Wetlands > Permafrost | place: Sweden: Abisko... | reverse complement strand
CCCGATTGGGTGATGGTTGGGGTGGGGGGTAATGGGTTTACCATTATTATGACAGAATCCGATTTGGTACAGCCAGTAGCCCTAATAGTTTCTTTTAAGGTGTAGGTCGTTGTTGCGTTAGGGCTTATTGATGAATTTGATAAAGTGGAGGTGAAGCCTAAAGGGTTACTTGCCCAACTATATGTATTTCCATTTATCATTGTATCACCAATGGTTGCAGAATCGCCTGAACATATTGTTTGATTATTGCCAACATTCACTATTGGCAAAGGGTTTACAGTGATTACAACTGAATCAGAATCGGTGCAATAAGCCATATTTGTTACTTTAAGGTAATAAGTGGTAGTAATTGCAGGGTTTATTTGAGGATTAGAAGATGTTGATGCAAAGCCAGCAGGTTTAGAATCCCAAAAATAAGTATTTCCAGAAAGAATAGTATCCCCAATACTGGCAGTATTGCCAAAGCATATTGATCTACTACTTCCGGTATTAGCCTTTGGGAAAGGAAAAACATTAGTAATAATTTTCGCGGTATCATTACCTGGCACCGAATCTGTTACCCCATTGGGAGCAGATGTCCAGGCTACTATGGTATCTTTTCCTGCTGCAAAATTGTAACTGCCAATATTTATTATGGCAGAACTGTCTGTTTTTATATTACCCGTCCAGTTATACGTAGTTTGAGGTACGCTATTAATTTTCCATTTTATTTTAACTGATTTCAGGGTATCATTACCATAATCCTTCAATTGTACATATATATCATGCAAACCGGTACATATATTTGAAATTGGAGATTGGATAAATGGAAGACCGGCATCATTGTTATAATTAGGACTAAATTTTGCTATAAAAGCATCTCCGTTACCAGCGAATGAAGTCTGGTAGGCGCCAGAGGTAGCTATACTGTTTGTACTATTAGTCCCTCCGGTAATATATATATTATTACTTAAATCTGCGGTTATACCGCTTCCTATATCATCGTTACTTCCTCTATAATAAGTACCCCACGCCAACGCTCCGAGAGGGTCGAATTTTGCAATGAATGCATCATTGCCACCACCGATGGATGTCTGATATGCACCTTTTGTGGCTAAACCGCTATCGCTGTAAGTCCATCCGGTAACATAAATATTATTACTTATATCAGCAGTTATACCCAAACCCTCATTACCATTATCCCCACCATAATAAGTTCCCCATTTCAGGCTACCTGACGAAGTAAATTTTGCCACAAAGACATCCTGATTTCCGGCAAGGCTTGTCTGGTAAGCTTGGGAGGTGACAATATTATTATCACTGAATGTCCATCCGGTAATATAAATATTATTATTGGCATCAGCTGTTATTCCAAAACCAGCGTCAGAACTATCACCACCAAAATAAGTACCCCAAAATAATGAACCACTTGTATCAAACTTTGCTACAAATGCATCGCCATAGCCAGCGCTATCCCAGCCATAGCTACCTCCTCCATAAGAAGTCTGGTAAGCCCCTGAAGTGGCTATGCCAGAAGTACTCACTGTACTTCCAGTAATATAAACATTATTATTAATATCATGCGTTATTCCTAATCCCCATTCATCATTATATCCGCCAAAATAAGTACCCCATAATAATGAAGAACCGGAAGAATCAAATTTTGCAATGAACGCATCTCCTAAACTTGATCCTCCCCCTAAAGAAGTTTGATATGCCCCAATTGTCGCAATTCCTGTTGAGTCGAAAGTACTTCCAGTAATATATGTATTAGAATTAGCATCAGCAGTTATTGCAAACGCTTGTGTATACTCACCGCCAAAATATGTTCCCCAAACCCGCGAACCCGATGATGTGAATTTTGCTAAAAATACTTCATTACCATTATTGCTTGTTTGGTAAGCACCTGATGTGGCAATACCACTAATGCTGCTTGTATTTCCCGCAATATAAATATTATTCTTTTTATCAATTGTTATTGCTTCAGGATTCCCTCCATAATTGCTTCCATAGTATGTTGCCCAAGCCAGTGAACCCGATGATGTGAATTTTGCTACAAATGCATCATTGAATCCAACGTAAGAAGTCTGATAAGCGCCGGAAGTGGCAATACCGCTTGTACTTTGTGTTTCTCCAACGATATAGACATTGTTATTGGTATCGGCGGCAATTCCATATGCATAATCGTCGCTACTTCCTCCAAAATATGATCCCCAACTTAAAGTAGGGTCTATTAAAAGGTCTTTGGTTTTATCATAAGGGTTTACTTTAAAACTAATAGTATTTTCTTTTTGTAAAAATCGGCTCTCAATAGCGCTTTCATTTGTTATGCTTATCGGGGCGGTTTCAGTCATGCTACCTAATGAATGGGTATATTTTATACCTCCATTTGCAAGTATTTCTATACTATCCATCCCTTTCCATTGCATTTGTATATCATCCACATCACCAGCAGGGTGTACAAGGAAAGAATATTCAAGGCCATTTTTTCTGGAATGAAGAACCAAATCAATATGAGGGTATATGTTTTGATAAGTAATTGTTTTAAAAGCATGCACACTGGTAATACCGTGGTTAGCATCACCTGTAGTATAATAGTTTTCGTAGTATTCCAATTGTTCGGTGGCAGTAATTTCTGCATTAATATTCGCGTTAAGCAAAACCATATCTGCTCGGTTTATTGGGGTTGTTAACTGTCGTTTATTGGGTGTTTTTGAAGGGAATCCTATTTTTCCCTTAAATGATCTTGATCTGGGCAATATGCTTTCCGTTTTCGTAAATACAAAACTCAAAGTTCCAGGCTTGCAGTAGACATTCACGCCACCCTGCTGTCCATAATATATTATATCGGAAAGCTGTTTATGGTTTTCATCCATAAGCTGTCCTTTGTTTTCCCTGAAACTCCAATCAGGGCTATTGAGCATTGATTTCGAATAAGAAAGGGAAGGGTTGCGTCCTTGTGCCTGAATTTCAGTCCCCGAAAGAAATAAAACCCCAACAAAGAGAAATAACCTAATGTTTTTCATGGATTTGCTTTAGTTAAGACGAAGATAGGGGAAATGTGTCGGAATTAGGATTTTTTGGATGGAAAGATTTGGGGGATTGTGCTGCAATTTGCGAATTATCAGAAATCAAACAGCCTGATTTCAGAGATATGTTCAAAATCCTTTTTGTTTATAGTTGCAATGCCCATAATGTTGTTGGCAAGCATTACTGATACCATTTCCATATCAAAAACCTGGTTGCCTTTTGGTTCATATTTTACAAGCAGAGATTCAAAATGAGCAAGGCTATCAGGGGTTGGATAAAGCATCTCAATATTATTTTTGATGTCCTGATAAAAGCCAAAGTATTTTTCCTTGTCTAGTTTAAGTTTGGAGCAGACAGCAAAATATTCAGATATATTTTTTGTTGTCGTTTGCAGGTTCAAAGAAGTATCTTTTAGTAATGAATCAGCCCTTTTATGAAATATTGAACTTTCATCCAGGGTATAGATAAGTACATTTGTATCTATAAGACGTTATTCATGCGCCAGGTCCCTGATATTTACTTTATCAAGCGTGCCGTGGAGGTTTACTGAACCAGCAAATTTCCAGACAGGTTTCTTTTTAGTCGTTTTCTCTTCAACTTCCACTACAGTGATTATAACTTCTTTGCCTATTAGATTATCGACATTTAGTAAGTGTACTGTATTGCTTTCAAGTTTAGTTTGGTAGGCAACTGCTTTCATTATCGTGCTTCTATAATGCAAATATACATATAATTGAATGAAATAAGTTCCAACGCCACCCCTTACCCCACTAGTTTATCTTTTTGTTTGCTCACCCCGTAAATATACAGGATAGTGGCAAGTACAAAAAACGCCGCAAGGCCAATGGCATCTCCGGTACCGCCAAGGCTGTCGCCGATACCTGTGTTTATTTTATCCATTATGGACATGCTTTTGCCATCGGGCCCGGTACCCACCTGGGTGCCAATTAGTGCCGCGATCAATATGCCCGTAAGCGCGCCGCCGGCTATCAGCCCGGAACTGAACAAAGCGCCCGCACCTATTTCCGATTCTTCTTTTTGTTTGGTCCTTTTTTCTACAAGCCATTTTACCAATCCACCAATAAATATCGGGCTGGTGCTTGAGAGTGGCAGGTATGCCCCTACAGCAAAAGCCAGGGAACTGATACCGCAAAGCTCCATCACTGCGGATATACCCATGCCTATCATCACAAGGCTCCAGGGTAGCTGGTGGCTTAGAAGCCCTTTGATAACTGTTGACATCAATATGGCTTGTGGCGCGCTCAAAGGGTGCGGGTGTGTCGCTGTTTTTACCCCTATGCCAAAAGTATCGGTAAGCAAGATAAGCGTAAACCCGATGGCAACCACCGAAACCAATACCCCGATAAGTAAACCCAGCTGCTGCTTTATGGGCGTAGCCCCGACGATATAACCGGTTTTAAGATCCTGTGAAGTAGCCCCGGCATTGGCTGAAGCAATACATACAATAGAACCTACTACCAATGCTATCGGCTGGTAAACATCTCCCGTCCACCCTATGCCCACAAATATGAGGCAGGTAGCCATGAGGGTGGCAATGGTCATCCCGGAAATAGGATTGGAAGATGAACCAATAATACCCACTACCCGCGACGATACGGTAACAAAAAAGAATCCGAAAACCACTATCATGATGGCGGGTAAAAACCCGGCATGTATCTGTGGTATCAGCGCGATAAATAAGATCAAAACCAAACTGCCAAGAAGCACATATATCAAAGGCATATCCCTTTCCGTCCTGATCTTTGAAGCCTTCGGCCCTCCGCCTTTTCGCAGGTCAGCAAATGAATCGCGGAAAGCGCTTATTATGGTTGGGAGTGTTTTTATCAAAGTCATTATCCCGCCAAATGTTACCGCGCCTGCACCAATGTATTTTATATAAAACGCCCTGATATCATCCGGCCCCATTTTTGAAATGAGCATATCGGCAGGGGGCACTATGGTAGTTAAAGAATTGCCGATAAATGTAATAAGCGGTATCAGCACCAGGTAGCTAAGCACACCGCCTGCCACCATGATACTTGCAATGCGTGGCCCGATGATATAACCAACGCCAAGGAGTTCAGGCGTTATTTCCCCGCTTATACTGCCGTTGGGGATAGCCGAAGTCCTCGAAAAAGTAAGCGTGGGCGTATCTTTCCAAAGGCCAAATATTGACATTAACAATTTATACAAAAAAGCAATGCCAAGCCCGTAATATACTTTCTGCGCAAGGCTGCCGCCTTTTTCTCCGGCGATGAGCACATCGGCGCAGGCAGTGCCTTCCGGGTAGGGGAGTTTGCCATGCTCTTTTACTATCAGGCTACGCCTGAGCGGCACCATAAAAAGTACGCCCAATATACCTCCTGCTATGGCAAGGACAAAAATTTGAAAATAATGGAAATAATCAAGCCCGCCATTAAGAAAGAGAAGGGCCGGAATAGTAAATACAACTCCCGATGCAACCGATTCACCTGCTGAGCCGATGGTTTGCACTATATTGCTTTCGAGGATAGTGGCATTGCCCATTTTTTTGAAAATAGAAATAGCTAATACCGCTATAGGTATAGAGGCGCTGACGGTAAGCCCCACTTTCAGGCCGAGATATACGCTTGCCGCCCCGAAAATGATCCCGAAAATAGATCCAAGGATAATAGCCCGCGGGGTAAATTCCGGGATAAAATCATTTGGGGAAATGTATGGTTTATGCTCCGGCGGGGCATCTTTGGGTTCTTCCATTTTTTTAGCGCGGTTTTTTTATTTCCTGCCTGCCAAATTTAAAATACTTTATAGAATAATAGCCCATCCGTTAATTTTCTTTTGTAAAACCAATATCAGTTAAGTAATATTTTTTAGTATAAACGACTGATTATTAATAACAATAATGACTATAAAAGCACTATATCGCGTTACATTTTCTCAAAATCGTCTTTTACCATTTTAGTATTTTCTTCAATTTAGCGCTATTAAATTTTTTAACATTCTCCTCTTTTCTAAGCCACCGTGTGCATAGTATGGTGGCTTTATTTTTTCCCGTTTTCATTTTTTTTCAGTTTTATGCCATTAAAAATGGAAGGCGTTGTATTTTTGCGGGCTAAATATATAAAATATAATGTCATATCTCTTTACTTCAGAATCTGTATCGGAAGGCCATCCTGATAAAGTAGCTGACCAGATATCAGATGCTATCCTTGATGAAATTTTAAAACACGACCCTAATGCCAAGGTAGCCTGCGAAACTTTCGTTACCACCGGCCTGGCTGTAATAGGCGGGGAAATAAAGGTAAGGCCCGATATAAAAATGCACCTTGACTATACACAAATAGCCCGGGACACGATCAACAAGATAGGTTATGATAAAAGCGAATACCAGTTTGACGGGAATAGCTGCGGCGTACTGGTTTGTTTGCACGACCAAAGCCCGGACATTAACCAGGGTGTAGTGCGTGCCAGTGAAGAAGAGCAGGGCGCCGGCGATCAGGGTATGATGTTTGGCTATGCCACCAATGAAACGGACAACTATATGCCGCTGACCCTGGAGCTGAGCCATATCCTTTTAAAAGAACTGGCTGAAATTCGCCGCGAAAAAAAGGTGATGAAGTATGTTCGCCCGGATGCCAAGGCACAGGTAACCATTGAATATGATGACAATAATAAGCCTATCCGCATAGAGACCATCCTCATTTCTACCCAGCATGATGACCAGTGGAAACCTGCTAAAGATACTGCACCAGCCAAAAAGAAAGCTGAGCAGGAAATGCAGGAAACTATTAAAGCCGATATAATAAAATACCTGATACCACGTGTTAAAAAGCAATTGCCTGCACGGGTAAAGAAACTTTTTGAAGGCGATATACGCTACCTCGTAAACCCAACAGGTAAATTCGTCATCGGCGGGCCGCATGGCGATACAGGGCTTACCGGCCGTAAAATAATTGTGGATACTTATGGTGGCCGCGGCGCGCATGGCGGCGGCGCTTTCTCCGGTAAAGACCCATCGAAGGTTGACCGCTCTGCTGCGTATGCTGCAAGGCATATAGCCAAGAACCTCGTGGCTGCCGGTGTGGCAGACCAGGCGCTGGTGCAGGTTGCTTATGCTATCGGTGTAGCAGAGCCGGTAGGGCTGAATGTAAACACAAGCGGCACCGCTAAAGTAAAAGGCAAAGACGGCAAAATACTGACCGACCAGCAAATAGGCGAAACGATAAAGAAACTATTCGATATGCGCCCGGCAGCTATCATCAACAGGCTGGCGCTGAAGAACCCGATATACAGCGAAACTGCTTCGTACGGGCACATGGGCCGCACCAGCGAAACCAAAAAAGTAAGCGTAGGCGGGCAAAGCCGTAATGTGGAAACCTTTACCTGGGAAAAACTCGACTACGTAGACAAGGTAAAGAAAGCATTCGGAATGAAGTAAAAGAGTGGATAGTGGTTAGTGTTTGGCAAAAGAAAGCCATAAATTAACCCAACAAATAATAAAATAAAAGGCGGGTAGAAATATCCGCCTTTTTTATTTCTTGAGGTCCAGCCGGTAATATATCACGCAGGAATAGACCTTGTTGTAATCGGATAAACGGGATAGCTTTTTGCTTTTCGCCAATGGGTCGAGGACAATAAAATCATCCCTGTCGGCGCCGAGCACCATTACCCATTGTTTGGCGGCAGAGTTCGGTACGTTCACTTTCAATAGTGGGAATTTCCCTTCAACAAGCATACTGTTCAGCGTGCCGCCCATGAAGATGCGTTTGTAGATATACGCCACGCTTTCAACAGTATCTTCCACCTTCTTCAGATAGACCTCACCACCGGGCTTATAGACGTCTGCACGGGCATAATAGGCCCTCAGCAACGCCGGGTTATACATCGGGTTAAAAGAATGGAACAAAGCAGCCGAAGCCAGCGTAAAACTTATTTCTTCTGCCGATAAGCCTTTCCAGTCTACGGCGCTGGCGGAGTCCTGCCAATATATATTTTTCAGGGTGGCTACAGGAAATGCCGCTGCCGGTTTCAGGCAGATGCCTGCCTTTTTTATCCACAGTTCCGTCCCTTCTATTCCCCCGAAAACAAGAATAGTAGCCGCGAAAAAAAGGAGCATGATGCGCTGGATACCTGTTTTCTGTTTTGCCATGGGGTCAAATGTAGGGAGTAATAAACAATTTTAACGCAAAGAAGGGAAAAGATTAAACGCAATAGGCGCAAAAAAAGAATATCGTGGGTTCGCTAAGGCGAAATTTTTTTTGCAACAAAGGCACGAAGGAAAAAATATTTATAGGATAACGCGTCCCATCAATCTTTCATAAATTTAGCTTCATAACTTCCATTATCCGTTTCTAATTTCACTATATAAATTCCTGATGGAAGACTGCCGACTGGGATAGATTGATTTTGAGTATTGAGGTTTTCAAGGGAATAAACTTCTTTACCAGTAGCATCATAGATAGTGACAGACCTTATATAGTTATTTGCAGATTCTATGTTGATATTTGTATTCGCGGGGTTGGGGTAAAGGTTTATATCGTTTGCCCTATTCAAAACCGATTTTATGCCCGTAGTAACTCCTATACTGAAAGAATCTTCCGGCAGATAAATAGGTATGATGCTTTCATTGAAAGAAATGCCTTTACCCGAATTTGGTTGAAACGATGAGGTCTTTTGAGTGGCAGCAGTAGTGGGTATAACAAAACTGAGGGCGCCTATTTTCCCATAGCCTGAAGTGTTTTTATGGTCAATATGCGTGATAGCAAAAGCAAGACTATTGTTTCCAAAATCTTTGTGAACAAAACTAACCATATCCTTGCCAGGCGAACCAAACCAGGAATTGCCAAACGTGATTTTCAATGAAGTGGTATCAACAAAAGAATGATCAAAAGCAAAACCGGAAGAAAGTCCGTAAATATTTGATATGGAAGAAGTACCGAGCATGATGTTGGCGGTTACAGAATCACCGGGGTTATAACTGTTTTTTGAAAACTGGAGGTAGAGCGAGGGGTCATTCGGATTGCCGGTGGAGGTAAGCCCGGTTTTTTTGTGTGTATCGCCCCAGTTCAGGGTAACAGCAGCAAGGTCGTTAGAGTCAACAATTCCATCGCCATTGCAGTCGGCATGTTTTTGATTAGCGCCGTTGTGGAATGTATTGCTCCAGTTATCGCAAAAATGCCCATACCATTGGGTGGTAGTATCGGCGCGTTTCGGGCCGGTATTATTATAGGCAATGCCGATATACAGCACATCATTGGTGTCCACTATTTTGTCATTATTTGCATCACCCGGCCATACACAGGTACTATCCACAAATATCTTTTTACTGAAAGAATCTATACACCCGCCGGAGGAGAAAACCGTTAATTTTACGCTGAAAATGCCAGCAGTACTGTATGCATGTGTTGGGTTCTGCGCCGTACTCGTATCACCATCGCCGAAAGACCATAGCCAGTTGTTAATTTTTCCGCAGCTATCAGATATTGAATTATTCTTAAATGATAAAGGGGCATAGGTACAGCCAGTGTCTGATGCAAAGAATGATGCGATTGTACGTCTTACAAATTTGATCTCATTGGCGCCAATGGTTGGTGGGTTTGGCCTTATATGCCCATCTATATCAGTTTTTAAATTCGGAATAGAAGTTCCTTTACCCGTTAATGAATCATTTGTAGCATGTAGATCGGTATCGTTTACATATAATGGATTAACTGTAAGGGAGTTGAGGTCAAACGAGAATGAGTCTTGCCAGAATTTAAATGTGCATTTGATACCCCCAGTACTACTGAAAACTGGAGAATCCTTAGGGACATAAAAATTATTGTAATTACAAAAACTTAAAAAAGAAGGTGTACGGTCATAGAAAACAGCTACACCACCAGTTTTATTTACGAAATTATTGTTTGCCAATTCCATTTTATCGGATCCATAAGGCATATTAAGATAATGAAAGTCTGTACCCGAATTGCCTGACTCCAGGATATTATTATTAGTAAAAATGACATTAGAATCAAGTACTGAATATATACCCACTGAATTATATACAGAAATAAAATTATTTGCAATTAAGGATGCAGAGCCATATTGGCCATATATCTGTTCAAAGTCAATTCCAATGGAACCCACAGAATCTTCAGTGATTTTATTATTTAATATATCTATTTGTCCACCCAGGGGGACCGGGGACCCATACCCGCTATAAGAATTTAAATTCGTCACTTGTATTCCTTTATTGCTGAAAACTCCTGTTCTAACCCCATTAATAATATTTCTGTCAATCATTACACCAGATGGGCTGACTACAGATATTCCATAATTTGCACTTTCTATTATATTAGAGGAAATTGTGTCGTAACTATTGTATCCATAATTATTATTATATCCATTATTATATGGATAATTAGCTTGGCCAATTAATATCCCGCCAACCTGGTTTGGATGAATATAGCTGTTTTTGACATTTATTGTATTGGAATTTTCAATATCCAAATTTACAGACCAATACAAATTATTAAGTAAACGTATAGAGATACCTTTGTTGATGTATATCTTGCTGCTTTGATAATTTGTGCCGTTATACTTAAAACTCATTTGCCTGAAGTCTAAGTACCAAATATTATCCATTCTCAATATCACTGATGATGTATCACTTTCAACAATTACTTTATTACTATCACCGCTTGCACTCTGAAAAGTAATAGTATTAACATTGGAAGATCCTAAAACAGAATGCAGTGATAACTGCTCTTTATAAACCCCGTTTGCAACATTAAAAACCACTGGCCCGCATATGCCATATTGGTTTAGAGAGTTTATAGCCTGAGAAAAACTTGTAAAATCTGCTCCTGTATCTCCAATAGTATATGTTCCGCTCATAGCAAGGGTAAAAGATTGTACTGCGGTATCATACCTATATCCAACAATATTTTTCCCATCGGGCAGTGAAGTGAACACTTTAACAATATAAGAATTATTTGACGCAAAAAGATAGCTTCCTATACTAAAACTGTTTGAAGTGTACCCTGGAGAAAGACTGCCAGTCCAAGTAGTATCTGGCTGACTGATGCCATTTACGCTCCAGTGTATTACTGCTGAAGTTAGTAAATTGATTCCCATATTGGAAATGGTTGCATATACATTTACGTTAGAATTACTATTGCAAAGGCCAACAGGCAAACTATCAATAGAATAAACGCTTGCGTCATATTGAGGTGGGTGAATCTCGAAAGCTCCTATGGTGGGGGTTATGGAATCCCTTAAATTGCCATAATAATCGTCTTTAACTTCTGGAATAGGAATACCATTTTTGAGAGCAGGGTTAACGGAATATACACTCGTATCTGATTGAGCAAACCAGGGGTTTACCGAAACAGAGTTTAAATCTAAACCAGTAGCTTTTTGCCAGTCTGACAGTGAATCCTCGTTCATTGAATCCAAAAGAGCAACGTAACCGTTTGAATAAAGATTATTATAATTAATGGTATCCTTTTTCTCGACTGAATCCACTGTGATGCTATAACCAGTTGCTTGATTTACTAAATTGTTATTCATTAGTATATTATTGCCACTGTTGTAATTTCCAAAATAAAATCCATAATAGCGAGCGGAATAAGTAGGATAATAGCTATTATAAAAAGCAACGTCAGCTGTCCAGTTACTAGAACTAAGGATCCAGCCATTATAGCCAATAGCTGGTTGTATATCAATAGTATTGTATAAAGCATAAATATTGGAATCACCACATTCTAATATCCCATTCCCATTGCTGTTCCAACCAAAATATATTATGGATATCACGTTATTTGATATTATCGTTGGTGAATTTGCTGTAGCTCTACAATGAATTAATTGTATTCCTGTCCCGGTAGAGAAAATCCTGTTTTTTGATATCTTGACTACATTTATACAGTTTTCAATATCCATGGATGTAACGGCACTTAGGAATGTGTTTCCTGATATATCCATTTCATTGACATTGTATATAACCACACCGCTTGAAGCAATAGAATCAAAGCTTTCTACTACATTATTGTCAAAACTCAAATTAGTTTCATACTGTACCTTACCGGTATCATAATTATTATTATCAAATACATCTTCACCACATATTAGAAGATTGTTTTTATATAAATTGCCGTTGCCCCCGTGTGCTACAGAAACATCAGCCCCAGATTTATATCCTATAATTTTGTTATTGAGGAAACTACACATTTTGGGAGAATTAAGAGATATTACTGAGCCTCCGCCCCAAGAGACTGATGTTTGACTTACAGTTATTTTTTCAAATGTAATGAAGCTCACAGTATCTAATCTCACAGTGTAATTTTGGGCTGAATTTGCAGTATCTGTTAACGTTACTTTGCTGCTGTCGCCGCTGGCAGATTGGAAAATAATAGTATTAGTACTTGAAGAGCCTTTAATTGCATGGAGATAAATTTGCTCGTGATAAATGCCATCTGCAATATTAAAAACAACCGGGCCACTAATGCCGTTTTTATTCAGGGAATCGGCGGCAGCTGTGAAAGTTTGAAAATTAGTAGCCGAAGCCGCTTTTGAAGAATCAATGGTATAAGTACCGCTCAACTGTGCCTGCGCCAATGAAAAATGCAAAATAAAAAACGAAAAAGTGAGGAATGATTTGAATAGAAGAGTATTCTTCATAGGGGTGTTATTTGATTCTGAGTAATTTTACGACTAAGGTAGGAAATAATTAGGAATTAGGAATTAAAAATTAGGATTAGTTTGGAAATGCGGGAAATTTTTTGTATATTGCCCCAGAAAACTTAATTCTTAAACTATAAATATCCTCAAATCATGACATTTCAAACCGGACACGAAAAAATAGGCGGAAGAAGCAAAGGGATGCCTAACAAAAAAACCCTTGCAAGGCTGAAAACGATCAGTAAGATATTAGCTCTGTGTGAAAATGAACTGGAAGCTGACGTAACCAGGCTAACGCCGGTGGAAAGGATAAAACTCTGGAAATCGATGGCAGCCTATAATTTACCAAAATTTGCCGCAGCCCATATGGAACTGGAACAGCCCGAACCGCAGAAAATGACGATCACCGAGGAAATCCTGTACAGGTGCATACCTGATGATGAGCTGGAAGCATTTCAGCAGGCAAGCAGCCGTGGAGAAAACTGGAAAGGCGGGATAGTAACTAAGGAGCCTTTGCCAAAGAGGCCAAATGACGAATGGAGCCAACCCCCCGCCATTGACTAATCCAAAAAAGTAGTATAAGTAGTACTTATAGTACCGAAATAGTAGCTAAATAGTAGCGAACGGGTACTATAATAGTAGCAAAGGACAGTGAGAAATAGTACAAATAGTACAGGAAGCGGGGAGCAGGTATCAGTCCTTTACAAACTTTGTGGCATAGGTGCCGTTTTCAAGCCCGAGTTTGATCATATATATCCCTGCCGGGAGCCGGCTTAAGGAGATGAAGGGGTTTTGGGCATGCATGCCGGTAAGACTGTAAACATCCTTTCCTGTCATATCAAAAATGGTGATGGACATAATGGGGCTGCCGGACCTTATATTCAGGGTATTGGCTGTGGGGTTAGGGTAAAGGGTGATATCGGTATTTTGGGCGATTGGCGCTATCCCGCTTTTTTTAATGATCTCATTGGCGCCTATAGCGGGCGGGTTGGGCCGGGTTTTATTATCAATATCAGTGGTAATGCCTTTAATGGCAATGCCTTTACCGGAAAGGGAATCGTTGGTGGCGTACAGGTCGGTAGGGGAAAGGAAATCAGGAACGACGGCGATGGAATGAAGGTCATAATGGTAGCTGGCTTTCCAGTCGGCGAGGGTTTTAACATTGGTCGTATTAAATGTTGAGTCATAATAACACCCTATATATGGCCCGTTGGAATAAATATCATTGTAATCGAAACTGCATATGGAATCTGAAGCTATGGCAGTGGTGCTGAACCCCTGCGTCTCATTGATAAATATATTATTAAGCGCGTTTGACAGGGCGCTTTCCCAGGAAACAAAGGCAGAGGAGCTGCCGGACGGGCCCTTTGGGTTTGGGTTTACGAGGATGGTGTTAAAAAAGAAATCGGAATATAAATTGGTGCCTTCATACAATCCTGTTTCATAATAACTACCGGAGTAAGTGCCAACCATGGAGACCATATTATTAACCACCATATTATGGTGGCGGGAAGACCCGATGCAGGATAATACCTGGAGCGCCCTTACCTGCGCCTCAATAGCAGTGGGAAGTATTATTTTATTCCTGGAAATAAGGAAGCCACTGTCGCAATTGGTGAGCTGGATGCCAATAATGCCCTGGTTGTTGTTTATAAGATTGTTTGAGATAACCAGGCTGTCGTAAAAAGAAAGGCTAATGCCAGAAAGAAAGAAACCACTCAATGAATTATTTTCAAAATCGAACCCATGGCTAACTGTGTCATAAGCGCTGTCAGGGGCAATGACCGAGCCGCCGAATTTGAAGGAATTGTTCCTGAAAACAAGCATAGAGTTTGCGTATTGCAACATTATCACATCGTCGGGCCCATGATAGGTACTGTCGCCACCCCTCAAAACGCTGTTGAAAAAGCTAATACCTTTTGTATTATTCAAAACGACCACCTGCCCGTTTTGTGGGGTAGCCCGGTTAATCGTTATTTGTTTAAAAGTAATGTATTGGGCAGAATCTATCTTCAGGGTAAAGACCGTGCCGGAGTTAAAATTGATACTGCTGCCGTCGGTATCATTAGCAGGGTTGGTCAGTATCACTTTGTTGCTGTCTCCATTGGCCGACTGAAAAGTGATTGTGTTAGCAGAAGAGGTACCTTTAATAAAGGATATGGTTAGCTTCTCTGTATAAATCCCATCGGCCACATTAAAAACAACGGCGCCACTTATGCCTTTGCCATTGGAAGTACCGCCATCATATCGCTTGCCGGAGTCGAGGTCTGCTATAGCAGAAGTAAAAGTTTTGTAATTAGTAGCTGATGCCGCCTTTGAAGGGTCAATGGTATAAGCGCCGCTCAATTGGGCGTGGGTAAGTGAAAAATGAAAAATGAAAAATGAAAAAGCGAAAGCTGCCTTGCCCATATTTTTTAAAAAAACGGTATCTATCATAGCGATGATATATGATTATGAATAATTTTAGGGCTAAGGTAGCGGTTTTTTTAACTGAAACCTAAAACCCATTTTGTCATCACATCCTTTCCGGCATTTCTATCCCGAGCAGTTTCAGGGTTTCTTCCAGGGTCTTAGCTGTTTCTTCGGAGAGGGCAAGCCGGAAATGCCTTAGTTCGGGATCAGGTTCATTAAGCACCTGGCGCTCATGGTAGAATTTATTGAAGAGTTTTGCCAGTTCGTAAGCATAGTTGGCAAGCACAGCAGGGCTATATTCGCGTTCGGCTTCTTCCAGTTTTTCATCTCTTTTGTAGAGCGTTTTTATAAGTTCTCGTTCTTCGGAAGAAAGGGATGTATTAAGATTAGCAGGCATAACATGCTTTTCTATTTCGGTGCTTTTACGTAAAAGCGATTTTATCCGCGCAAAGGAATACTGGATAAAAGGCCCTGTAAAGCCATGAAAATCTATTGATTCCTCGGGGTTAAATACCATTCTCTTTTTGGGGTCGGTACGCAGGATAAAGAACTTCAGGGCGGCCATGCCTATCTTCCTGAAAAGCTCGTTTTGCTCATCAGGATACATGCCTTCTATCTTGCCGAGCTCAATGGTTTTTTGCTTCGCGGTTTCTATCATTTCGGCGATCAGGTCATCGGCGTCTACAACGGTTCCTTCGCGAGATTTCATCTTGCCGGATGGTAGATCTACCATCCCATAGCTCAGGTGAAAAAGAGCCTGCCACCAGGAGTAACCCAGTTTTCTGAAAACAAGAGAAAGAACCTTAAAATGATATTCCTGCTCATTACCCACCACATATACCAGGCTATCAAGATGAAAATCATTAAATCGTTCCAGCGCTGTGCCAAGGTCCTGCGTCATGTACACCGAAGTGCCATCAGCACGTAGGAGAAGCTTTTCGTCCAGCCCTTCGTCTGTCAGATCAATCCATACACTGCCGTCTTCTTTTTTATAGAAGACCCCTTTGGAAAGGCCTTCATGAACAATCTTTTTACCTAATATATATGTCTCACTTTCATATTGTTTCAAATCAAAATCTACCCCCAGGGCTTTGTAGGTTTCATCAAAGCCTGAATATACCCATCTGTTCATCATGTTCCATATCTCCAAAGTGGTTTCATCATCTTCTTCCCATTTCCGGAGCATTTCCTGGGCTTCTTTCATGATAGGCGCTTCTTTTTTGGCCTGTTCTTTTTCCAGTCCTTCGCGCTCAAGTACTGCTATTTCAGCTTCGTATATGGTATTGAATTCCACATAATATTTACCTACCAGGTGGTCACCCTTCATCCCTGTGCTTTCGGGTGTTTCGCCATTTCCGTACCGCATCCATGCCAGCATAGATTTACAGATATGAATACCCCTGTCATTTATAATATTGGCTTTAGTAACATTATGGCCCCGCGCCTTCAGTATTTCGGCGCAGGAGTACCCAAGCAGGTTATTGCGGATATGACCGAGGTGCAATGGTTTATTTGTATTTGGCGAGGAATACTCAACCATTATCTTTATAGGTGAATGTGTATGCTTCCAGGCAAATTCCATGTGTTGAGAGAACCCAGTCAATTGTTTTATCCAAAAACTATCATGCAGGCTGAGGTTAAGGAAGCCCTTTATAATATTAAACTTTTCTATTTCTACAACATTGGCGAGGAGATAATTGCCGATGAATTCCGCCGTTTCCTGGGGATTCATTTTCGCCAGTTTTATCAATGGAAAAACATTGATGGTATAGTCGCCCTCAAACTCTTTGCGGGTTTCCTGTACCTGTATTTCATCTATGGACAATTGGTTTCCTGACAATTCAAATATTGCGTTCGATGTATATTGCCGGAGTATATATTGTATCTTCATTTTTAGCCTTTAAGCGGTGAATTCGGTTCCTTCGCCATCGCGTTATAAGTCAATTTATCTATGAACTTCGGAAAAAACTTATTCAGTATAACTAATAATTTTCCCTGTGTGGTAAGTACCAAAACATTTTTCCTGGTTTCCAGCGCTTTGAGTAAGGCACTCGCTACTTCTTCGGGCTGCATCATCTTCTCTTCTTCCCTTGGCGAATCTGCCTGTATAGTTCCATTGGCGGTCAGGGCTGTATTTCGGATATTAGACGCTGTAAAACCTGGTGCGCAGATAAGTACGTGCAAACCTGTCTTCAGGTTTTCTATGCGAAGTGTTTCAAGGAAACCATTCATTGCGAATTTAGATGCAGAGTATCCCGTCCTTCCCGGTAACCCTTTAAACCCGGCAATCGAACTGATACCTACCACAGAGCCTTTTGTTTTAAGCAGAAACGGCAAAGAGTATTTGGTACAATACACCATGCCCCAAAAGTTTACATCCATCAGCCTTTTCAGCACATCTATTTTTGCATCCTTAAAGGTAGCCCTCATGCTTATTCCTGCATTATTAAGCAGTATATCTATCTTACCAAAAGTATTAACCGTTTCGGCCATCAATCGGCTGCATTCGTTTTCATTGGCTACGTCCGTTTGCACAAAATGTACCCTGCCGCCAAATTTCAGGCATTCTTTAGCTACCTGCTGTAGCTTTTCAATATTACGCGCGGCTAGTACCAAATCACACCCTGCCTTCGCGAAAGCTATGGCACAAGCCTCACCGATGCCGGAACTTGCCCCGGTAATGACTACCACTTTATCTTTAAAATACTGCATAATTGGGAGCGAAGTTCGGAAAAATCCTTGTTTAAGATTCAATTCAAAGATAGGAACGGATATAATATCGCTAAGCGGCTAAATAATCATTAATGCTTATGAGAAAATAATTCAATCCTTAAAATACAAATTCAGCGATCTATTTATCAGTATATTAAGAAAGATAAGAAAAAAAGAA
>Ga0302280_1001670_pt1 | contig 17950 bp, 10 predicted proteins | sample III_Fen_E1_1_FD_198771 | JGI IMG/M metagenome (GOLD analysis project Ga0302280, IMG submission 198771) | Peat permafrost microbial communities from Stordalen Mire near Abisko, Sweden - III_Fen_E1_1 | ecosystem: Environmental > Terrestrial > Soil > Wetlands > Permafrost | place: Sweden: Abisko... | reverse complement strand
CTAATTTTAATTGGATTTATGGCAATTAAAATTCCAAAGTTCATGACCTTGGAATCGCTTTAGCAAAAGAATCATTCAATAATTGATGTTGTGTGCAAACCTTATTAATAATGGGTGCTTTGCTTAACTTTTTATATGCATACCTTTATATTTATTTCTATGAATAGAGGATGGTCCTCATTTCATTGATTAGAATAAGATTACGAGCATCTATTTATTTTATACATTGCTTTTATAAATATAATAATCATGACTATTGCTGATGTGAGCAATAACTTGGCCTGAACTTATCCTTAATACTTCTGATATATTACTAAATGATGCATAAATCTAATCTCATTCGGTTTACATATCAAAAAATTAAATATTCATATCATTTCAAATATTAGAAATTATCACAACTTACAAATTTATGTTAACAATTCACCTATCACTCTTGTTTATTTGTCTAATTAAATAGAGTGTTCTTGTTTCAATAGTTTTTAAAGCAAAAATTATATGAACTAAAAACCCAAGGAATTACTCATTTCGAAAGTTACGAAATAGAAAGTGGAAGCCGCCAAGAACTTCATTGAGCTGCGATACTCCAAAATGATACAACAAGAACAGCAAAAAAAAGAATATTGGGAACTTCTTAATCAAAAGATGCGAACCTTGGGCATGCCAGTTACCGAACAATAGGAAATCAAACGCCAAATCAATCATGAATAAGCAATCCTACTAAGAGAATAGCGAAAGAAACTTACAATATACGACTTCAAGTCCATAAAGATTATCGGTAAGGGAGCATTTGGAGAAGTTCGGCTGTGCAAGTGGGGCAAAACAAACGAGCCAGTGGCAGTAAAAAAATTAAAAAAATCGTAAATGATTTTCAAAAATAAAGTGATGCAGTCCAGATAAGAAAGAAATGTCCTAGCAAATGCGGATAAAAATCCTTGGGTAGTTGGACTGAAATGTTCGTTTCAAGATGCTGATAACCTCTATCTTGTCATGGAATATTTGCCTGGAGGAGATCTTATGAACCTACTCATGAAAAAAGATATATTTACCCACGAAGAAGCACAGTTTTATATCGCAGAAATTCTTCTCTCTTTGGATTCAGTTCATAAAATGAAGTATATTCACAGAGATCTCAAACCGGATAATATATTGCTTGATGTGACAGGCCATATAAAGCTTTCTGATTTTGGCCTATGCAAACATACATAGATTCGGCCCAAACGACTTACTGATAACCTCATCAAGAAAAATAGTGAGAGCAGTCTAAGATAAATCTAGAAAAACTAGTACGCTAAAGATTACCATAAGAGAAATAGAAAGTTGGCCTATTCAGCTGTAGGCACGCCCGATTATGTGGCACCCGAAGTTCAGGGTAAAAGTATGATTTTGATTATTTAGTTGGATACACCGAAACTGTAGATTGGTGGTCAATGGGAGTGATATTGTTTGAAATGCTTGTTGGGTATCCTCCTTTTGCCTCTGAAACGCCCAGATAAACTTGGCATAAAATTCAAAACTGGCGTAAATATTTCCTTATTCCTGCGGATGCAAAGGTAAGCACGCAAGCAGCTGATTTAATTCGAAAACTTATTGCAGATTGTAAATAAAGATTGGGAATGAATGGGGTTGAGGAAATAAAGGCCCATCCTTTTTTCATTGGCATAAATTGGAATAAAATCAGGTCAAATTCATCTTATTTAGATAGAAAAAATCACCATATATTCCAGAAGTTAAAAACTCATGGGATACACAAAATTTCGATCCATATGAGGAGTAGGAAGCGTGGTTTCCTCCTGAAGTTCTGAATAATAACAAAGGTAAAAACAAGAATCCATAATTTATTGGGTATACATATAAACCAGTAGAAGATAACAACTCGGCTTTGCTTAAGGCTTTAGTCGATTTGGATAGCTACAGAACTCCATCTATCAGTCAACTCGACAGTCTTGAGTACTTACAATTGGAGAAGGATTAGGATGATTTTCAAAGAGAATCTCCTACCAAATTAAAAAGAATTCAAGAAAAATCAGATAGAATGACAAAGCAATACTCAGTATCGACAGTGGCTCTAAATTCTAAAAAGAATTAAGATAAATAAAAGGAAAGATACAAATTTTATTATGGAGATACACCCTAAAAAAAGCCTTCCCCGGGACAAAAACTGGGAAAGAAAAGTCCGAAGCAAAGCCCAAAGCAAAGTCCAAAGCGAACTCCAAAGAGAAGTCCAAAAGTTAGTCCTTCAACAAAGGATAAATAGTAGCGTAAGGCTAAGGTAAAGATCCTTCAAAAAAAATTTGGTACCTAAAAAATATGAATATATCTACTTTATAAATATTGAATCAAGTATTGATTATTAAACTAAACTAATTGATTTAATTACTGTCTTTATACATCAGCGAGGCGCTGTTGGAAGGCCTATGAATATTCTAAGCATACTAAATTTGATATTATATAATTATTGTCTATCAACATGGCTTACATCTACGCCGGCACTGCTTATAATCAAGTTGTAACCTTTGCTCCTGCCTGTAAATCCAAACATAAAACACTATATGGCCCTATGAGCCGATAAATAGTCAATCACATCACTCTTAACTTTGATTAAAATAGCGTCTTTTATAGCACTTCCAAACATATTAACATGATACTCGAAAATGGAGAAACCTCAAGGGTAGCGCAAGCCTAAAAGGATTAAAAGATTATATACATCGACTATGATCATGATTTCAGTAACCTCAGATATGGAATCTCTAATGGTGGGGTCAAAGCAGTTGGAAACAAATAGGGTGAGCAAAATTCGTAACCAATAGTGTTGTTTAAGGGAGATGGGCCCAATAAATATCTTGGAGCAAAGGAGACTTAAAATAAGGAACAATATCTCTTCTATGGAAAGGGAATTGTGCCCTACATAGCTAATTTGCCAAACGGACTTGTCAGTTGGAGAGGCAAAAATGTTAAGCATGACGAATTGGATCTAGAAGTACCCATTAATGATGTTGATGCCGCCTTTATTCGAGACTAAAAGTTCCATGCTATTCTGAATGGTAACAACAAGTTGAGAATATATGACATCAGAGGAACTAATCGAAGGCCATGCTCGGATATTCTTCTGAAAACAACACAAAAGGCGAATATGACTCGGATGTTAATATCAAATTGCAAAAACTATTACTATTTCAGCAACGATATTGGCTAGATTTTCGAATGTGACAGTCGAAAATAATGGAATATTGTCAGTAAATTTAAAGGAATTACGACTACTATCACGGATATGGCGATTTCTGAGAAGGAACTAGTGACTTCCAGTCTTGATTCTTATGTGAGGATTTTTAATCTTGAGGATAAGAAGGAAGTCAGGAAATTCTACCTCAATAAACCAATTTATTCCCTATTTGTTCTCTTCAGCGAGGATGATGAACAAAAGGAAAAAGGGGAATTTAATGAGGAAGAAATTGATTTAGCAGAGGACGAGGAAGCTGAGATGAAGCCTATCAGTAAAATTAAGGCAATACGCAAGAGGAACAAAGTGGGTTTGAAGTATCTCTAACCCAGGGAATTCGATGATGTTGAAATCAAGCAAGAGGACATCAAAAAAGAGGAATGGTATCAAAAACTTAATCCGATAGACCGTAGAGAGTTTTAATAGCAAATATGATTTATATGATCACCCTCCGCATTTGGATTTTCTGTTTTCTTCTATCAATAATTTATCAGCTTAACAACAAAACCATTTTGAACCATTTTCTTTAAAGTAACAATAATAAAAATAATGAGCAAGAGTTGACGAGATTTACAATTTGTTAATCTTTCAAAATAAATAAACTGGCTTCATTAACCTTTGTCGAAAGACCTCATTTTGTGTGAAATTCACTATATTAAAATTATCATTCAAGGTTGGTTGATGCAAAACAATCAATGCGGTAGTCCACTCCTCCGTAATTCCTATAGCTATCAATTACGCGAACCACAACAACCTCGCAATCCTCCTAGTCGACCACTCCATTTGCCTGCACAACTAAATACTAATAAAAATGATTCATTTGCTTCCACTATCAAGAGCATGGAAAGTAAGATTGAAGGTATGGAAAATCTTGCAAAAAGGAAATATACAATGGAACCTGTTTCAGCGACTAATAATGGAGATTTATTGACTGGAAATAATCAATCAAGTAGTCAACTGCCACGAGACCCTCATCCCTAAGGATCGGGTAAGCAACAGCTTAGAGGATCCTTGCATTCCACCATGACGAAATTTGATTACTCTCCGATGAGAAACACAATGCATTTCAATCCTTTAAGCAAAAACACTAGTCTTAACTTAGGAAATCAAGAATCAAAAGAAGGAAAATCGCTTCGGGATCTCAATGGAAGTCGTCATCCATACCAATAGTGTAGTAGCGCCCTCCTAAAGCCTAGTGATCGAAAGGACGCATAGAAAATGTAAAAAAGCATCTCCTTTATTAAGAGTGACCATAAATAAGCTCCTAAATTTATCAGTGAGAGAGCAATTCAACATCCACATTTAATTTCTTCAAAGAATCCTTAAGTATTTAAGGAAACAGTATAAAATTCCAATAAAACTTCAGCAAGCAGCCATACAACTTCTGAAGTTGAGGAAAAGAAGTTATTTACTAGCTTAAATGAGATTCTTGAGAGCAAAAATAAAGACTTTAAAGGAAAGACTGAGCGGACAACTCCTAGAAAATGTTCACAGAATATTAATGGCTTTTAGATTGGATGCACCCTCGGCAAGGGGAAATTTGGTTAGGTCTTTATGGCAAGACACGCAGACTCAGGTTTTATTGCTGCAATTAAAAAGATATAAAAAGCAAAAGTAAAGGAGTTCAAAATGGTGAGTCAGTTCGCAAAATAGATAAAAGTACACTCTTCTTTAGATCATCCAAATATTGTCAAATTTCATGGAGTTTTTGAAGACAAGGATTATATTTATTTGGTGATGGAGTATCTGAACGGGGGTACTCTCTTTGATTATCTTAATAAAGTCAATTGCATTGCAATCAAGGAAACAGTCGAATACCTTCGAGATATCATTGATGCTTTGACACACATGCATGATAAGTGCATAGCTCACAGAGATATTAAACCCTAAAATATTGTTATTTCTTCGGAGGGTGTAGCTAAACTATGTGATTTTGGGTGGTCGGCAGTGATTGAGACTCCCCGTAAGACGTATTGCGGGACATTAGATTATGCTCCGCCTGAAGTGTTGCAGAGAAAGAATTATGATGCTTCCGTCGACATTTGGTGTATTGGGGTATTGACTTATGAGTTATTGACTGGAAGAGCTCCCTTTGAGTCTGATCATCGCAACGTTGTGATGGAGAAAATATTAAATGTATACGTTTATTTATAAAGGTCGATAAAGTGAAAATAGAGTATCCAGGAGATATGGCACCATAGGCGAAGGAATTTATCTAATGTTTGGTCCAAAAAGACCCAGCTTTGAGACCAAAATGTCACGAATTGCTGAAATTTAAGTTGTTCACAACGTATCTGCCAAAATCAGGCAAAAATAAGAAAACGCAGTGATCCAGACATTTTTAAACTGCATTCAAATTGTATCTTAATTAATCAACTATCTTATGGTTAATATTTATTGTTGAAACCAAAATATGATTAGTCTTCTAAAGAGTTAAATTCCATAATGTTAAAAATCAAGCAATGTTAATATTTTTATCATACAAATTTATATCTTAAATCAATCACATTCGTGTAATTGCCTCATTGACCGCCTTTTCAATTTATGAAAGGGCATTTCCATTAATCTCAATATCTTCAAGTAAAATATTTGATCTAATGGCCTCACTCAAATATCTTTTTTATTAGGAAATAACATTGTTGAGCAACTCGCCAAATCTTTCCCTCGAACCCGCTCCGAATTTTGCTGCCATATTGTAGCAAGCATATTTAGCCTGCTCAAACAAATACATCTCAGTAAGGTATAGGATGTATTCCTTAGCTGCCATTTCGTCGTTATTAATAATCTCTTTATAGCATTCTATCACATCTGAAGGACTCTTTGCAAGTTTGAATAAAAGCAAAGCTTCCTTGACTAGATTAGCTTTTTTGAAAGCATCAGTAATTTAATTTAAAATTAAGGTGACCATCCTTTTATCCTTCTGCTCTTTGAGCATTTAAACCAATCGAGTAAGAGCCTATTTGGGATTGGAGTATTTAATGAGCTTCAGCTGACATTTTTAATAGAATGGCTGGAGGCTTGAAGAGATTGGTTGTTTTCTGTTGATAAATTGCATGGACTTCTCATAAAATTACTTGATTTAGTTGGAACTTTATGCTTCTACCAGTAATTTTAAAACAGATTAATTGATGTCTTATGAGAATAAGAGTTTGATTGCTTCAAGATGCCTTGCAAAAGAGGGTGGTTTGTAATTCGTTACTTTTATGAAGCTAAATACCTCGAATATATTTTGAAAAAACGGCAGATCTTAATGCTAAGTAAAGAAAATTTGGAATTTGATTAGGAAAGTAAGAATTTATTCAATTTTGTTTACGAAAGATTAGGCATTTAGTTCTTCCATTGATGTTTTTAAATTGTAATAATTTTCAACAATTTTGAAAAGATTTATTTTTTTAATGTTATTAGCGTCTAGCAAAGCCTGTATTGCCAAATTAGGGATGATTTCAGTATTGCTCTTGTCAATTTTTCTCTTCTTTTTTAATTATTTAATACTGTTTGCTGTAAAATTAACTTGAGAAAATACCTCTTTAATTGTTTAAACTAGACTTTACAATAATTGACTACTTTGAGATATATAATCGCCAATAATCTTTTCTTCATCAAGACTCCAGCTCAACTATTTTAAGCGATTTTTATCTATTTCACAATTCGGAAGGTTTTATAGTCGTTTTGCCAAGTCAATGATTTCTTATTCTTCTGAGCCTTATCCAGTAGACTTTTTCACAATAAACACTCTATTTTTGTTGATGATATTTTTAAATAATTTTTAAACTGCCTCGATGTTGACTCCTTTTTATTTGACTAAGCTTTGCTGCATCATCTGCAGTCTCTTTGGCATGGTATCCTATTTAATATCAGAAGGTGACTTGGTAACTATAATGCCAATACTATCCAAGAGATCGTCATTAAACTCACCATTAAAGAGATCCATGAAGCTCATCAACACCTTCTTCCAAGGAGCTATATTTGTTCTTGTACTTTTTTATTCAACAAAGATTAAAAATCCAACTCTTTAAATCTTTTAAAACATATAGCTTGCAGTAATTTTCTGTTAAAAAGCCGTCCATTTTTTTGTATCGGGAGCTAAGCAAAAAGAAGGAACATCTAGAATTTTTACATCTTCTTTATTGTCATTATTTGCTTAGTAGACTACGGGAATAGTTGTCTGTATCTTTAAGGACTTAACTGAAATCACGTTTTAGAGGTTATATTTACCTCCTTCATAAGTTAGTCCATTAGATGGATTCTTGAAATAATACTTTTTGATCAATTCGGCTAATGTGGTTCTTCCAGTATGACTGTAGCCAATTAACACGACCGATTTAGGTATTTTATCAAGAATGGTCCATCCATTGACAAGTTTGTTGATATTGATATCGCTCATACTTATATCTAAATTTTATAAGACTTATTATTCTTGAGTTGAAGTGATAATTTAAATATTAAAGAATTTCATAATAAATTTATTTAGCGAAGATAATCTCATTAATGGATGACTTCAAAGAGATATAAAGTTAATTTTAAGAATGCATAAAGATCCAGTGTTTATAATCACAGAATAAATAATTTAATATTGTTCTGTGGTCTGCTAACAATAGCCCAAAAGATAAGCAAGCACTCAGCAAAAATGCTTTTAAGTCGCCAAATAATTAAAGAGTTAAAATTAATATAGAAATATCTAAGTTTATAAATCAGTCTTTCCATTTATTCATTTTTCGGTATGTTGTCTTCCGCATCTTCTCGATGTATTTTATCAAAATGATCTTCGATGACATACTCATTCCTCCCCTCAAGATATTTTGAACAAAATATTTCGATTAGAAAAACTATCTGCATTTTAAACGGATTTGCTAATGTTTGAATAAATCATCAAAATTCTCGAGCCTGAGTTTTTCAGTCATGAATTTTTTCACTGCAGATAATTACTCTTGGGATAATAGTTTTATTTGAGCTAACATTTTTAAATATTTTATTGTTTCCGTTCTTAAATATTTGCCCAAGTTTTTTGTTTCACAACGATCTCCTCTAATACACTTTTCTCTTCTATACAGTATGTCTAATGAAAAATCTAAAGGCCTTATTTAGGCTGGATATTATTTGGCCTATATATTTTAGACTGAAGGTTTTTCAGTAGGTAAGTTAAAGTTTGAAATTTCAATAGCTGCAATGGAAATAGTGTCAATAAAATTGACAGGATCAAGACCCAAGCCAGTTTTTTCCTATTCCTTTTAAAAGCAGTAACTTTAGAGCATATTCACATTTCCAAATCCATACCTTTGATCATCCAGTGATTTGATAGTGGAAAATAATTGTGAGTTGTTGTAGTCATATTGCTATGGCTCGAGGAAATTGAGGCATTATTCACTGTTTTCGTACTAATAGTTCATTTCTTCTGTGAATTAATTATAAATTATCTTTTTTCGATAGTTAAAATATGAATATAGATACAATTATGGAAGGTTAGCAGATGTGGCAAAGGTGTATGGAACCTCATTTTGATTGTATAATGCCTAATTAAAATACCATAATACTATAACAAAATAAGGCAATATCATTAAAATTAGCCCTCCTCGTCGTCATTTTAAATTACTGACTGTTCAAGGTGTCCATGCTGCCGTATTTCTTTTTGCACCTCTCTTTTACGCCTCTTAAGTTTTCTTCTTTCTTTTTCCACAGTCTAGTCAACATCTTTATTCTGATGCAATCTTTCCTCCATATCTTGTATGGTGTTAAAATCAACTTCCTCTTGGTTGGAAATTACTCGATTTCTTCTTCTATACTCATCCGCAGTGATGGGATTTCCCTACTCATCAAAAAATACTTTGTTTCTTCCTTCGTAATGGCCCTAAGATTTAATTTTTTTAAGCTGGCGCTTAGAAGCCGCCAATGGGGCTTTTTAACCGCTATTTTTAACTATCCCTTTGACTGTCAATAGTTCACCATTGTGTTAATCCTATTCCTCAGCCTATCCTATTTCTTCTACGCCTTCTTGGCTTTATTTTGGTTTTAATTACTTGCCTTCCATCTTTTTCATTTTTTGCTTCAGTCTTAATTTTTAAATTTTAGATAATTTGGGCTAAGCCTCTCCCTCTTTCTCTTCTTTTTCTTATTGTTAATTTTCTGAATCAGATTATTCTTTCCCTTTTATATTTATTGATGGAGCGGATGGTAGACCAAAGGAATGAGCCAATTTTTATAAATCTATTTTTTTCAAATTAAAAATTTGTTTATTATGAGCCTTATGAACACATCTTAAATAAGATATGAGAGATCTTTGGGCTAAATATTTAACATCTTGATGCTCACTGCAAATAGATTGGAGTGATGATTCAACTCTTAAATATCTCTGAGGGTTTTGATTAATTTTATGGAGCTCTACTCCTTTTTTCTTTAAGTCTTAGATAAACTATAATTCATGATCGCTCACTAGCACCAGAGAACGACCTTAAGATCTATAGCGAGCAGTTCTTCCCACTCGATGTACGTAAGTATCAGGCTGATCTGGAATATCAAGTTGAAAAACCCAATCAACCAAAGGAAAATCAAGCCCTCGAGCTGCTATGTTTGTGCATAACAAGACACCATGCCGTTTTTAGCAGAAGGTGAAGTAAATAGCCATTCTTTTCTTTTGTTTCTGGTGCCCTTGAAGTTCATAAAGTGGAGATCCAAGTTTAAATTTACGAAAAGCCTCATAAAGGAAACGAACTTGCTTACATGTAGATAGAAAGACAACTATCTTCTGCTTTTGATGGCTCTTTAGAAATGAATAAAAGGTATTTATTTTTTATTCAGGAGAGACCACCATATAGTATTGAGTTAATTTTGCAGGTGTTTAATAAGATCCATTCATCTTATTGCTATTTGAGGGTTATTATTGTCTTGCATTGACTCCTTGCAGCAAAATCTTTTAGGGCTCTGATGTGCAAAGACCAGCCAAAGCATAAATATCTTTTGTGACAGTTGCTGAGAAAAGTAAAGTTTGACATCGTGGAAGTTGTTCCATAATAGCCTTTAGAGGTTCCTTAAAACCCATTTATAACATTACATCAGCTTCATCAATAACCAGCATTTGTAAATTACTGGTCTCAAACCCATAAGTTTCCTCCAAATGATGGAGAAGTCTACCTGGAGTGCAAATTAAGATATTCATCAATTTAATTCTATCTTGTTCGAACTTGACGTCCTTTCCTCCAATCACTAATCCAACACTTATTTCTAATTTTTAAGTAAAGGAGTTTAATACTTAAAAGACCTGCATTGCCAGCTATCTAACTGGTACAATGACAATTGCTCCCAACCCGTCCATTGGAATGAATTTATGTCTATACAACTTTTCCACCAAAGGAATAAGGTAGGCTAAGGTTTTTCCTGATCCTGTTCGAGATGAAACTAAAACATCGCGATCTGCAAGAGCATGTGGAATGGAGCATCTTTGAACTTCAGTCATTTTAGTGAACCCTCTGTTAGTTAATCCCTTGAGAGTAGTTTGGGAAACAGGCAAATCAACAAAATTTATCTTGTATTTGGAGTGAAAATCTTGCTGATCGATGAGTTATTCTTATTTTTGAGCTTCTTCCAGTTTATAATCGTAGAAATACTCCCCTGACTTGGGTGATTAGTTTTGTATTCTCTCTTCAAGCGCTTCCACATCGGCAAAGCGTTAAACTCTGCCCTTATTTTTTATTTTTTGCATTGTTGAGATAAAATGTTATAAACTTTAATTAATAATGAGATATTATTATCGTTAACACTGTTCTCTTTTTTATAGCAAGAAAGTCAATTATAATATACGCAATAAAACAAACATGCCTAATCTTTATTAATGGTCAACTGCGAATAATTCGCCTTTATTATTTTCTTATTAATTTTAAAAAAATTGATGAATACTCGAATGGAGCAGTTTGAGAAGTCAGAAATGGGTTTTGCTCATTTTGATCGCATTAAACTTCAGCGGAAGAGAGTATTATCTTTTTGATTTAGATGGAGCATGTACTGGAAGTAATTAAAGATCTTACATTTAAAAACAATGAACTTCGAAAACAGAATATACTGCTTAAACAATAGTCTGAAGGAGAAAATTTATATAAAAAAATGTATGAATAAGTCGTAGCATAAAAGGCATTGCTGGTTGAAAAGAACCAGATCATGAACAGCGAACTTCAAAGTTTAAAGGAGACCGCTCTTCATCAAGAGATAATTATTAATTCACTTAAAGAAGAACTGTATAGCAATTAGTTTAAGGGAAAAAGCAATTCCAAATTACCCGAAGACCAAACCTGTAGTCATAAAAAGCATCACAGATAAACTAGTGACAACAACATCATAATGGAGGAGTATTTGATCTTGAAAACTCAATACGAAGATCTTCAAAATGAATACAGTAGGCTTTATCAATAATTTTGTTCCAAGTAAAGATAAAATTTGGATATGACTGACTGCATCCAAGCAACTTCCAAATATTAAGGAAAAATAGAATAGATACTTAATAACAATTATAGATCTAAAAAGCTATCAGGATCAGGCAATATAGACGATAGATTAGAATATTTTAAGTTGCGGGAAAAATATGTAAAAGTAAAGAAAATTAAGAATTAACTGTTGAAAGAGTATTAAATTATGAAAGATGAGTTGAGTGGTATGAAAATACGATAACAGCAGTACGAATCATTGATACAAGTCTTAAAGAATAAAAGAACTAAGATATGTTTATGCCATATTAATAAATTTTAAAAACAAATGTCTCAAGCCAATTTGATAAAAGCTGAAGTTAATCGCTAAGATAGCCTTTGATCCTCTAATACTTATTTTTATTCAATAATAATTTAGCTGAGACTCATGCATTTATCTCATTAATTGTATTTAAAACAAAGCTAATTCTAATCATAAATAATATGACCCTCTGTATTAAATAACTATACTGGATGATATACGATCATGACCGTGCTTTGTTGTATTTATCGTTGAGGCGCTTCATTCGATCTTTGTTCTTAGGTTCAATGACGTTAAGAATGTCCGGAACGTGATGCATTATATATTAGAAGGTATTCACAAAATATTCCTCTTATTCAACCTACAAATCGCTTTCTGGCTTCTCAAATTCCTTGAATACCTGCAATTTTTTATAAGTTGATTCCTTCTTTTCCTTAGATTCATTTTCTTGAACGAAACTGGTGATGTTACGCATATTGAAACGATCAACTGTGTTGCAAATGAGATTATTTAGGATTTGGCCTAATAAGTTCAAGTCCTGAAAGTAACTAAATAATAATGTTGATACTTGGTCTTTATGGCATTGCAGATAGATATAAAGATATATCGTCTATCTTTGCGTAAAGATATCGATCGAAGAATGTCTCCACTGACCTCAAGAAGTTGATCAAAAAATTGATGACAACAGCTGTTCATCTAAATAATGCGATAAGTACCATCGTGAGCGCATTCATATTGTTATAATAGGTCAAAAGTTTGCAAATAAAAAGAAGCGAAGCTTTCCTTCCTTGGATTGAAGTTTTGGCGATAATTTGCCCTCCTTGAATCATAATATTCAGATATCCACTGTTATAAAATTAGTCAAGAGTGGTGTGAGTCATAATAGCCTCTAAGAATCGATAGAAAAGCTCAACATGATCAATTTCAATAATTTTGCTGAGGATAACTTCAATTGCAGATTTATCACTCATCAGTCTTTCTTTATGTTTTGAGATAAAGGCAATGATGAACTGTATATAGGAGCTCATTATTGACTGATTTTATTCTTTCCAGTTTTCAGGCAGCAAAAGTGAGGAATAAATCGCATTGTATTGGCTGTTTGTCATGGGTTCAAGCTGTAAGAAAATGGCTAATATCTGTAAGCAAAAGTTGACCAAATCACTCTTATTTTTGAGTGAGATTTGAAAATAGTTGAATATTTAATTTTCGAGGGCTGACTTATTGCTGCTGCTAGTCCTTAAATACCAATAAGCTTGGAATCCAATAGTCTCGAAGAGAAACTGCACGCTGTTAAAATCATATTGTGCAGTTCGCTTGAGCATCTCTCGTATAATTTCAATCTAGATGTTGAAAAACTAGCTGTTACTCTCACCTAAAGCCTTTGATAGATTGAAGAACATTTTTGTTAGACTCTCCTGCAAAAAGTTTTATATTTTAGTCCCTTCGTAAATGACCTTAAATATATTAACGGCAATTGGTTTGAGAATGGCTGAATTGAAAAAAGGCACTAAATTTTTGTAGCTACTATAATCTCCATGCCTCATGATTAAAAATCCGTTGATTGTCAAATACACTATCTTTCTGAGTGAAGTATTTTCGGTCTGAATGGAAGTTAAAAATTAGACGATGGAAGTCAGCTCTTATTTTGGGAAATATATTCTAAAATAGAAGAGAAATCGAATTAGAGTCGCTATGTGAATGACGTTAAAATTCTTTTAGATAGGATCTTGACCACTTTTGCTATAAACTTGAGAAAGAATCTTTTTGGCAATGTTCTAATAGCAATGCTAGATAATTTGAGGGTTCACGAAGAGCTGTGTACAGCCATCAACATCTCGAAATCCTTTACTGCAACCATCAATGGTTAGACTTAGAATGGTGCATTCTGCCTTCACGTTTGTGACTTCCATATTCCTAAAATTATCAAGCTGAGTTATCAGAAAAGGTTCAAATGCCGTATAATGCCGGCAAATTACTCTTAGGAGTTCTAAAGCAGCTGACCTTCGAGTTTGAATTTCAGTGTTTCTAAAGTAATAGTCGATGAAAACATCAATTTATTCTTCGAATAGAGAAACGGCCGTTTTAGTGATTCCAATATTAGGTAAAATAAGGTTTTGGATGAGACTGTCCATGTGCTCCGTGAAGAAGTTTTTCATGTCAGGCCAAAGCACTAAACTTTTAAAGAATTTTAAGGAGTTGAAGACAATATGGTCATATTCCGAATCTTCAGAGGCTCCAGCACACAGAGACCATATTTATTGACAAAATCCGCGAATAGGTTCCTCCACATCTTCCTTATATTTACTGGCATAGAGCAGGATGGACTCAAGGGCGGCTCCTTTGCATTTGAAAACATTCTAATTAATATTATTCAAATTCATGATGGCCTTGAGAATATCCATCCATCTCTGAAGATTATCTTAAAATTTAGGATGCAGATCTTGATAGTTTAAATTGTAGAATATTTTCATGAGTAGTTCTAGAATTACGACTTCACTAGTATCGTTAGAATTATTAAGAACGCGCTAAAGGATGGTAGTCGTCAGATTCATTATGAAGTCATGAACTTGATCACACATTATGATTATTTATTAGTAGAGAGGATCACTTCTTGTCATGTATGTGTATTTGTAGCTGATATTTTGGATCATTTTCAGCACGGCTGTAATTGAAGCGGGTACCTGGCCTGCATACCCGAGCAAATTGCTAAGCAAATCTGGCCATTGGTTGGGGAAAAGTATGTCTGTCAGGCAGATTATACCTGGACGAAGAGTTTTTGATATTTTTAAGGGAAAATTTAGATATGCGAACAGAATTGATTCTTTGATTCCTTAAATGTATTGACTGTAGAACTGTCTCTCGAATTCTTCTAAATCCTAATTTTAAGTAGAGTTACTTTATAGTATTGACACCAAAGCCTTAATTCGATAGCTGCTCTGAGTTTTCCCTAGTCTGATATAGTTGTGTTGTTAATGTAGTGAAGCAAAGCTAATGGGTAGCCACTCTCCTTTTTGAGAGAGGCGAGTAGATGTTAGCCCTATTTAATGGTGATATTATTGGGCTGTGAGACCATTTGAAAAGCTCGGCTGAGTTCTCCCTCCATTACAATCAATATTTGAGAATTTTGAGAGTTATAATTAGTCAAGCATATACCCAATGGTTCAATTTATATTATGTATACATTCAAAGGGGACATACGATTATTTGTAATTTCACTTTGAAAATAGTATTAAATGATTGATTAATTATTATGATTGATATAATAGGACAATGTTTAAATAATGTTTGATAAAGTCTCATATTATTATCCCTTTGCTTCCTTCCCTTTTATATACTTTTAATGATGATTGCATGGTTTATATAACTATAAATTAAATCAGTAAGCAGTGGTATTGAACTTATGATTGTGGGTATATTCATCAAATTTAGTTTTTGATAAACTTAAATTCTGACATCTTTTGGACGTTTGAAAGATATATCTCTTCAGATCAGTAACCTCCTTAACTTAAGCTTGAGCATTATAAAATATCTTTCTTTCCTGCATGCTACTCTTTTTTATTTTGCGATTAAAGATCAAATGAGTTCTTTTACAATCGGCTTCGGATGTTTTTGACTACACCTATTTTAATTTGAACTCATAGTAATCCTTGACTTGATTTAGAATTATATTTTCGGCCTACTGGATATTAATTGTATTCCTTAGATCGTCTTTTTAAATATTGAGCTTCTGTATTTTCTCTAAATCTTTTTTGCTGATAGCCTTTCGCCTATACATTTCTTCCAATTCCCAAATTCTAGATTTATAAAAATTGATTTGTTTTTCGGCTATCTTCTTTACACTTTAGAATTATCCTCTCCAATTCTTTTCCATCAATGATATTTCCTCCACCCATTATTTCCTCTTTTAATGCATTAACTAAATCTAATTATTTTCCTTTTAGGATTTTATCAAAAGTTATTTCATTTTATTATTTTGATACTATTCATTTTACAGGTATTTAACCTCTCTCTTTTATAGCTCTCCGATTCTAATTTAGAGCGAATTTTTCATCAGCAGAAATTATTTAATCTCGCTACTATGCTGCGACTCAATTTTTGAAAATTTTTACATTTCTCCTTAGAGTTTAGAGGTGTATTTTTCGAAGTAAAAATGGTCATCAATATTTTTCTTTTTCATTTCAGCCATTTTCGACTCGAGTTCATGATATCTTAGAGACATTTTTTATAGCTTCTTGACTTCTTACTCTTACTTCAATTTTATACGACGCTCACAATCTTATGAAACAATTTTGATTCTCATTTCTAATTATTTGTCCATTTCCTTTCTCATCTTACTCTCATGAACTTCGATTTGGTCGATTTCCTTTTGCTGATGTTCTATTTTTTTGTTGAATCTCTTCTAAATCTATAGCTTTTCAACCTAAAACATTTTAGCCAGGCTGGCCTTTTAATTTTAGTGCACCACTGTAATTTAATCAATTTTCTTCTTCTCCGCAGCAAGCCTATCCAATGAGTTTTCGTTTTCTATTCGGATTAGTTCCTCTAATTAATAAATTTTATGGTTATATGTTTTCTTTGATTCCGAAAATTAATAGGCGATGGCACAAATTTACTCACGACTCATTATCCATGTTTCAGCTATTTCCTTCTTGTGATTTAGAATTGCTGCGTTTAATGTTTTTATCTCATTCTTTAAAACCTTTATAGTGCCTTTGTCCTCCTCGTGAATCTCTTCTAAAATACGTGATTTTCGTTAGCAAACATCAATTTTCTTCAAAGATTATTCTATTTTATTCTCCATAATCTTCACCTTTTCCTTATAATCATCTTCTAATGTTTTTATTTTTTGGTTATTGGTCCTTTCCATCTGATACTTAAGCTTTTTATATTCACTATTCCATTTTTGGTCGAAGAATAACTCCATTGCATCTTTATCTCTCTCTGATTTTTATATCTATTGAATTTTGAGTTGGAGCAGATGAGACAATCTCAGAACTTGACTATTATAGTTTGACTCTGTGGTAAAGAATTCTTTTGCTTTGGATTACAGTATCAAATTGCGACGATTGAGATCTTGATTCTCTTGTTTGATGTTGATATTTTATGAATGAGCATCTTGAATAATTTTATTGAGATGGTTATACTATTGAAAGGATTGCAGTAAGTTTTTAAGAACTTAACTTTACGATTCTTATAGTTGTATATTATTTGATAATTTTTATATGGTCTTTTCAAGATCTTTGATAGTCTTATTCTTCTCCGCAATTTCTTTCTTCAATTCCCTTTCTTTCCGAATCAATTATTGTTATGAATTCTCTCTAAATGAAAGTAGTTAGTTATGAAGATGCTGCCTTACTTCCTCAACCTATTTCCTTTTTTATTACTCAAGTAGCAGACATTGAATTTTATTTTATGTTTTTAACTCTTTTACATCATTTTATAAACCCTAATTGATCTTCTTGACTCTGTTTAATTATTATCTGGCTTTGCATTCTTTTGCATCAAATTCAGTTATACTTTATTCCCATTTTTTTGCAAGAATAAATACCTATTTTTTCCTATCAGTTATCTCAGCCTCTAGCTTACGTATTTTATTATGAGATTGTTCAGATTGCTTAAAATATGTTTAGCATTAAACCTTTAACTCCTAGCATTGCTTCTTCTCCAGTCTCACTAATTTAATAAATTATCGAAGAGTTTCATCAGGATTTGACAGAATTAGAGATTGAGGATAAATTGCATTTAAGATCTCCATCATATGTTCCTCGTAATCTAAATAAATAAAATAATACTTGCCATTTGTTGTTTGAGAACAATGATATCAGTTTTCAATTGCTGGTTTTCCTTGATTACTTCATCTGAAAGATTGCGAATAAAATTAATTTTCATCAAATTATACAATATTATCAATAAATCATATTTGGAAATTTCAATTTCATTTATTAATTAAAGATATTGATATCCTTTCAGATCCATATTATCTATCTCATGACAAATTGGCATTTTATCGCTTTCAGAAAT
>Ga0302280_1001667_pt1 | contig 17955 bp, 10 predicted proteins | sample III_Fen_E1_1_FD_198771 | JGI IMG/M metagenome (GOLD analysis project Ga0302280, IMG submission 198771) | Peat permafrost microbial communities from Stordalen Mire near Abisko, Sweden - III_Fen_E1_1 | ecosystem: Environmental > Terrestrial > Soil > Wetlands > Permafrost | place: Sweden: Abisko... | reverse complement strand
CCAAGGACATTAGGCACTACGTTTACGCCGAACTGGAAAATGATCAAATCGGTGTTCATTTTCTTTAGCTCGCTGCATAAATAAAAATTATTCAGGCGGTTAAATTCAGTGCCGGAGCTTCCCCGCATGGGTACATTGTCAAAAGTGATGCCTGCCTGGCTGTCGAATGAAACCCCGTAAACATCTGGTGAGGCTTCAGATGTAATTTCGATTTTTACTTCTCCGGGTATCTTATCTATTGCCCATGTTTTTATACTAAATTCATTGGTAATGCCAAGTGTATCGCTAAAGGTCAGTTTCCCATCGAAATATACTTTAATTTGAGTGGGGGCTGTTATGTTAGCATAATAAAAATTGATCTCCTGGAAATTATTGCTCCGGGACAGGCTTTTGCCCACACGTGAATAAGTTATCCAGGCAGTTCGGGTTTTTATTCCCGGATGGGTAGAATCTTTGGCTATTCGGAAAACACTTGCTGCCGGGCCAAAGTTTCTTGAATCATATTTCTTGTATAATCCGCCATAAACGGCATATTTCAACCAGTTGTCACTTTGCTTTATGCGCCAGGATGTACGTACATCTACTACCTCCATTACCGGTAATATACCTGAACCGCTACCGGAAAATATGCTTTCGAATTTTCTTCTTAAAGTAGAGGTTATCCTGTCTGCTTCTATTTGCGAATCGCCGTAGTGGAAAACACGCAGCAGTTTTTTTGTTCTGGGCAACGAATCAAGCGAAGCAAAAAATGGCCGGAGAAGGTGGTCCTGCTTTTCTGGGTATTCTATTTTGTATTGAAAATCAAGCAGCTTGTTAATCACTGAATCAGCCGGCGTATGTATAATTATTTTTGCGCTTGCAAGGTGAAAAGTATCAGGTTGTAAACCTTCGGCTCCTTTAGTAGTTTCTATACCTTTCGTTGTGACAGTATTGATATCGGCATACTTTATATCCTGCGGGTGAAGGGCCTTGTCTTCGGAAAGGAATTTTATTTTAAAATCTACAGTATCCCTAAAATATGGTACAACGAAATGCACAGGCAGCCGGCCGGCCGGCACAAGCCATATAAATGCCGCCAAAATCCCCTGCACGAGCAGCAGGAGAAAAAATACTTTTAAGGGTTTAACCATGAATAATGCTCCGCCTTGATAATATACCCAAACGAGCCGCGAAATTAGCAGTTAGCAACAAGAAAACGTACCATTTCCGGATTAAAATATGGGCACCGGCAACATAAAAAAAAGAGCGCCTGAATTTTCCTTCAGGCGCTCTTTTTTTTATCATTTATAGATATTTATATTCCTATCTTGCTGGTTCGTCTTCATCAGGCCTTGGTGGGGGAGGAGGCATCATAGGCATGTCCATTACCTGGTAGCCGGCGATATCAAATTTCTTTTCATCCACAGGCGCTTTTTTAACCTCGCTAATAGTAGTAGTAGTAATTTCTTTAGTTTTAAGGTTAGTTGTTGTTATTAGCAACGGAAACCCTTTAAGGCTGGAAGGATATTTAGGTTGTTTAGGAGCATGCATTGGGTCGCCGGCGCCCGGGCGTGGCTGGCTCAGGGCATTACTCAACGAGGAAGAAATTTGCTGATAATTTACAGGTACCTCAGATGTTACCCAGGCTTCAGTACTGGTGCTTGCTGTTTTTATTAACACTTTTTTGCAGGTATATCCATCTATCTTTTTGGTTTCCTGTGTTTCGGTTACGGTCTCCTGGCTGTTGCGAGGATCACGGCCTGGTTGTCCTGGTTGATTTGGTTGGTTTGGTTGTCCTGGTTGCATAGGTTGTCCCGGCTGGCCTCCGGGCTGATCCGGTTGCCCACCAGGTTGCATAGGCTGTCCTGGTTGATCTGGCTGTCCGGGCTGATTTGGTTGCCCGGGTTGCGTTGGCTGGCCCGGTGCTCCGGAACGTCCCATACTACGTGGGTCCTGCCTCATTTTCATGGCCATTTTGCGGCCATTCTCATCTACCAAAATAGTGGTGGAGCCCTCCATAGTGTTTATTATCATTTTTGTCTTCTTGTCAGGCATCTGTGAATTAGTTAAAACCACCAGCACTTTCTCATTTTTCACCGCAAAGTTTTCATCAATTGCAGGTTTCTCTTTTTTGCTTGATTCTGAATGCAAAGTAAAAGTACCTTCAAAGGTATTTTGCGCGTAGGCAAAAGAAATAGCAAATGAAACGGCAAAAAGGGATAAAATTCTTTTATTCATATTATCTTTTTTAGTTTTGGCACAAATATAAACTAAAGTGAAAACAAAATCATTAAAATTTTAAAAAACAAAAACCTATCTCCTTATTTTTTAGAGTTTAGGTAATTGTTTAGTTCATCTACTGAACTTGGGTAGGTAAAGGCATCGTTTATTTTGTAGTAATTGTTCTTATCGATAGTAAAATCATAAGCAAACTTGGCAAAATCAAGCTTTTTGTCTTCAAAAGTAAACAATTTGATTATTCCTTTTACCTGTTCTGCACTTACACAATTACTCCTAACTATTTGCTTCGCCACTTTTAATTGCTCATCCGCAAAAGTTTGGCCTTCTATTGACTTTTTTGCCGACTCATAGTCGGGCCATGCCATAGCCATTGAACAACCAGTATTTGATGGCGCCGGGGCCTGGTATTGTTGGGAATTACCACCAAGGTTGGGGTCACCGGTAGTAGTAGTGGTCGTTTGTGTTACAGTGGTAGTGGTAGTGTAGTTGGTTGATGCACCATTTACATTCATATTGACTGATTGTGACTGGCCTGTATTTGGGTCAGTAACGGTCATATTCATTCCGCTCCCATTTGGGTTCATATTAGTATTCATGCTTGTAGTCTGTGTTGTCGTGGTGTTTCCACCGGACTGCGGAGTTGATGTGGCCGCCAATGCAGTTGCCCCGGAAGCGGCTTTAAAACTATTAATACGGAGCACGTAAATACCTTTACTGTTTTTCTTTAGTACATACACGACATCCATCGGGCCATTCACACCTACAAGATGTATTTTGTCATCCAGGTTGGGAATGGTTTGGTTGTCAAAGACTATTTTTACCGTGTAAACATCATTAGGCAGGCCAGTAACATCAACACGGCTCATTGGGCTGGCATTTTCTTTCATCCCATCCAGGATAAGTGTAAAATTTTCGCCTTGCTCTGCGAAGACAGAGACGGCGTGCGGGGTTTGTGCTTTTCCGGCTATAGTGCAGAAAACTAACATAAAAGCTACATAAATTAATTTCTTCATTGTGTTGTTTTTTAAATTTATTTTCTTCTTTATCCAAATGCGTGCCACAAATATAAATATTTAGAATTTCAATTTCAATCTGTTCTTTTCGAAGAGTCAGTTATATCCATTTATAAAACCACATACATGCGTTATTAAGAATTATTGCCAAAAGAAAACTGTTATTGCTTAGATATTTTTTTTGATATTTGCCTGAAAGCAAAAAAAATAGCATATTTGAAAAATGATGGGGTCAACAAAACCAACGATATGAACCTGGAAGGGGCGGAAGAATATATAAAATCAAGGCTTGGGAATGAGCTTAAAGCTAATCTTTATTATCATGGTCTTCATCATACAGAAGATGTAGTAAATGCTGCTATGATGCTTGCTGATGCAGAAAATATAAGTGCTAATGAAAGAGAATTACTTAGAACTGCAGCCCTTTTTCATGATTCCGGCTTCCTTTATACGTATAAAGAACACGAAGTTAAAAGTTGCGATATAGCACGTGAGAACCTGCCACGTTTTGGCTATACACCGGCTCAGATTGAAGAAATATGTGAAATAATCAAAGTAACAAAAATACCTCAGACGCCAAACGACAAGCTTGGCGAAATAATGGCAGACGCCGACCTTGACTACCTTGGCAGGGATGACTATGATATTATTGCCAACGAACTATACAGGGAATTTCTCGGACATGGCATTGTAAAAAATGAAGAGGAGTGGAACCGCCTGCAAATAAAGTTCTTTGAAACCCACGAATACTTTACCCCTACGGCGAAAAGACTACGCTACGCTACTAAAATGAAACACCTGGAAAAGCTGAAAGAGATAGTGGCAGGATATGGTGCGTGAACTATTGGATTTTTGCAAAATAAAAATAATGAGGTTTATATTTTAATGCGCCATAATTTTCATTCAATTAAACTACCCTAAAACCTCTACGCCTTTCTCCTGCAACTTTGCTAAAGCAGTTTTCAAAACACCAAACATCTCATCAATTTCATCAATAGTGCAGGTGCCTATGCTCATGCGGTACCATGGGGACTCATGGCTTGCCCCGAAACAATTGAATGGCACTATAGCCAGTTTTGCCTCATCAAGAAGATACTGAGTAACATCTGATTGCTTTTCAAGTTTTTTACTGCCTGCTTTTCTTCCGACAAGATCAAACTTGATAGTAAGGTAAATAGCTGCCTGGGGAGCAATGGCATCTACCGGGTAGCCTTTCGCTTTGAGTGTCATGAAACCATTATAAATATGCCAAAGGCGCTGTTCCAGGCTGGCTTTAAAGCCAGCAAGATAGGAATGGATTATATCCGTTTTAAGAAGGAAGCCTGCAGTTGCTTTTTGCTCTGCCATTGGGGCCCATGCACCAATATGGCTTAGCAGGGCTTTCATTTTTGCCAGCACTTCTGCCGGGCCAAGGCTCCAGCCAACGCGTACGCCGGTTCCGGCAAAGGCTTTGGAAATACCGTCAATAAATACGGTATATTCCTTCATTTCCGGCCTCAGGCTTACAGGGTTTTCATGTTTAGTGTCCCCATATACTAAAGTGAAATACATCTGGTCGAACATCAGGTATAGTTTTTTTTCATCTGCTTTCCTGCTATTGTTTTCTGCGAGTACCAGGTCGCAGATACGCTCCAGTTCTTCCTTATCAATTGCAGTGCCGGTTGGGTTCTGCGGAGTACATAGGCATAACAATGCTGCACCTTTTAAGTGAGGAGCTATATCCGCAGATGTTGGCATAAAATTATTTTCAGGCAGGGCTTCTATTTCACAGGCCACGCCACCATTAATATGGGTATAGTGGTTATTATTCCAGGAAGGCACTGCATATATTACCTTATCGCCAGCGTCCACCACTGTACGGAACAAAGCATAAATAAGCGGCCTTCCCCCGGCTGCTATCAATACCTCGTTATCGGCATATTCGGGGCCATTTTCTGTTTTAATAAAATGAGCAACAGCCCTTCGTAATTCCGGCAATCCGTCTGCAGGGGGATAATTGGTATAATTTTCTTTATATGCTTCTATAATGCCCGCTTTCAGAGCATCAGGAATAGGGAAAACCTGGGGATTAAAATCACCGATAGTATAATTGTATATTTTCTCGCCCCTGTTCAAACGGGCTTTTATCTCGTTTCCGAGTTTTACAATTTCAGACCCCGTTAGCGTTTCTGCAAGCTGGCTCAACCTACTCATTATCAGTACTTATATTTTTAAAGTTATAAACCGTTTCCCCGCGACGAAGTTAAAATTATTTTTTTTCATTTGGTTGTGAGATGTTTCACTCTTTCACTAATTTCTGTACAGCCACTGCTTTTTCAGTATTCATTGACAAGAGATAAACGCCTGCCGGGTAATTTGCAAGATCAATAACAAATTGACTGATATTAATATAAGAGCCATTTAATATTTCTTTTCCAGTCATATCTTTAACATGATAAGTGCCCATTCCCGATAACTGTGAAGGTATGGCAACATAAAAGCTACCATTTGATGGATTAGGATATACATGAATAAATACAGGCGCATCTGCAACGCTAAATATACCCGCAGCATTGATGGTTGCAGAATCATAGATGCCCTGACTTTGGTTGTAATAACTGCCACTGCCACTCACTTTCAGGTTTATGGCCCTGACAAGATAAACATTGTTGCCATTTTTAGGGAAGCTGTCTACATAGTTAGTACTGGTAATTATAGATTTATTTACTAAGTAAAATGGCTGCCCCGCCGAACGGGCCCGATAAATATTATAACCTAAAACTTTATCGGATGAGGCAACCCATGAAAGGTGCATGGTGGAATCGGGTTGATGAGGTTGAATGCTAAGACCGGAAGGCGGAGCTATAACATGAAGGCGCAAAGTAGGATCACCCATGAGTGCAACGTGTATGCAACCCCCAAAAATATTATAGAAATATGTTGGGTTAAAGTAATTATTGTTTTGTGTGACCATAGCATCATAGCCAATATTGTCACCCAAGGCCATGTGGTGGAGCTGCCAGTGGGGCCTGCCGCTCCAGCAATTGGTAAGTGTAAAACCTTTGCTGGCAAGGGGTGCGCGCAGAAAATCATCAGAGGCATCCCAATCGCCAAACCAGCTGCCGAATGACATTGAAAAAACAATCCTCACTGAATCATTTACAAAACTATCGGTAGCGCCTACGCCGCTGGCTCCCTGGAACCACCCTCCCCCGCAATTATAACCGCAGAGATAAGAGCTGTCTAACGCGCCTGGGAATGTTTTGCCTGCCGTTACATTTGCGTCACCAAACATAGGTGCAAAAGCTTTGTACCCGGAAGCTGCAAAGGCCTCGCCGCCAAAAGCGCCGAAATTATCGTCAACAATAGCCCTTTCAGGCGCCGTAAAATTTTTCACCCTGAAATTATGGTCTTTATCCAGGTATCTTTTTAGCAGGAGGGCATCTGAAGTATTGAAGGAAGGCAGGTCATGCATATCAACCCTTCCAATTTCCAATAAAACTTTTCCTGCAATAGTGCTTTGGTCAAATTTTCCGTCAAACGGTACGTTTTTGTTCTGCAGGCGGTATGCAGAGGTATCGTTATCTACAACAAAATCAGTATATGAGCCACTAAGGTCGCCATAATATTCATCTGCGGGCCAGGCGCCAAGGTGGCTTGGGTGGCCATCGGGATTAAAATTGCCGGAATACGGCACTGGAACGTGGCCAAGCAGAAACAGGGCTTTCACATTAAGTTTGTCGGCATAATAATCTTCTCCAATAATTTGTTGAATCGCAGGTACCGTGTCGGTACTATTTACATAGTGGGTTATCACATTCCAACCATCCCCTGTTATATCTTGTTGTAGCCTTTTGATTTCCGGGGCAAGACTAATGGCAAATGTGCTGTCCACCATAAGAATAAGTTTCCCCCTGTAGCCCGTAGCCGCCAGTTTTATTCCGGCGTAAATATACCCATAACCGGTATATGCATTCCCTGAATTATTTGCATATTTTATAATCTCATACTCATAGGCCCCGCCGGAAATGACATTGGTATCCGTATAAGAATTCAGGGCTTTCGCCCCGGTACTAATCCTTGAAAGATAAGTCCACCTTGTAGTGTCTTTTGTCTTTTTATAAAAAACATAGCTTTGCGCATTGGTATCTGCAGGCCACTGAAGCGTTATTTTGGCAGGCGCCTCCTGCACTGTTGCGCTCACCCGCACGGCATAATCTTCGGTAGCCTGTGCATTCAAATCCTTTGTACATAAACCAAATGTGATGATAAGTAATATTAAAATCCTCCTTTTCATATTCTTTATTAAATATTTTTCTAAAAATCAAAATTAGATAATTTTTTAGAGAAACCGTCGTTTTGATAAAATAGGGTGATTTTACTTTTCATAATGCTTTTTTATGATTTGAAAAACACTTTAACTTTGGATTTTTATAAAGTCCCAATATTTATCCGTAAATTGCGGCACTTTTAATTATATAAAATACTATGTTATCACATTTGTTTTTGTTGAGCATGCCGGGCGGCGAAGAATGGTTTCTCATTCTCTTAGTGGTTATTGTTTTATTTGGTGGTAAAAAAATACCTGAACTGATGAAAGGTATAGGTAAGGGGATCCGTGAATTTAACGATGCTAAAGACGGGGTAAAACGCAACCTTGAAGAAGGGATGAAGGAAGGTACAACTACCACCCCTACGAGCACTAGCACTGAACCCAAAAATTAATTTTAACCCTACTAAAACAGCGTAAACCTTGCTAAACGGAAAAGGATACAGCGCTTCACGGGGTTCCATACAATCAGGAAAAATAAGCTGTGTGGAAACAGTGCGCGGTTTTCTATCGCGCATTGAAAGCAGAAAAAACCTTAATGCATTCCTTGAAGTATGGCCGGAAGAAGCTCTCGCCAGTGCAGAACTTATTGATAATAAGTTAAAAACAGGTACGGCCGGCAAACTTGCGGGCATGGTTATTGCCGTAAAAGACAATATTTGTTACAAAGGCCATAAAGTTTCCGCCTCTTCTAAAATATTGAAGGGTTTTGAATCGTTGTATAGTGCAACAGTTATAGAAAGGCTGCTTTCCGAAGATGTTATTATTATAGGCAGGACAAACTGCGACGAATTTGCGATGGGCTCTTCTAATGAAAACTCCGCTTACGGGCCTGTGCATAACCCGTTAGATGAAACCCTTGTACCAGGTGGCTCTTCGGGTGGCTCTGCTACAGCGGTGGCCGCCAATCTTTGTCATGCTGCATTGGGCTCAGATACAGGCGGTTCTATCCGCCAACCTGCTTCTTTTTGTGGTGTGATAGGCATGAGGCCAACGTATGGGCGCATTTCGCGTTATGGCTTACTTGCATTTGCATCTTCTTTTGACCAGATAGGTACAGTATCTCATACCGTAGAAGACTCTGCGCTGCTGCTTGAAGTAATGGCAGGTAATGACAACTATGACAGCACTGCTTCTGTAAAACCAGTTCCCTCATATAACAGATCTATTGATTCTGAAAGGAAATACAAAGTAGTATGCCTGACTGATTGTATTATGCATGCCGGCGTTGATACTGAAATACAGGAGCGAACGAATGGTATATTACAATCCTTAAAAGAACAAGGCCATATTTTAAATGAGGCTACTTTTCCTTATTTGGATTATGTGGTGCCTACTTATTTTGTTCTGGCTACAGCAGAAGCCTCGAGTAATTTATCCCGGTATGCCGGGATGGTTTATGGCTTCAGGGCAGAAAAAGCCCCAAACCTGGAAACAACTATTGTTGAATCGCGGTCTCAGGGTTTCGGGCCGGAAGTGAAAAGGCGAATTATGCTTGGTACTTTTGTTTTGAGTGAAGGTTATTATGATGCTTACTATACCAAAGCACAGAAAGTGAGGCGCATCATAAGCGATTATTCTGCAAAACTTTTAAAAGAGAACGATTTTATAATATTACCAACTGCACCGACTACTGCATTTAAATTAGGAGAAAATACAGAAGACCCGATTTCTATGTATCTTGCGGATATATTTACAATACAGTCTGCGTTAGCCGGTTTACCGTCCATTTCTTTGCCGCTCGGCGTGCATAGCAATGGACTGCCCTTTGGGATACAGGTAATTGGCACGCATTTTGATGAAGAAAAGATGTTTGCATTTTCAAAATATTTAGTTAACAATTTTATTAACGGGAAAAAATGAGGAAGTTCTTAGTTGCCTTACTGCTTGTTTTACCTGCATTTGCGGGTTTTCGCGCTATTGCCCAGCAGAATAATACTGAAGCTGAAGAAGTAAAAGAATCAGCGGCTATAGTTGGTAATTTAGACAGCTTGTTGAATTTATGGTACGTAAAGAATTCAGTCCCCGATAATAACCGTGCAAGCGAAAATATTTACGGCTATAGTACAGACGAAGTGCCTACTTTTTCTGATTCCGTATACGCAAGCCGGATATCTAAGATAGCCAGCCCTATACCTTTCGTGTATAATGATAAAGTAAAAGGTTTTATTGACCTTTATACTGTTAAAAAACGCGACCTGAGCGAAAAGATACTTGGCCTTAGCACTTATTATTTCCCTGTGTATGAAGAAATACTTGATAAATATGATATGCCGCTTGAGCTTAAATATTTGTCTATTGTAGAATCTGCCCTAAACACCCGTGCTACCAGCCGTTGCGGGGCAGCGGGACTATGGCAGTTCATGTATTCTACGGGAAAACTATACAGCCTTGATATAAATAGCTATATAGATGAAAGAAGGGACCCGTACAAAGAAACCGAAGCAGCGGCCCTCTACCTGAAAGACCTGCACGATATTTTTGGCGACTGGTTCCTTGCTATTGCCGCTTATAACTGTGGCCCGGGCAATGTAAACAAAGCCATAAAACGCTCCGGTGGTAAAAGGACATTCTGGGAAATATATCGTTGGTTGCCTGCTGAAACACGCGGCTATGTTCCGGCTTTTATTGCAGCAACCTATAGCTTTACTTATCATATAGAGCATAACCTTTATCCGCAAAAAATAGCCCTTCCTGTAGCGGTGGATACTGTTTTGGTAGATAAAGATGTTGATTTTTCGCCAATAGCAACTGTTTTGGGCGTACCCATTGACGAAATAAGGGACCTAAACCCGCAGTTTAAGAAAGACCATATTCCTTCCCATGGAACTCCCTATGTTTTAAGGTTGCCTGCCCACACTACCCCTACTTTCTGTACATTCAGAGATTCTATATATGTATGCAGTAGCCGCCAGTTCAAAATGACTGCTTCAAAGATGGAAAATAATCCTTTTGAGGTAGAGCCGTTACGTGGTTCTCCCGGAAATGACAGCAACCACACTGCTTCTGCCGAACCTGAAAAAGCGCATAAAGTACATAAGACTACGGTCTATTATGTAGTAAAGAAAGGCGATAATATTAATATGGTCGCAGAATGGTTTGATGTAAGCATATATAGCCTTAAAAGGTGGAATTCACTGAAAAGCAATAAAATGGGATTAGGCAGAAGATTACAGATATATGTACCTGAAGATGATGCTGACTACTACCGCCATATAAACAAAATGACATTGGCCCAAAAAAGAAAACTGGGTGAAAACCACGGCGGAAATTATGAGGAGACTTCTTCCAAAACAGTAGCTTCCAAAACAGTTTCTTCAAAAGATAAAACCGCAGTAGCTAAAAAGCACGTTACCACTCAACCTCATTTGCAATATTATACCGTTCAAAAAGGCGATACGCTTTGGAGCATAGCCCAGCATTTCCCAGGTGTAACCGTAGAAGATATTAAAAAAGCAAACAACCTGGACGGAAAAAACCGCACTATACGAGTTGGGCAGAAGATCAAGATTTCGAAAGCTTAAATTCTTTTAGCGGGTTATTGATTTATTGGGCTTTTATCGTCCTCTTAAGTGTTTTTTACGAAATAATTCATAGGCATTCATTAAATTTGAAGCTTTATAAATTCATTATAGCATAAATGGGCAAAACCACATCCTTATACAGTTATTCCATATTATTTTTATTGATCTCCTTCCTTTTCATCTTGCCGCTAAAGGCACAGCAACTTAAATGGGCAAATGAAGCCAGGGGTGGTTTTAACCAGGGACAAACTATTTGTGCTGCACCCGATGGAAATGTGTTTGTATATGGTAATTTTTTAGATTCCGCCAGATTAGGTACAATTCACCTCGATGACACCGGCTCATTTTACTCCAGTGGTTTTATAGCAAGCTATGGTAAAAACGGTAATGCACGGTGGGCTTTTGCGCTGGATAACGTAACGCAATATATCGCTGGTGTGGCGGCGGGCCCGTATGGCGACCTATATATTTATGGCAATGTTGGCAGGCTTTATTATCCTGCGTCAGCTGATTTGCAAATGAATGACTTAACAGAAACTATTACTGGCGGTTTTATTGCAAAATGTGACAGTAATGGCCATATACGATGGATCAAGCAATATCCATATATCAATAAATCCGGGTTTGCAGTAGATGAAAATGGCAGCCTGCATATTAATGGTTTCTTTAATACCCCAACAGTGCAAATTGGCTCTAAAACGCTGAGAAAAGATACTTGTATCCAAAACCAATTCCTCGCTACGCTTGATTCCGGGGGAAATACTATTAATGCTTTTGCCATAGCCTCCTATAATTTTGGCACAGCTCAATTTTCAATTGTAGGGACTGATAGTACGGGTGATGTATTCATTCATGGTGCAATACAAGCGGGAGATTCAGCTTTCATAGGCGGTGATAGTTTTATAACCAAGGTTGATTCAACGGAGCATAATCAGAACCTAATTTATAAAGTAAATGCACAGGGAAAAACGGAATGGATGAAAACGGTAAGCCCATCAATATACACGATGAATATGACGGCAGATGCAGCAGGAAATTTCTACATGGCAGGAAGTACATCTAACGTTTTGTATTTTGGTAATTACGTATATATTGATAGTCGTTATTTCGATACTACTTCTTTCGTTGTCCGTTTCGACCAGAATGGAAATGCCATTTGGGGGCAAACGTATTATTCAAGTAGTAAACTAAACCAATTTAGTGCTACGCAATATATTAGTTCCGGAATAAGCGTAGATAACCAGGGCCACCTGTATGCCATAGGCACAACTCATGACCCTAAATTATCCTATTTTACTATTTTGGAATTTAATTCGGTGGGCCAAAACATGTGGGTTGATACCATACTGGCTATAGACAGCCCTGTATTAAGTGAACTTAATTCCTATATTTCCAGTATAAGCGCATCCAGCCAGGGCAGTGTTTACGTCGCAGGGGCATTTGATACAACATGTACTTTCAGAGGAGCTTCCCTGCCGAAGCCTGTGTATAATGGCTATAACAGTTTGCCGTATTTTGGCAACATGTTTGCCGCTGAAATTATAAACAAGGATAGTAGTCACCTTGGGATTAAAACAACCACTCCTCAGTCATTTGGCTTAAAGGTTTATCCCAATCCTGCCTCACAGAGAACAACTATTCAGATTTATTCAGATATCCCTTCGCAATATTCAATTTCCCTTTCGGACTTAGAGGGAAGGCAGGTGTGTAATTCAATATATTCAGCCAATGCAGGATTAAATAATTATGCTCTTAGCCTCCAAAACCTAAGCGCTGGAATGTATATCCTGAATGTACAAAATGGGGTTTCAATTCAGAGAGTAAAGGTTGTAGTTAGTAATTAATAGCCCGATTTAGTCATCTACAATTCTCCGCCAGCATGTGCTTTACCACCCAATTCTTCAAGCAGGTGCAGGGCTTCCCGAACGGTTTTTACTTCATGGATAATAAGTTCGAGGTGGGAATCCTTTTGGTTTAGTTTGCACCGGGTTGGGTGTATCTGCACATATTTAATAATATCGCCGAAGCGGTCTGACTGAAAGAAATCCGAAACACGGGCCGAAAATTCAGCCCGTAGCCTGCCACGTTTAAGGTGCAGTTTTTCAATATTCAGGTCGCGGGCAAGCCATTTAAGGCGAACCGCATTTAGCAGCTCGCGGGTCTGGCGGGGAATAGTTCCGAACCTGTCAATCAATCCGTCCCTGAAGGCAAGAAGCTGCTCTTCTGTATCCAGGTCGTTCATTTTACTGTAGAGGTTGAGGCGCTCATTTACACTACTCACATACAGGTCGGGAATAAGTATTTCAAGATCGGTATCGAGCTGGGTTTCTTTGGCAAAATACTGCGGTTGCTCCTCACCGGCAAAAAGTTCGCGGAATTCATCTTCTTTAAGTTCCATCATGGCTTCCTGCAGGATCTTCTGATACATTTCCAACCCAATTTCAGCTATGAAGCCGCTTTGCTCGGCGCCCAGTAAGTTTCCCGCGCCGCGTATATCCAGGTCCTTCATGGCAATGAGAAAGCCGCTGCCAAGTTCAGTATGTTGTTCTATGGCTGCGAGGCGTTTACGGGCTTCTGGCGTGAGGACTGAAAGAGGTGGGGTAATAAGGTAACAGAAAGCCTTTTTATTGCTTCGGCCAACGCGCCCGCGAAGCTGATAAAGGTCGCTCAGGCCAAAATTCTGCGCCTGGTCTATAATAATAGTATTGGCATTCGGTATATCAAGCCCGCTTTCTACAATATTCGTAGAAACCAGCACGTCATAAAATCCATCCACAAACGCGATCATAATTTCCTCAAGTTTGTGGGCATCCATTTGGGCGTGTGCCACGGCCACTTTCGCCTGTGGGCAATATGATTTTACCATATCACCCACTTCGAAAATATCTTTGATCTTGTTATGTACATAAAAAACCTGACCATTGCGTGCAACTTCAAAATCAATAGCATCGCGAAGAATTTCTTTATTAAAAACCTCAATACGGGTATTTACAGGCTGGCGGTTTGGTGGCGGAGTATTGATCACTGACATATCCCGTGCGCCCATCATTGAAAATTGTAAAGTACGCGGAATAGGTGTTGCTGTAAGTGTCAAAGTGTCGATATTAGCTTTCATTGCGCGAAGTTTTTCTTTGGAAGCCACGCCAAATTTTTGTTCTTCATCCACTATTAATATACCAAGGTCCTTGAACTTAATATCCTTGCTCAAAATACGATGAGTACCAATAAGAATATCCACCTTTCCTTCTGCCACTTTTCGCAGGGTTTCTTTGGCCTGTGCAGTAGTTTTGAAACGCGAAATAAAATCTACTGCTACAGGAAAATCTTTCAACCTGTCCCTGAAAGTTTTATAATGCTGCAATGCCAGCACGGTAGTAGGCACAAGTATGGCAGCCTGTTTGCCATCTACTGCCGCTTTAAAGGCGGCGCGTATGGCTATTTCTGTTTTACCAAAACCCACATCCCCGCATACAAGCCTGTCCATAGGGTAGGGGGCTTCCATATCGCGCTTTACATCTTCAGTGGTTTTGGCCTGGTCGGGCGTATCTTCATAGATGAATGATGCCTCTAGTTCAGTCTGCAAATAAGAATCTTTCGCAAAAGAAAAACCCTTTTTTGCTTTACGTTCGGCGTAAAGTTTAATCAGGTCGCGGGCAATATCTTTTACCTTGCTCTTGGTTTTGTTTTTAAGGGTTTCCCAGGTATTGGTACCGAGTTTGTTTAGCCTTGGCGCTTTGCCTTCCTGCCCTACATATCGCGATATTTTATAAAGGGAGTGAATGTTTACATAAAGCAGGTCACCACCCTTGTATTTCAATCGGATAGCCTCCTGCAATATACCATCATTTTCCATTTTCTCCAGGCCGGAAAATATCCCCACACCGTGGTCTATATGTGTCACAAAATCGCCGGGGCGAAGCTCATATAGTTCTTTTAATGTAATGACCTCATTGCGGCTATAAGATTTCTTAGTCTTATACTTTTGGTACCGCCCAAAGATCTGGTGCTCTGTATAGCAGGCTATTTTGGTAGTATGGTCGATAAAGCCTTCATGCAATGATTTATAAATAGGGATAAATTCAGCGTTTGCATTTATGTCTTCAAAAATGGCATAAAGACGCTCCACTTGTTTTGGTTGGTCGCTGAAGATGATATTGGTGTAGTGTTTATCTTCATTCCCTTTTAAATCACTGCCGAGGAGGTTGAAATTCTTATTGAATTCCGGTTGCGGGCTAAGATCAAGTTCTATGCTTAAACTCCCATCAAAATAAAACTTATTGCCCCATTCCACCACTTCAAACTTTTCCAGTTTTTTGAAGAGTGATTTAGGGTCTTCAAATGTATCAATGTTCACGCTTGCCTCTGCCAATAGGCCTTCCCTGCTTTCCTTATTTAGTTTTTTCTGAAGTTGAGAAAGAATTTCCCGGGTATAGTGCAGATCATGCGCAAACACTATTGTATTTGCTGGAATATAATCGAGAAAAGAAATACGCTCAAATTTGTCCTGCTGCTGCTCCATATTCGGGATAAGCGTAACCCTCTGCAGCCTCCGTGCCGATAGCTGTGTTTCAGGGTCGAACATACGGATGGATTCTACTTTGTCTTCGTCAAGCTGTATTCGGTAAGGCAGATCGCCTGCAAATGAAAATATATCAATGATGCCGCCCCTGATTGAAAATGTACCTGCTTCATAAACAAAATCGGAGTGTTCAAAATTATATTCGGTGAGGAAATCAATAACAAAATCTATATCCAGTGTATCGCCGACTGTAACTTCAAAAGTATTTTCCTTTAAAGTTTTCTGGTTGATCACTTTTTCAAAAAGCGCTTCCGGGTAAGTGATGATAATATGTTTTCTGCTATCAGTTTTCCTTAGTTGGTTAAGGGTTTCCGTCCTTTCCAGTACGGCGTTATTATCCATCTCAGCGAAATCGATTTCTTTCTTGAAAGGAGATGGATAAAACCATGTAGTTTTCTTATCAAGAAAAGTTTCCAGGTCATTCTGGAAATACTGGGCTGTTTCCTTGTCCGGCAGGATATATAACTGGCTGGTATTTAACTCTTCAAATAAGGCTGAACCAATAAGGCCGCGAATGGAGCCGCGGCTGCCGCTAAGGTGTAGTTTGCCCTGCTTTCCCTGCTTATGGAAGGCGATGATGTCTTTAATAAAGGGCTGCCCGGTATAAAGGGCTAAAATATCATTAACGTTCAAAAAAACGCTGTTTTAAAGTAGGGCAAAGATAAGGGATTTTTATTGGGCGACGGGTTTCAGGTATTAGGTTTTAGGTTATGAAATTGTTTAGAGGATATGAATCACCTGCTTTGACCTAACAAAGCAGGTGATTTATTATTATCTAACACCTAATACCTAACACCCAACACCACTCTCACCTTACCTCAACTTTAGTTGTCCAGGGTTCAGAGCCGACAGAAGCAACAGAAATATAATAAATGCCCGCAGCTAATTTGGATACATTTATTTGTACGCTCCCTGAGAATTTTTTGAACTGTTTTTCAAATACCGACTGCCCTGAAAGGGTATATAAGGTAATATTGACGTTAGATAACGGATTATTAGTAGTTGCTTGTATAGTCAGGTATTTATCAGTAGGGTTGGGATATGCTTTAAACCGGTTATCTAAAGACGAAACAGGCGCTATGCCAAGGGGCAGGCTTTTCTGGCTGAAAAAGTTAAGGCCGCCGCGGTCGTTACCGATCATCAAATCGGGAAGGCTGTCACCGTCAAGAAAAGCCACTGCCACCGCAGTGTTGTTCCCAAGAAATTTATCTTCAAGTTTTGCGGTTTTGTAGTTATAAAAAAATGTGTCCACCCTGTTTGGGCATGAATCGGTAATATGATCTTCAATATCCAGCCATACAAAGATCTCACCAGAAAAAGAACCTGAAATAAGGTCAAGCTTCCCATCCCCGTTTATATCTGCGACAACAGGTATTGAGTAGGCAGGTACACCAGGCGTCCATACTGAATCAATTATGTTACCTGTGGTAGTGCTGTAGATGTAGTTCCAATAGTAGGTATTCGTCCTTGCTTTCCCTAAAAGATTTGTCTTCAGGGTAAATTTAGCCTTTGAAGCAGTCCCCGTATTTTCAAAATAATAAAAATTGCCGGTTACATCGCCTATCACAAGGTCATTCAGCCCATCTTTATTCATGTCAACAATATAGGGGGTTAAATATGTACCGCCATAAGGGGCAGAATAGCTGTCTAGCGTATCTAAACCGGCGTAGTTACCCGAATCCAGCACAAAACTGTCTTTTTGCCCTTTCGATGATATGTTTTTAAAGAAATAAATATTGGTTGAAGTGCCTAAGAGCATATCGACAGCGCCATCGCCATTCAAATCGCCGAAAGCCGGCCTGAGGCCGATCAGTTTCTTCGAACTAAGGTGCAGATAGTCATCATCCACCTTCTTGAAAACTGCTTTTTGGGCTGTGCCTACATTTTCGTAAAGCACAAGGCGCTCATAACTATGCTGTGTTTGAGTAAAATCTCCCAAAGTGGCAACTATCATATCAGGCAGGCCGTCGCCATTATAATCAAAAAAAGCAGGGCATGATTTCTTGCCAAACTCTAATGTCGTATTTAGCAGAAAATCTTTTTGCACAAACTCAAATACGGGTAAAGAATCTGTGCCTTTATTATGATAGTACCATATATCATTCAGGTTAGCTGACCCATCAGCGGTTTGCTGCGGGGTACAAACAAGGTCCCTGTTGCCGTCATTATCAATATCCACGTAAAATGGGGCAGGGAATTGCGGTATATAAACAGGTAACGTATTGCTTGGGAACAAACTATCCCAGGCCACAGCAGTATCTTCCGGCCAGCTGTATTTGTTTTTCCCGTTATAAATAGCTATCAGGTTAT
>Ga0302280_1001665_pt1 | contig 17961 bp, 8 predicted proteins | sample III_Fen_E1_1_FD_198771 | JGI IMG/M metagenome (GOLD analysis project Ga0302280, IMG submission 198771) | Peat permafrost microbial communities from Stordalen Mire near Abisko, Sweden - III_Fen_E1_1 | ecosystem: Environmental > Terrestrial > Soil > Wetlands > Permafrost | place: Sweden: Abisko... | reverse complement strand
AGATTTTGAATTGGCTGTGTCCGGCCCAACTGCTGTGCTGGTATTTTCTTATGTTGGCTATAATAGTTTTGAAACTCCGGTTGGGGGCAAAGCTGTTATAAATGCTATTTTACAAGCCGGTGCAGGCAATACACTTTCGGGTGTTGTTGTAACAGCGCTTGGTATCACAAGAAATAAAAGATCACTTGGCTATGATGTGGGCCAGATTGCCGGTGATGACATGAACAAGGTGGCTCAAACCAATGCCATGACCTCGATGGCCGGAAAGGTATCTGGCGTGGTGGTCAGCCAAACAGGAGCAAACCCTACCTCGTCTGTTAGTGTTGTCATCCGGGGGATAAGGTCTCTGAACAGTGACAACCAACCTTTATTTGTGATTGATGGGGTGCCATTGCAAAACTCTATGAACAATATCGGTGTCAACAACGGCAATGGCAACGATGTGGATTATGGGAATGTGATTTCCGATATAAACCCAAATGATATTGAAAACATATCAATATTGAAAGGCCCAAGCGCAGCAGCTCTTTATGGTTCTCGTGCAGGTAATGGCGTTGTCCTGATCACTACAAAATCAGGCAGAAAATCGAAAGGGTTGGGCATCACTTTTAGCTCAACTGATGAAGCTGCCCTGCCTTACCATTATTTTCAAAATAACCAGGCTTATTCCATGGGTATCAATCCTTATACGGTTGCTACCGGTTCCAATAGTTTGAACGGGGTGATTGTGGATGTGCCCCCAGGTTGGGCCAATTATTATTTTGGCACACCGCTGAATCAGGGCATACAGGCGATACAATGGAATAGCCCCCTTGAGTCCAACGGTTCTTATCAGCCTTATGCACTGACTTCTCATAATAACCTGAAATTGTTTGTTCAGCCTGGATTTACTACCACCAATAGCCTATCAGTGGAAAATTCATCGGAAAAAGACAATTACCGCTTTTCCTATACCAATTTGGTCAATACAGGCATCGTGAAGACCAGTGGCCTTGGAAGGCATAGCCTTTCCCTCAATGTGGAACATAAAATAACCAAGGATGTAAAGCTATCCTCTTCCATCAATTATACCCGTTCGGCCACGGATAATATTGTTGCCGGCAATGGCAATGGGGTGTTACAGGATGTGATTAATTATCCTGCGAGCGTTGACATCAAGCAGGTAGGTCAACACAGTATCTGGACAACGCCCGGAGTTCAGCAATTTAAGCCATTGGCTCTGGTAGGCGTAGATGCAAGCACGGCTCCTGAAAGCGAGCTTGGGAATGACGTTCCTGACAACCCCTGGTTTGTGCTTGACCAGACTAAAAATGGTTATGTGCGCAACCATATTTATGGAAACTTAAAGGCCAGTTTTAATTTCGACTCCCATTTCAGTGCATTTGTCCGTTATTCCCAGGATTTGTTTTATGAAAATCGCGAAACTAAAATATCCAAAAGCTATACGGGTGAGTTAAACGGTTACTATGGGCTGACCAATTTGTACAATAACGAAAGCAATACGGATTTTCTGGTCACCTATAGAAATAGTGTTTGGAAAAAATTCGATATCTCAGCTTCGGCCGGGGGCAACCTGCTTTATCAATACAATTCTTCCAATCAACTTTATTCTGTTCAGGGGGGAGGCATCATTGCTCCCGAGCTTTTCAATGTTTCCAATATTTCCCAGGCAAATATCCGGTATAATTCAGGTTATAACCAGAAAGCTGTTTACAGTGCTTATGCAACCGCTTCTCTCGGATATGCAGATTTAGCCTATCTGGATTTGACAGGCAGGAATGACTGGTCCAGCACCCTTCCACCCGGGAATAACTCTTATTTTTATCCATCTGCCTCCCTGAGCTTATTGCTTAGTAAGCTGATTGATTTTGGTCGTTTGTTGAATTTGGTGAAAGTGCGTGGTGGATGGGCCAGTGTGGGTAAGGATACCAACCCATATAACTTGTACGGCACTGTGGGGATCGGCAGTTACGGTGGTATTACAACCGAATCACTTTCCGGAACATTGCTTAACCCTAACCTCAAGCCCGAGCAAGCAATTTCGACAGAGGGCGGGCTGGATGTGTCCATGTTAGAAAACCGTCTCAGGTTTAGTGGAACTATTTACCAATCGGATAATAAGAACCAGATCCTGGGTATCAGTACCCCTGCATCTTCCGGCTACACCGCCAGACAGATCAATGCAGGCTTGGTACGTAGCGATGGTATTGAATTGCAATTGGGTGGCACTATTATTAAAAACCGGGATTGGACATGGGATGTTTCCATAAATTATACAAAGAATAATACTTATGTTATGTCTTTGAATAACGGTGTGCCCTATTTTTCTTTCTGGCAGGATGGGCCAACAGGTTCATGGACATATGCTAAAGGCCAGGCAATACCTAATCAGGTAGATTCCAAAGGCAATGCCATAACCGTGATCAGTGATGGAAAGATTGGTCAGTTATGGGACAATGAACTTGCTACGGTCACAGATAAAAGCTCTCCTTATTATGGATATCCATTACTGGATGGCGGTGGCTATTATCAAAAAGTGAATGGAGGTGATTTTCAGCACAAGCAGGTGGTTGGGAACTTTAACCCAAAATTGCTGATGGGAATGCAAACTTCTGTTACTTACAAAAGGGTAACCCTGAGCGCCAATCTGGATATGCGGCTGGGCGGTCTTTTCTATTCCAAAACCTATCGTTATCAGGGATCTAATGCAAATTTAAAATACCAGGAAAATATGGGTATTAAGATTCCTGCAGCATATGCAAACAATATCCCTGCGTATCTGAAATCAAACCCTGCAGCATATATCGAAGTTAGCGGGCTTCAGGCTGCAAAAGTCGTAGGTTGTCCCTGCACTTTGTCAAACCAGGGAGGCATATTGGATGACCCTGCAATCGTTCAAAATACGGGAGCAGTACCAGGCTTCCCAATCTATGACGCTGCATTTTATCCCGGTGTTTACAGTGACGGGAATGGCGGTTATATTGAAAATCTGGGAGACCCAAACACGACCCAATATGATGTTTACGAGGATGCTACGACCAACGGGTTTTGGAGTTTTGCGAAAGAGGACATGTTTAGTGCTTCTTTTATAAAACTGAGAGAGTTGAACATATCGGTGGAGCTATCGCAAAAACTGGCTAATTCTCTTAAGATTCAGGGCATATCAGTAGGTGTTTATGCAAGAAATGTGATTTTATGGACGAAGGCTAAAATAGGGGTTGATCCAGAACAGGCATTCAACTTTCAACCTGGCCCCCAGGCAAATGGTTCTCAGTTCAAGCAAGGTATTGAGTACTATAATATCACACCCTGGACCATTCCGATTGGCTTTAAACTAAATGTTCGTTTCTAAGATTTAATATTAGTAATAAATAAAAATATAACAAGATGAAAAGCGCAAAAAGAGTTTTAATGATTAGCTGCGTTTTCCTGGTAATTATTTTGGCGGGGGACTCGTGTAAAAAATTCTCCGTGTTAAATACCAATCCCAATAGCATAGCTGCTTCAGGTGCGGCCCCTGATTACCTGATGGCTGGAGTACTCACCAGCACCGCCACCTGGTACGGCAACCTTGGTTCAGGGAATATATCCGGAGCTATGCAGGAAACCGCACAGGACGCATTTCAGGGCACATTCAGCCAATACCAATGGGACCCGGGCAATTTTGACTGGAGCGGCAATTATGCTGTATTGAATAATAATAAGGCCCTGCTTGCAGGGGCCATAGCAAATAATTGGGATTTTCACCAAGGCGTTGCATTGGTGATGCGGGCATTCCAGTTTGGTAATATTGCCGATTTTTGGGGCGATGCACCTGATTCCACGGCGATCAGCGGAGATCAGGGAGGCGCTTATGAGTTCCCTACGTTTGACAGCCAGCAAAGCATTTATGCCAGGGTCATTTCGGACCTTCAAGCTGCTGTCACCCATTTTCAAGGCACTATGGCAACCCATCCTGAGATAACAAGCGTTACCCAAACATCCGATGTATTTTATGGCGGTGACCCTGTGCAATGGAAAAAATTTGCCTATACATTGATGTTGCGGTATTATATGCGTCTTTCTTCCAAATTGAACGAGCAAGCCAATGTGCAAGCTGTTGCCGACAGCGTTTTCCAAAGTACAGCCGATGATTGCCTGATGATGTTGCCTGGAAAGGATCAACCATCGTCCTATCAGTTTTGTACCTTATATAACGGCTCATCCGGTTATGACAGAAACAAAATGAGTGGTACGATGACTATGACTTTGAAAGCATTAAAGGACCCAAGGATTGTTATCATGGCTGAACCTATTATTACTCCTACTCAAGTGGATTCAACAAATGCTATATTTCCGGTTGGTTACCCCTCTATTGACTCAACGATCAATAATATCCGTTATATCAATCTTCCGGTAGCCTTAGCGAATAATTATAAGCAATTCAATTTGGCTACTTATACGACGGACAGGCCCTGGGAAGGATTGAACCTGCCGGTAAAAAATTTATATGATACATCTTCAGTTTATGTGGGTATCCCCATTAGTTATTCGAACTATCCTGACTTTCAATACAACCTCAATTCAACAGGGCAACAAGCTACTTCAGTAAACAATTATGTATCTTACCTGCGCAGGGATATTTACGATAACCCCAGTGGCCCTTTACTAGCAGAGCGGATAGCGTCCTACGCAGAAGTCTGTTTTGACCTTGCTGAAGCAGCACAAAAAGGATGGAATGTTGGTGGTTCTGCCGCTACATGGTACTATAATGGGATTCAAGCCTCATTTAATACCTGGCAGGTATTCTCCACTTATCAGAATGATGTAAATAATTATTACGGATGTGTGAACAGCTATGCTGCTTATATAGCTCAGCCTGCTGTTGCCTACAATGGCACACTACAGCAGATCATCACCCAGAAATGGATCGCAGCATGGCAGGCATGCAATGAGGCTTATATGGATTGGAGAAGAACCGGCTATCCCACTTTGACCATTGGGTTTGGATCCTATCGGGGTCAAATACCCGTTCGGTTTACCTATGGCAATTCAGAGCTTCAAAATAATTCAGCTAATGCGCAGGTAGCAATCAGCGCGCTACAGACCTCGCCGTATAATGGCACAGATGGAAATAACAGTTCGTGGTCTAAATTCTGGTTATTACAGGGAACAAATGAGCCTTGGTAGTAATTCGCAAAAATATCACCCTTATGATAAAAGCAGCACCATTCCTGGTAGCTGCTTTTATGTGTTTATCATCAATTGCCCAGGTTAATAATACTTTTAATTTAATGCCGGCACCTGCTGAATTAAAAGTCAATAATAACAGAACCCCTATTGACCAACGTTTTCGTGTATCCGTAAACGGGAATCCAGATAAACGCATATATGCAGAAGCGAGCAGGTTCATCAGAAGATTGAGTAACCAGACGGGGATTTTTCTGGACAAACAAGGTTTCGTAACGCCACAAGATTCAGGCAATACGTCTGCTGCATTGGTAATACATGTTCATCGTCCGGGAAAATTGAGATTGGGTGAAGACGAAAACTACTCGATTGAAACAAATACAAATCAGGTTTTAGTTACCGCAGCAACAGACCTTGGCGCAATACATGCGCTTGAAACCATATTGCAATTGATAAGCACCGATGCAACTGGTTATTACATTCCTGGTGTATCCATCCGTGATGAACCAAGATTTGCATGGCGGGGTCTTTTGCTCGATGTTGCCCTCCACTTTATGCCAGTTGACGTAGTAAAAAGAACTTTGGATGGGATGGCTGCGGTGAAGATGAATGTCCTGCACCTGCACCTTTGCAATGATCAGGGCTTTCGGGTTGAGTCAAAGATTTTTCCAAGACTGCAGCAAGTGGCATCCGATGGTATTTTTTATACCCAGGAAGAAATCCGGGGCTTGGTGAAATATGCCGGACAGCGAGGAATCCGGATAGTGCCGGAGTTTGTTGTTCCTGCACATACAACCGCTATTCTTACGGCATACCCCGAGTTTGCAAGCGTAAAAAGAGATTATAAGCTACAAAGATATTTCGGCGTGTTTGACCCGGTAATGGACCCGACAAATGAAAAGCTTTATCCGTTTTTGGAAAAACTTTATCTGGAGATGTCCTCACTTTTTCCCGACCAATACCTGCATATTGGCGGCGACGAGAACACAGGGAAAGACTGGGAAAACACCCCGCATATAAAAGCTTTTATGAAAGCCAGGGGAATGAAATCCACCGGCGAGTTGCAGACTTATTTCAATCAGCGCCTGCTCCCCATTATCCGTAAATGCGGCAAGACCATGATGGGATGGGACGAAATATTTCAACCAGGGCTTCCTAAGGAAATTGTGATCGAATCATGGCGCGGGAATGAAAGTTTTTATGGCTCCATAAAAGAAGGCCATCCTTCTATTCTCTCCTATGGTTATTATATTGACCTGATACAACCCGCTTCCTATCACTATCAGAATGATCCCATTCCTGATAGCGTGAAGCTCACAGCGGATGAAAGCAAACTGGTGTTGGGTGGTGAGGCTACGATGTGGAGCGAGATGGTGACACCAGTTACGGTTGATTCCAGGATATGGCCCCGCACCGCAGCGATTGCGGAACGGTTATGGTCACCCAAAACAGTCAATGATATTGATGATATGTACAGGAGACTTGATATCACAAGCCTGCACCTGGAAGCGCTGGGCCTGCAACATATTTCCTATAAGAAGCCTTTGATGCGGCAACTGGCAAATGGTTATGATACAAAAGCGCTGGAAGTATTGGTGAGTGTGATTGAGCCGCTTAAGATATATGAGCGAAATGAGGGAGACACGATGTACACTGTTTTTTCGCCATTCACAAAATTAGCAGACGTTGCAAGCCCCGATCAAAAAGAACCAAGAGTATTCAACAAACAAGTGGAAGTTTTTTTGCTGAACCCTTCTGCTGAGCTTGAAAAAAATATTAATGAAAAACTAACCCTCTGGAAGGAAAATGATACCCGATTCAAACTTTTATTACGCAACTCACCGGTACTTGAAGAAGCAGCCACCTTATCAGCAAACCTTTCCTTATTGGCTGACGCCGGGCTTGAAGCAACTCAATATTTACGTGAGCATAAGAAAGCAGGTGCAGATTGGTTAAAAGAAAAACTGGCTATTGCAACCAATGCAAGAAAACAGGGAGGAAGATGTGAGATACAGGTAGCAGATGCCATTCAAAAATTAATTCAACGAGCTGCTGAATGATAGTTCCACTTGTCAGGGGCTGATTAATATATCAGCCAAGAGAATATCGTTGCATGCTTTATTCGCCATACCATCCTATTAAATAACTGTCACCCATTTTCTCTAACGAACTGCCAGCAGAACATTACCATGAGAAAAGCGACTGTTATCATTATTCTTTTTTTCTTCATCAACGAAGTTTATAGCCAGCATGTTGCTGAGGGTAGTGCTGCGCAAAACAAATTCAAAGAAGACAAGGGATTTTGGCAGGAATACCACGAACCCTATCCTGTTGGCAGCAGCTCAAAAGAAAATAACATCCGGAGCATCGCAGTTGATAAAAAAATGACAGTCTGGATTGCAACAGAAGCCGGGATATTTTATAAAAGGGATGGAGAAAACAAATGGCACCCGGTTGTTTTCCAGGATTCAGATAAAGGACCTGCATTTGCAGTAGCCATTGACGAGCATGATGCAGTATGGATGGGCAGATGGAACGGAGCCTTTGAATATGAAAATGATTTGGTTAAAAAAGTTGCAGGCACACAAGGCCCGGTTTCTGTGATATGTGTTGCCAAAGAGGGTATTTATGCGCTCGGGCCTGAAGGCGTTTGGCTATGCAATAACAATTATTTTACAAAAAAAGATTATCCCGTTGCCCGTTCAGTTCGAGGTGCTGTTTCGGACGATAAAGAAGGCTTATGGATAGCCAGCGATGTCGGTCTTTATCATGCGGGCAAAGAAGGAACAACGCATTTTTACAAAACAGATGTGTTGCTGAGTGCAGGTCTTAAAGGCCTTGCGCTTGATAACAAAAAAGCAATATGGGCTGCAGGTCTCGGAGGTATTTCCATCATTAAAGATGGGAGGCAACAACGTGCCATCACGCCAAGAAAAGGATGCCCTTCTGTTTTTGCTAACTGCGTAAAACAATCATCGAAAGGAACTATGTGGATAGGAACGAAAGTTGGAGTAGTAAGATTTTATCCTGATGGCAGGCATTCCCTTCTTTTCAGCCGCAGATGGCTTGTTGATGATCATGTAAACGATATTGCTTTTGACAAAGAAGGCAATGCATGGATCGCCACTGAAAATGGCGTAAGTGCTATAAAAAGGAAATGGATGACGCTGGCTGCCAAGCAGGATTACTTTTATGGTGTGATGATGAGAAGACATATCCGTGAGCCGTGGATATCCGGCCAATGCCATCTGATAAATCCCGGTGATACTACTCAGTGGCAACCAGAAGATGATGACAACGACGGAGAATATACCGGCAACTATCTTGCCATGGAATCTTTTCGATACGCAGCTACAAAAAGTGAGGATGCGAGAGAAAAGGCAAAGAAGGCATTTCATTTTTTAAAACAATTGAAGGATATCACTAACGGTGACGGGTACTTCGCGAGAACGATGGTGCCTGTTGCATGGGCAAACAGGGTGCATGATGGCAACCGTACATATACAGAGCAGGAAAAAGCGGAAGAACTGGCAAATGAACCACGTTTCAAACCTGTCGAAATCCGCTGGCACAAATCTGCCGATGGAAAATGGCTCTGGAAGGGCGATGCGAGCAGTGATGAATGGTGCGGGCATATGATGGGATATTATTTCTATTATCAGTTGGCAGCCACTGAAGAAGAAAAAATATTGGTCCGTAATCATATTTCTTCATTGGTGGACCATTTAATTGCGCATCATTTTTCCATGATGGATGTTGACAGTACCCATACACGATGGTCTGTGTGGTCGCCGGAATTGCTGAACCATGATCCAGAATGGACACCGGACAGAAACCAGAACTCCATGGAATTGCTGGCATTTTTGAAACTGGCTTACTATGTTACCAATAATGAAAAATACCAGCAGCATTATCTGCGATTGATCAACAAAGAGCATTATTTAAAAAACATGGAAGGCATCGTTAATCAAAATCCCGCATGGTTTATTTATTTTGATGTGATGCTACAGGCTTATATCTATCCCATATTGCTGCACTGCGAAAAAGACCCTGTATTGCTCGCTTTCTATCAACATCATATGGACAACTGGATGGAGCATAGAAAGAATGATAAAAATCCGCTCATCAATTTTCTTTATTGTTATGCGCGAAATAAAAAAGTGGCGTTAGATGCATCCGTTGATTTTCTGATTGACGCTCCGCTTGATCTGGTTGACTGGGATATTGACCACTCGAAGAGAGAAGATGTAAAAATGGTTCATACCCCGGTATTAAACGAATGGCAGGTTGATGAATTGCCGCCTGTAAGCATACGAGGCGCCGTTCGCTGGGACAGAAATCCATGGGAGGCAACCGGCGGTTCGCCCAACACAGAAAGAGAACCTGTTTACTGGCTCTATCCCTATTGGATAGGGCGATACCTTACAATGATTCAATAGTTTTTCATAAATGAAATGATGATGATTAAAAGATATGCATGCACGTTAGCCTGGTTTTGTTTTGTTCTGAACAATTTACTGTCCGCGCCAGATAAAGCCCCGGGGTTGCCCGGTCAGCCTGTGCATAAGGATACAGCCTATTTACAGGATTACAGCATCAAATATGAAATAAGGAATCTTAAAAATTCCGATATCCTTCTAAAAAAAGTCTATTGTGACCGAAATGGCGTGGTACAGGTATATTCTTCAGATGGGCTTCTGAGATTATCCGATGGTAAATTTCTTTATCCGGGCAAACTGGTCCCTGATGTTTCTTATTTGCCCATGACGGCAAAGAAAATTAAAGACATCAGCCTTTACCAAAATCAGTTTGTGTATGCAGATGATAAGGCTGTGCTAAGCAATGCATGGGCAGGAAAATTATATTGCCTTCATACCATGCCCGATGTGAACTTGTTTTGCGCAGGCGAAGAATTTTCCTTTTTACTTACAGATGGCAAATCCATTCAACTAATTAAGGATTCAAAAGTATTATTTGAATCGGCTACTGCCGACCAATTGATTGATATTGTTTTTGACAAAAAGAGAAATTTATTCTGGCTGCTGGGTGAGCGCCGTATATCTGTCTTTGATCCAAATAATAAAACGTTCAACACTAAATTTAACGGAGAAGGCTTAACCTGTTTAACATTAGCAAATAATAATCATGAATTGGTTGTTGGCACCCACAAAGGTTATTTTACATTAAATGCAGAGAGCGGAGAACAAATAAGTGCTGTTAATAGTAAGCTCCCATGTAATGATCTCACAGTTGTAAAGGAGATTGAAAATAAACTGTGGTTTGGTTCGGTCAGTGGCGCATTCCAATTGCAGCACGACGGCAAATTTAAATACTATGCTTCTAAGCGATGGATACCTTCGGACAAAGTAAACGACATTGCGAAAGGCAGCAATGGTTCTGTATTAATTCTTACAGATAAGGGCCTGGGCGAAATACATTTTGAGTCAATGACTTTATATGATAAGGTATTGTACTTTGAAAAACAGGTGCGTCAGCGGCATATCCGCCTTGGGTTCAACGCAACAATTACCAGAATGAAAAATGGCGATGTGAGCACCGGCTCACTGGAAGACTCGGACAATGATGGCCTCTGGACTTCCATGTACCTTGGAGCGGAAGTGTTCCGCTATGCAGCTACCAAATCGCCCGAAGCATTAGAGAACTGCCGTGAGTCGCTGGATGCGATGGAACGATTATATACGATCACGCACATTAAAGGGTTTCCTGCCCGTTCTTTTGAAAGAAAGGGGTATGAGATTTCGGATGTGGCAACCTCGCCCAATGGAGATAAGACTCCTTCCGGCGGTAATGCAGGCGTGCAACCACCATTTGAGATATGGAGACATTCCGAAGACCCGGAATGGGATTGGAAATCTACTACCAGCAGCGATGAGGCAATCGGCCATATGTTTGTTTTTGGCGTTATTGCTGAACTGATTGATGTACCTGATATAAAGAATAAAGCCATCCGGCTGATGGATGCATTGATGCAGCATATTGTTGACCATCGCATGTACATGGTGGATTGGAACGGCGAACCAACTACCTGGGGAAGATGGAACCCGGAATATGTGAATGCGAGGCCAAAGACAGTAGGCGACCGGAAGATCACTTCTTCAAATATTATTTCGATGCTGCAAACTGCTTATCATTTTACTCACAAAAATATTTATAAAGAAAAAGCTTTGGAACTGATGAATAAATATGGTTACCTGGAAAACCTTATGCGTTCAATGAAGGAGATCGGGCGTGCACCTGCCGATGCAGATGCGCTGAGCAAGGAATTATCTGATGGCTGGAACCATTCTGACGATGAGATGTATTTTCTGGGTTATTGGGGGCTTTACCGATATGCATTGAATGATACACTAAAAAATAAATTCAAAACAGCCATTCTTGACCATTGGGAAATTGAAAGACCCGAAAAGGAAGGAGGCTGGGATATTTTGACAGCAATCACAGGAGTAAAAAGTTTTGATTTGAAAGAAGCGATCTGGTATTTACAAAAATATCCGATGGACCTGATTGACTGGAAAGTAAAAAACAGTGAAAGAAAAGATATCGAATTCATTCCCAAAAATTTCCGCAATCAAACCATTAAAGAAGTGTTGCCACCAGATGAATTGCCAATCAACAGGCATAACTCTAACCGCTTTGACCTTGACGGAGGCGATGATAATGGCAGCGCAGAATACAGTGCCGGAGACATTTGGCTTTTACCTTATTGGATGGGGCGCTATTTAAAAATTATCAGCGAGCCTGTATCAAAAAAACTGCATGAAAAACCAGTTGTTTCAAAGATACTGCATCAACAAGATGGTGCAGTATCTTTTTATCCGGATGTGCCGTATGATCAGCGGTACAGTATTAAGTATTATTTCGCTGACAGCAATTCCAGGCCAACAAAAATTCTGGCTGACCATAATGGCAACATCAAAGTATTTGCTAAAGACGGATTGTTCATTCCTGAAGATGGCAAGCTCTTGGAGCCCGGCACACTGGTGAAAGACGTGAGTTACAGAGCTTTGGCGGATAAAATTCTTTCCGGCATTTGCCTTTATAAAAATGAATTTGTGTTTGCTGATGATAAAGCGGTCATGAGCAATGCATGGGCAGGCAGGCTCTATATTACCCATGACATGAAAGCCACCCGCATCATTGCAGGAGGAAAAGATTTTAGTTTTCTTATTTCAGATGGCCGTCACATTAAACTGATTCGGCAGGAGAAAATATTATGGGCAGCCGAGGATCTATTCACGGTGATGGATATCCAATTTCAGGAAGCGAAGGATTTATTTTGGATACTTTCTTCAAAAGGGCTATATTATTTTTCCCCAACTGAAAAAAAAATGGTTCGTGTTCTTGAAGCCGGCGATTTTACCTGTTTCAAGGTATCCGACACTAAAATACTTTTAGGAACCCACCATGGTTATGAGGAAATCAAGCTACCCTATGCAAACGAACCAGCAAAAAAATTCAACCATTTACCCGCAGAAGATATTACCTGTATTGAAGAAGTGAAAGGCCATGCATGGTTTGGTTCTTCAAAAGGAGCTTTTATGCAAAAAAAAGATGGCAGCTTTGATTATTATGCATCTGAAAGATGGCTGCCGGATAACGAAGTAACCGATATAACCAGGGGCGATCATAATAGCGTGCTGATATTGACCAAGCATGGATTTGGTAAAATCTGCCAGACTAAAATGACACTTGAAGAAAAGGCCGCTTACTATGAAGCGATCGTCAGGCAAAGGCATATCCGTTATGGCTTTTATGCTGATTACACCAATATAAAAAATGGCGATGTCGCTACTGCCCAGATGCGCCCGCACGACAGTGACAATATCTGGACATCCATGTACCTCAGTGGTGAACTGTTCCGTTATCTTGTGACACATGATGCAGAAGCAAAACAAAATTGCATCGAATCGTTGGATGCGATGGAGAGATTGTTCACGCTCAGCGGTATCAAAGGTTTGTTTGGCCGCTGTATTGAAAGAAGAGGCACGGTCGAATTTAAAGATGAAGTGCGTGAAGAAAATAAAGACTACTGGTATCCGGGTTATGACAGTGTGCCCAGCAGTTGGATGCACTCCGCCGATTCAGCATGGGATTGGAGAGGCTCGGCCAACAGCGATCAGGCAGATGGCCAGTATTTTGCATTGACCATGGCCGCTGAGTATCTGGACGATTCCGTTCTAAAACAAAAAGCCATCCGGCTTATTGATAATCTTACCGGTTATATTCTGGACAATGGCTTACAATTGATTGATGTGGATGGCAGACCAACGCTGTGGGGCAGATGGGGGCCGGAATATGTGAACCGGTTTCCCGATATGGTCGGTGACAAAAAATTATATGCCTCCAACATCATCAGCTATTTGCAAACAGCATGGCATTTTACCCGAAAAGAAAAATACAGGAAGAAAGCGTTTGAGTTACTGAATAAAGAAAAATATCTGGACGATCTTGTGCGCCCTATCAAAGAGATTGGGCCAGCCCCGGCAACAGCAGACAAATGGAGCCAGTTAATGTCTGGCGGATGGAACAGTTCAGATGATGAGATGTATTTTCTTGGTTACTGGGGTCTGTATCCATATGCATTCAATGATACATTGAAAAATAAATACAAGGAAGCTATCCGCGATCATTGGGATTTTATAAGGCCGGAAAAAGAAGGCTTATGGAATCTTTGGTATGCTGCAATCACCGGTGCAAAAAGTTTTGACCTGAATGAAACTATCTGGTACCTGAAACGGATGCCGCTCGATCTCATTACCTGGTCCATTCAAAACAGCGGCAGAAAAGACCTGGTGTACTTAAAAGAAAACAATCTGGAAAGAACAACTGCGAAAGTGTTGCCACCAGATGAGAGACCTGAGAACAAACACAACAGGAATTTTTTTAAGTTAGATGACAATGGCGAAGGATCTGCTGAGCTGGGAGGAGGCGATGTATATCTGCTGCCTTACTGGATGGGAAGATACTTTGGATATATCAGTGCACCGATAATATCAAAGCAAGCCATACAAGCCAGCCACTTTGATTCTGAAATGCAGTAATACTTACGTGTTGTGCTATTAAATTATCGAATAATTAAGCATGAATGTGAGTTTTGCTTCAAAATGTAGTTTGTACTTTTTTGCTTCGCCAAAAAAGTACCAAAAATGCGAACCGTAAACCCAGCCTGCGACCGGCAGGGATGTACATCGCGTTTTCGGGAAGGAGCTTTGATTGAGCTATGTGCTACGGTAGTGAAAAGCAGTGGTTCCCTGAAGGGTTCTCAAACGTACACATTCTTTTTTTAATAGCACAACACTTTAATACTAATTATGCGATGCAACAATTTTCTAATTTATAAATAAACCAATATGGCTAATCAAATCAACCGCCTGATATCTCTTGATGCATTGAGAGGTTTCACCATTGCAGCAATGATTGTTGTCAACTATCCGGGAAGCGAAGACTCTGTCTATTTCACACTTCGCCATACCGTTTGGAATGGCCTGTCTTTTACTGATCAGGTAGCACCCTATTTTCTTTATTTTGTTGGCGCATCCATTGCCTTTGCTTATTCCAAAAGGCTGGAAGCAGGAGTTGCACGCTCTGAGATGTATAAAAAAATATTCTTTCGATCATTAAAAATCTATGCGGTGGGGATGTTCCTTAACCTGATGCCTCAGTTTGATTTCCACAGCATACGATGGACAGGCACGTTGCAAAGAATAGCCATTGTTTTTTTTGTTTCAGCTATCATTTATCTGAATACCAACTGGAAACAACAGGCATGGATAGCCGCAATTTTGCTTGTATTATACTGGCTGGCACTTACGTGCATCCCCACACCGGGCGTTGGGAAAGTGATGCTGGAGCCGGGTGTGAATATTGTAGCCTGGGTTGATACCAAATTCCTGCCGGGCAGAATGTGGCGCGGCACATGGGACCCCGAAAGCATATTGACAAATATCACTTCCGTGGTTTCCTGTATTACAGGTATGCTTGCCGGCCGATTGATGCTCAGCGATAAAACACCCAGTGAGAAAGTAAACTACCTGATGACAGCGGGCGTATTCCTTGCTATTGCAGGTTATTTCTGGGGGCTGGGATTTCCAGTGAATGAAAATCTGTGGACAAGTTCTTTTGTGCTGGTGACTTCCGGATTTGCTTCGCTCCTGTTTGGTGCATTTTATTTTTTAGTTGATATAAAAGGAAAAACGTGGGGCACAAGGCCTGGGATCATTTTTGGGGCAAATGCCATCACTATCTATTTTCTTGCAGATGTATGGGCATTGCTTTTTTATGAAGCAAAGTTTGGGGGGGTATCATTAAATGAAAAATTTGTGCAAGGCTTCAGCAATGCCGGTGCCGACCCCAGGTTAGGAAGCCTGATATATGCTTTGCTTTTTGTAGGGATCAATTTTATTCCGGCGTGGTTGCTTTACAGGAAAAAGATATTTATTAAGTTATAAGTTGCAGGCAAAGATTCTAATTTCGAAAAATATCAGCCACAGATTCACAGATTAGTTGATTTAATTAATCTGTGAATCTGCGGTGACGAAAATTCAAAAAATAACGATATGAAAAAAACAATTGCATGCTTGTTATTACTGGCCCATGCGGCCAAACTGCCTGCGCAAACAGCCAGTATTCCTGAACCTAAGCACAAATTTATTGTCATCGCACATCGCGGCGATCATGTAGAAGTTCCCGAGAACACTATCGCAGCTTACGAAAATGGGATCAAAAACGGAGTAGATTATGTTGAGATTGATCTGCGCACTTCAAAAGACAGCGTATTGGTGATCATGCATGACGCAACCGTTGACAGGATGACGAATGGCAAAGGAAAAATCAGTGAGCTTACCTATGAAGAAATACGAAAGCTAAAAGTTGTCGACAAAAGGAGAGATTCAACGAAAACATATCCTGTACCCAGTTTTGAAGAGGTGCTCAAAACGTGCAGGAACAAAATATATATTTATCTCGATTTCAAAGATGCCAGCGTGCAGCAGTCATATGATATGATCAAAAAATTTGGAATGGAAAAACAAGTTATTGTCTATATCAATACTCCATTTCAATATCAGGAATGGAGAAGATTGGTGCCGTCTATGCCCGTAATGTTAAGCCTGCCTGAAAATATCAAGAATGAAGATGAGTTAAAAAATTTCCTTGCAAAATATCCGCTTGAATTGCTGGATGGTGATTACAGTGATTATACTGCTGCCATGGTAAAAGCCGCTGACGCCGAGGGCAAAACGACATGGCCGGATATACAAAGCCCTAATGAAGACCGCAACTGGGATAAAGCTTTAGAGCTGGGATTTAAAGGATTGCAGACCGACCATCCCAAAGCACTTATTGAGTACCTGCAAAAGAAAGGGCTGCGATAAGAACTATACCCTTAAATTAAGCGTGGGTTGTCAATGGTAAATGGTGAATATTCACGACTGAACAATAAGAGCGCCATTATGCATGTAACAAAAAAGATAGCTTCTCATTCTTATGAAACCAGCACCTGATAACCCAATGCGAAAGTTTGGGAATGCCCGGGCTGCAAAAGTGTCAATCCCATTCCGTTGTTGAAACAATCTGGTGCGCCACTCAGATTTTCAATCGCAATGCTATCTCTATGTGGCGGAGTGTAAATCTGGAGATAAGGATAATGTTTTTCGGGGAAAAACAATAATTGCAGGCCATTTACAGGATTTCGCAAAGTGCATGATGGCTTGCCATTCAATTCATTAAGCACAAAACAATTATCAAGAAAAGTGTCAGCAATTTTTTCCGGCTTGCTGAACTTGTTATTCGGCAGCAACTGTCCTGTTGGAATTAATTTATCACTAAACTCAAGCAGTCGCTCTGCGTTAAAATACAATTCCCAATCATCTGTTTTACCACCCAATGTAAAATAAGGATGCCAGCCATCCGCCATCGGGATAGATTGTGTTCCATTATTCAACACAGCAGTTTCAACCAATAACAAATTGTCCTTTTTCAGTTGATATTTAACGAAGCAAGTGTAATCAAAAGGATATCCTTTATCGTCCTTTTTATAATGATACTGCATAGTTACTGAAGCAAAAGTCTGGGTTGCTATTTCATCGGTGACCTCAAAAGGTTTGTCGAACAACAATCCATGAATAGCAGAACCATCGGGGAATTTATTCATGAATTCAAACTCACTCCCATCAAAATGGTATTTGCCATTTTGTATCCTGCACACAAAAGGTGAAAGTTTGGAGCTTTTGTGAGAACGGATGTTATTATTTTTCAAATCATCCAGGCTCTCGTAATGATCAATGATATTTACAGCCCCTTTGGATGTCATCAAAATAAAAGAGTGCAATTGGGCACCAATAGAAGGTATAAAAGAAACCTCAGTTCCTGTTTCATTATCTGTAAGGAAAATAACTGGCAGATTTCTTTCGGTTTTATGGACAAAGGCGAATCGCATGCTTTATTGAATTTTGCTGCAATGTAGAGAAAATCATGATTTCATTGTCTGACAACACTCATGAATCATAAATTCTTCAGATGATATAATAAAAAGCTAAGAGTTCAATTTTGAGTGATTTATTCACAGCCCACTTCAATGGTCGAAATATTTCACACAAAGAGCGCAAAGAAAACAAAGCCCACATCGAATTTTCTGAAACGCCTCTTTGTTTCTTTGTCTTCATTGTGTCTTTATGTGAAAAATTCTTTGAAATGAGCTATGATAGAAAAAGAATGATTCAATTCATCCCGGCGAACCATAAATATTATTATCTTCATTTCCATGCTGCAAAC